>RCNB010002872.1_pt1 | contig 10417 bp, 2 predicted proteins | sample 2041321 | NCBI WGS metagenome assembly RCNB01 (sample SAMN09708232, study PRJNA481090) | Marine sediment metagenome, whole genome shotgun sequencing project.
GTTTCGCATTCAGAGACCTTGGTAACTTCTCAGGTGGTATAAATTATCGATTTATAAAAGATAGACCAGCCAATGAAGACAATTCAATTGTTGCCGAAGGGTATTTCGTTACAGATTTGAACCTCAATTATTCCATCAAAAATTGGACATTGGGACTCATTGTTGAAAACCTATTCGATACTGAATGGAATGAAACTCAATTCGCTACCGAAAGTAGGTTGTTCAACGAGACATCGCCGGTAGAAGAAATACATTTCACTCCTGGCACACCCTTCTATTTACGTGGGAAAATTTCCGTGGCCTTCTAAAAATTGGAACGCTCTTTTTGGTAATGAAACTTGATTTGCAACATATAGCAACGGAATAATAATATTCCGTTGCTTTTTTATTGGAAAATTTAACCTCAAAGGAAAAATAGCTGTTATAGTTAGTTAATAATCCTTTAGCCAAAGCTCAAAATAGGTTAATTCCAAAATATGGCCCTTCTACCCTATCTTTGCACTGAATAAACAAATTATGTTTTAATACGTCATCATAAATAACGGTATCGTACGTTATACCAAAGACAATCAATCCTCGAAGGCAAAATGCATGTTTCATTTTTTTAACAGAAAAAAATTTTTAATAGATTACCTAGAAGGATTTGTTGATATTCACAATCACATACTTCCAGGTATTGATGATGGTGCCAAAACTGTTAAGGAATCGGTGGAACTTATCAAAGCCTTCTCAGGTTTTGGGGTCAAACGTTTTATTTCCACTCCGCACATCATGAATAATTATTATCCAAATGATAGAGGCACCATAACCAATTCGTTAAATCTGTTGAAAAGTGCGTTGATGGCAGAAAATCTAAAGGATATTTCAATAGAAGCTTCTGCCGAACATATGATAGACGATAACTTCGAAACTATATTAGAGAATAAGGGCGTTATGCCTTTGAAAGTTAATTATCTTTTGGTAGAAATGTCTTATTTACAACCTCCGATCAATTTTGAAGAGGCCATTATTAAAACTGCTGCAAAGCGATTTTATCCAGTGTTGGCACATCCAGAGAGGTATGGGTTTTTACACCATAATATGCGTAAATATAACCGGTATAAAGAACATGGTATTCTTTTTCAAATGAACCTTTTATCACTTGGAGAATATTATGGTAAGGAAGTTCCAAAAGTAGCCACCGAACTTCTTGAAGAAGGCCTAATCGATTTTTTGGGGTCTGACGTTCATAACATAGCACAATTGAACTCACTTAAAAACCTAACAGTTTCACGAAAAACGTTAGAACAGCTTCTTCCTATTATTAGTAACACAATCGAAACTTTTTATTAGTGGTTTACCTAAAAAAATCAATCACAAATGAACTGCCTCGATACCGGCATATTGGGTATCAAATTTCAAAAACATACCCCGAATTCTAAAAAAAAGAAAAATACGATACAAAAATCTGAGAATAAACCCTAAGACCACAAAGTTTCGGTTTCTAACAAGCACAGTAAAAAGGGATGCCAATGGAAGCATCCCTTTTTATTTGCGTAAGTCCTATTTTCTAATTCTTGACCAATAACTTAAGTGTAACAGGCTTTCCTTGGTTCATTGCGATATTTACAAAATAGAGTCCATCTAATAAAGCGTATATAGGTATTTGATATGTATTGCCATCAACCAAAACCTCATCGGGCCTAAAGCTACCAAGCATTCGCCCTTGTATGTCATGTAAGTTGATACCCAACACCATAAGGTCTTCGGGTTGGTTCATCATCCGAATCTTGGCAAGACCGCTAGAAGGATTTTGTTCCAATAGAACCACCATCTTCTCACCATCACCCAGAGGTATAACTGTTATAGTAATCGAAGTAGAATTCGTCATTCCACCTGCATCTGTTACAGTTAGCTCAACTTCGTAGGTACCATCAGTGGTAAAAGTATGTGCAGGATTAGCTTCTATCGATGTATTTCCATCCTTAAAATCCCACAAATACGATTCAACATTGCCTGTAGACTTATCGCCTGTAAAAGATACTACCAATGGAACTTCACCATTGGAGAGTGTTGCTTCCGCTACCGCTGTAAGCTCGCCTACCGAACCTACTGTTATTGTAATAGTGGTTGAATTCATCATTCCGCCGGCATCGGTAACCGTTAATTCGACTTCGTAAATGCCATCAGTAGTAAAAGTATTGGCCGGATCAGGGAAGGTCGAAGTATTTCCGTCTTTGAAATCCCATAAATAACCAGAAATATCACCAATAGAATTAGTTCCGGTGAAACTTACTGCCAAAGGCGAACTGCCCGAGATGGGCGTAGCTTCTGCTAAAGCCAAAACTCCTTCCGATGGAACAACTGTTACACTGACTTGATCAAATGCACTTTCCGACTGGTCGTCCGTAACGGTCAATCGAAAGACATAGACACCTTGGGCCATATCACTTACCGATAATTCTGACGTATCGGCACCACTCAAAGAGGCGGAATTCGGACCGCTTTCCTGTATCCAGACGTATGAAATAGCACCTCCATCAGGATCAATTCCCAATCCTGTAAGCACTATGCCGTTCGTTGGAAGGGTAATAGTCTGGTCTAATCCAGCATCGACCGTGGGGGCACCTGCATCTATAATCGATAAAACTTCAATACCTGATATTTTTGGAAATTCGGTTATAGGGGTAAACGTGATGGTCAGACTTTCGTCGGTAACATTTATGCCTGTAAAGCTTTCGACAATAGCCGTTGCCGCACCGCCGGCAGCGACAAAAATATCATAGTTTTCCAACTGTTCTTGGCCTTCTATATCAACGTTAAATACTCGTGAGCCCACACCACCACTTACACCTTCACCTGGTAAGCCAAAGAAAATCTCTGCAAAATGTAAATTGACACTATGCTCACCATTGGCTACAGGAATTTCATATGTCATATTGCCAATTGTTCTATAACGTTCAGTTTGGTACAATTGATCGTTGGTTGTATTGGCTATTGAACTCCTAGTGGTAAAAATTTTACCTCCATTAAAATATTGATCTTCGGACCACGTATTTCCATCAAAAGTATAATTAAGTCCCCCCGAATTTATACGACCAGTACTGGCTTGATTAGAAACCGTTATCGCAACATCGTCAAAAGCCGTATCACTTTCGTCATCTGTGACCGTAAGTCTGAATACATATATGCCTTCGCCCAATACGTTCGTGGAAGGGTTTGTGATAGTGGCGTTAGACAAGGTTGCGACAGGACCACTTTGTTGGCTCCATTGTAAGGTGATTTCACCGCCATCAGGATCGCTACCAAAACCGTTCAAGGTAACGCTTGAAGGCACAACGGTACGGTCTTCACCTGCATTTGCGATAGGTTTATCATCATTAGGCTGCGCCGTTGTATTCTCATAAATTCTAGGAACCAAATCGTTGCGCCATCCATTGGAAACCACATCAAAATCTCCATCATTATCGATATCTGTTACCCGCGCACCATCGTGATGCTCAAAGTCAAGGGCTCCATCATCAAGCACTTTTAAATTGAATTCACCCGAACCACAGAGGTCGTTTTCGAAGGCAATCAAACGATGTTCGCCAAGCCACTCCCCCACTACAATATCTTTATCGCCATCGAAATCAATGTCTACGGCAAAAACACTCAGACTACCTCGAATATCGGTATCCAGCACATTTTTGACCCAAGGTTGGGTAGGGTCTGCCGGAGCTGCGAACCATGCGAACTCATTTCGGTTACCTGATCCACCAAGGCCTAATTGCCCTACAACGGCATCAAGGTCACCATCACGGTCGAAATCCGCTAACTGCGCTCTATCCACGATGCTAGCGTATGAAATTCCGGTATCGAAGGTCTCGAAAGCACCGTTGCCGTTGTTTCTTAACCAGTTGATGCCCTGAAAAAGGTCGATATCTCCATCTTGATCAATATCACCAGCCTGCATATCCTCACCCGAGGAATCCGGGCTGATATCCTCTAAAGTCCACGTGCCCGTGGTCGGATCTTCCGAAGGCGTAAGCATCTGTACGGGCGAATTGGTCGATTCGGCCCCGTTCCAGTTGATGGCCATTTGATAGGGTCCGCCCACGCCGAATACACCACCGGCAAGACCGGCCAAAAAGGGTTCGCCAAAATCGGTAGTGCCTTCGGGAATATTATTGAATACTGTAAAGTTGCCTTCTCCATCGTTCTGTGCCCACAAAAGTTGGGCACTTTCATATTCATTATCTGGAGCAATACCTAAAGCGGTACCCAAAAGATCCAAATCACCGTCACCGTCAAAATCGTGTACATGGGCGACATTCCCGAAACTGCCTCCAACAGTGTTCTTGACCCAGTCGCCAGAGGCCGAACCGGGATTTTTATACCACCAACCTCCGGTTACGATATCCTTCAAGCCATCACCGTCAAGATCGTCATCAGCAAATGTATATACCGCCGTATATGGATTTACCTCAAATTCATGTACAACCCATGAATCAGGAAAAGGAGTTTCGTTACACGTTATTGCACCGGTTACGTTTACGGTGACCTCATCAAATATATCGGTACCTGTGTGATCGGCATTGAAAAGCTCAACTTTTATTGTATGTTCTCCAAGTGATAAATCGTCTATCGGAATAGGTTCATAGGAATAGTAGCGATCTACCATTACACCGTCTATAAAATAGTGCAAATGTGTATCGCCTTCATTCACTATCCAATTTTCGACGCTAAAGGCCACTTCGAAAGGCTGATTTACATCCCAACCATTCAATGGGGAAATTATAGTAATGTCAGTATCATTTCCTCCCCCCCCTGTGAAGGTACCTGGAGAGAGAATTTCAATACCCGATATCTTAGGGCTTTGCGTTTCAGATATGAATTCAATACTTGCAAAGCCATCGGTTATGCTTACGTTATCCAATTCTTTGGCCAATGCGGTAGCAGGAGCTACTTCAGATAAAATATCAAAACTGGTCAATACGGAATTGCCTTCAATAACAACAGTGAATATCCTAGACCCTACGCCACCACCTGAACCTGGGCCTGGAAGGCCGAAAAACAGTTCGGCAAAATGAAGACGAATATCGTATTCCCCCGCCACAGGAACAGGAATTTCATAAGACATGCTACCAAATCTTTCAGTTTGATAGAGCACATCATCATTTGTACCTTCAATCGGCATATCATTATCGAAAAGATCTCCACCAACCGAATATTGGTCTGCTATAAAAGTTTGACCAACAAGTATCACCTCAGGGCCACCTGTATTTATATGTACTTCATCAAAAATCGAAAACGGATAATTACCTGTCATAACAGAAAGACCAGCAATATTTTCGGCGTTGCTAATGGTCAGACTATACGTAATCCCAGAAGCTAAAAACGATGTAGTAAGAAGCACGGTTCGATTGTCTTCTTGTAATACTGCTGAAGATATGGTTGCACCATTGTTCAACGTATAGTTTGAAAGTAATTCGGCCGATGTTTTATTCATATACTCAGAGAATTCGACAGTAACCCGCGTCGAGACGGCTGAACTAACTTCGTTAACCTTCGGTGGCGTGGTATCTACCGAAACTCCGTCACCTATAAATTCTACATAATTGAGGTCGAATATATCTTGTTGTGTCGAACCGTTTTTAAAAACAAAGTAAAGGTCGTTTGTATTGCCCGGGTCAGTAAATGTGGATTCTATGTTTACCCAATCGTTAGAAGTATCGGGTACCGTCGTTGTTGCCAAAATCGGTCCGGTATCACTACCTGTTCTCAGTTCAACTGTACTACCAGCAACGTTGGAAGCAACGCGGTATTTGACGGCTGTCATGTTCAAGAGATTACGACTTTCAAAGACAATATGGCTGTTGTTGCTGACACGTATTGCCTCACTGCCACCTTCCAAAAGATCGGAATTTGGTATGATAGTCGTACCATTTTGTTCGTCGTAGTATTCCGCTTCCTTTCGCTTAGGATGCAGAATCAATTGATCAAAAGATACCAAGCCTCCCTCATCCGTATAATTTGTTCCAACGACGAAGAATATATCGGCATCTCCATCAATATTATGCCCTTCGGCATTTAAGTTTATAGTCTGCGGACATCCCGTGACAGTAAGGTTATCATGAAAATGGTTCAAATGCCCCAAAGCGGGTACTACATTTACATCATTACAATCGATGCTAGCATTGGCAGTACTGCCATCTTCTTCATCGGTTACCGTGATGTCGTACGAAATATCATCGTTCCACCCAATGAATGCTCCTCGTGGTGGACTATTAAATGTAAACGTCGCCTTATTATTACCTGCATAGATAGTAATATTTTTAACCCCTACCCCTCCGTTACCGTCATCTACTTTTAGTTGCGCATTGAAAGTACCGGCCGTCGTGTAGGTAAAAGAAGGATTCTCCTCGGTAGAATCAACCGAGGGAATGGTGGTATCAAAATCCCATGCGAATGAAAGCGGCGTATCGCCGTTGGGGTCTGACGTGCCCACACTTGAAAAATTAACGGTCAATGGTAACGTACCATTTGTTGGGTCTGCAGCCATATTTACAACCGGAGGGGAATTAGTCGTAATGCCAGTATAGACTACTTTTATCAACTTACCTGTGCCTGTTGAATTTTGAGGACAACATCCTGTGCCGTACGCTAGAATGTACATGAAACCGTCAGGGCCTATTTGCATATCTAGAAACCCATCTTTTGAAGATGGAAAAATCGAAGGTGCCAGCTGTTCATTACTAATGATTGTACCATTTTCATCCATTTGTACCGCCCAAATTCTACTAGTATTGAAATCAAAATAGAAATAAGCGTCATCGAATTCTATGGGCAATTTTTGCTGGTCAGTTTGCAGACTATTGAAATAATATCGTGGGCCAGAACAATAGGACCTATGAAAAAAATCAAGCCAAGAAGGCTGTGCTGGAGGTAAGTTCTCTAAGCCATTTCTCCACTGAGAAATATTCACAGGCGCCGCAGGATCATAATAGAAAGGTGGGTCGGAATAAGTGTTTTGATAGGGAATATTTTCAGCCGCAAAATAGGGCCATCCATAATTACCGGCCTCTTTGACCAAGTTGATTTCATCACGGCCTTCCGGACCTTCCGTGGATGACTGATTCGCATCGGGCCCTACCTCTCCCCAAAACAGCCAGTCGGTATTTTCCTTGTCCACAAAGATACGATAGGGATTCCTCGCCCCCATCACATAAATTTCGGGAAGCGTATTGGCGGTTCCGGAAGGAAAAAGATTACCGGTGGGTATGGTATAGCTACCATTCGGCTGCGGGGTGATGCGAAGAATTTTCCCCCTAAGGTCATTAGTACTCGAAGATGTGTTCTCGCCACTTTTGTTCTCGTCGTTTTCATCGAGAAGACCATATTCGGAGTGGTTCGAATTATCGCCAGTAGCTATATACAGATTTCCCTGCGAATCGAAATCCATATCACCTGCGGCATGAAAATAGGCATCACGTTGTGTATCCCATTCTAAAAGTACAACTTCGGAAGTCAAGTCAAGAAAATCACCGCTCATGGTAAAACGAGAGACACGATTTTTAACAACAGCTAGTGGGGAATAGTGAATGTATATATAATTGTTGATTGTAAAGTTAGGGTCAAAAGCTAATCCTAAAAAACCATCCTCAAGTTCATGAAAAACAGATAAGGTGCCAGCAGTAACCGTAACATTCGTATCAGGTTTATAAATTAAGAGCTCTCCATAACGATCTACAATAAAAACACGTCCATCTGGAGCGAACTTAAAAGTCGTTGCATTAGATAAGCCGGTAACGATATCGACACGCTGAAAATCATTTGGTAATTGTGAACGGCCTTGCAAAGAGCCTAGTACGGTAAAAAGGAAAACTAAAGAAAGTATGCGTGAATAGTATAATTTTTTCATTTTCATGAGATTTTTTCAAATAGGTTTCTAGTCTATTACCAGCAAATATAAATTAATAACACTTTAAGGAATAAATACCCTACCACTTTTCGTCGAAATCGAACCGAAAGTCGGTAAAGTACAATACATTATCAAAATCAATTAATCAGCGGATTGAAATACATTCCAATAGCACGGCCTGCACCAATGTACAACTTGGTTAAAGGTCATTAATAAATGGGGGGAGTAAGGGTAAGAGAATTAAAAATCGCGTCGTTCGACCTTCAGACCCTCGGCAAGTTATCAAAACTTAGTTCGTATCAAAATATCATTTCCCAAATACGGTGTATTGACGCTGGTAGATAGAATTGGTTAAAAAAAAACCTTAAAGTTTTCAAGGTATTAAAGCAATTTTATCGGTTAAACAGAAGCTTTCCTAAAATTTCCACCATTTTTTCTGGGTCTTTCCATAACCATAGCCATATTTACCCCCATACCCTAACTTCGATGAATTTACGCCATTTACTACAAAAGATAAACCTTTAATTTTACCTTCTTCCTGAAGCTTAATGGGATAATCTACGGCTCCGGTTTCGGTAACCCCGGCGCGTGTAACATAAATTAGAAGATCAGCAAATTCACTGATTAGCAAAGTATCGGTAACCACCATCAATGGGGCAGTATCGACAATTACGTAATCATAGGATTCAGAAACTTGGTCAAAAAGCTCTTTTATACGAGGACTCATAAGAAGTTCGGCCGGGTTCGGCGGTATTCTTCCCGAAAAAATAACGTCGATTGTGTGGCGGTGCACCAACATAGGACTCACTATATCGTTGACCTCAAGCGTATTATCGTATAAATATTCGGTAAGTCCCGCATCTTTGTTCCTACTAGGTTTAGACATCTTATCAATACTAGTACCCGTAAAAAAAGTATATAATTTTGGGTTTCTAATATCCGCACCAACTAATAACACTTTCTTATTGCTACTAGCCAATATCATCGCGAGATTGGTGGAAAGAAAAGTTTTACCTTCACCAGGAACACTCGAAGTAACATAAATTTTATTACTTTTTCCGGTTTTCGCCTGCTTTGTCTTTATCAGGTAATCTAAGTTCGTTCGAATGATCCGCAAAGATTCGGCAAGTACCGAACGGTCTTCCTTGACCACTAATTTTTCCTCCTTTTTTGATAACTTCGGAAGTTCACCGAGTATAGGTATGTTTTTGGCCGATTTTTCCAAGGAGTGCATGTTGTGAATTTTATTGTCCAATAAAACCTTGGTATAGATTATTGAAAAAGGCACTAAAAGTCCTAAAATAAATGAAGCTAAATAAATCAAAGGTACCTTGGGCGAAACCGGAAGCTTACTAACGCTATAAGCTTGATCGATAACCTTCGATTTTGGTGAGCTTGAAGCAGCAGTAATTTGGGCTTCTTCCCTCTTTTGCAGTAAATATAAGTACAATGATTCGGTAGTTTGTTGTTGCCTAGTAATATCTCTCAAAGCCCTCTCGTTAGCAGGGGAGGAATAAATCTTTCTATTAAACCTCGCTTGTTGCCCACTAAGAGAGTTTACGGTAAGCCCAAGATTGTTAACGGTACTGTTTACACTTGATAGCAAACTACTTCTTAGCCCAGCAATCTGTTCATCTAGATTAACAATAACCGGGTTTTTTTCGTTTGAACTTTTTAGAAGGCGCTTTCTTTCGATTACTAACTGGTTATATCTGTCGGTAGTACCCGCAATAACAGGGTCCGATAAAATATTAGCCGGCAAAGTCTCGTAAGTGTCTTGTTGTTGTACGAGTTGCTGCATCGAAGATGCCATATTCAATTGATTTCTTGCATTGGCCAATTCTTGCTGGTTGGCCACTCCAACATTTAAATTTACGCTAGCCTCAGTAGCAATATCAGTAACCCCTTTTTCAGTCTTAAAATCCTGGGCCGATTGATCAACAGTTGATAAATCAGAAGAAATGTCGGCAATACGTTCGTTTATAAAATTGGAAGTTCGGTCGGCAACAACCTGTTTATCTTCAATCGCATTCTCATTATATATTCTTACCAAGGCATTAAGAATACTACTGGCTTTTTCCTTTATGGGGTCTTCCAAACTAAGATTTATAATGTTTGAAAAATCTCCCGGATTGATTACTACAATTTTTTTTCTATATTCTTGTGCTACTTCGTCTGTAGGTCTTACAGATACTCTTAGTTTCCTATCCTTATATTTATCAAAAACCTCAACATTTGGAGTTATTACAATATCCCCTATGGGTGTGGGTATATTTTTTCCGAATGCAAAAATCTTTACCGGCTTATCTTCTTCTTCGGTATAACCAAATGCAGTAGACGACGAAATTGTAATAAAAAACTGAAAATCTGCCTTATTCAATATGGAGTCAGCTGCAATAAAATTCAAATTTACAGGAGGAGTCCTATAAAGTTCGGTTTCTATTATATTACCCTGTACCATTATTTTGGTATTGAGATTAAGCTCTTTGACAACTTCTATGAAATTCGAACGAGAATTTATTATCAACAATTCAT
>RCNB010002873.1_pt1 | contig 10416 bp, 12 predicted proteins | sample 2041321 | NCBI WGS metagenome assembly RCNB01 (sample SAMN09708232, study PRJNA481090) | Marine sediment metagenome, whole genome shotgun sequencing project.
TTGCACGGCGAGCGCGACGACTCCGGCTGCTGCGACGGTCGCGCCGAGGCCACCTCGACCAACGATGCTGGGCGCACCATCGAGATCGTCCGCGTCGAACGAAGCGAGGATCGCGAACGGCAGGCCCGCATCCGCGCCCGGGCCAGGCGCGATTTTACCGTGCCATCTGAGCCAGTAGTCCCATACCGTTCAGAGAAAATATTGCCAACATCGTATGTATCTCCACCGGCAGTCGCAACAGTTTGAATCACCATCCCTGCATTAGATGGCAACGCAAGGCAACCAATGAGCAGTAAGATTAGTATGTATTTTCTCATATTAGTCACCTGGGTTGATCGTAATGGTTACAGTTATGGTAATGAAAGCTACATCATCCATCGTATCGTCAAGGTCAACATACAGCCAAGAATCTGTGTCTATCTGATCGTTCGTCAAAACCCCATCGTCTTCTGTATACGTTCCAGACAACGTGACTGCTTCAACCGTACTCTCAACGGCTGGCACGTTTGTCCATTCCTCAAAGTTCAACGGATCGGTACAAGTAGCTGAACTTGAAATGTGAATACTCCGAATCGTTACACCATGAGGATAGGTTTCCTCTGGAAAGAAATACAGCGGGACTTCATCATCAATCCCTGCGACTTCATCAGGCTCATAGATAATCACGGGCGGCATGGTAACGTGTGAAGGAGGCATAAGGACAGCCGCAGAGAACTCTGATGAATACACCTCAAACGTGTCTTCATCAGCATCCCAACTAATCTCTCCCGTTTCATCTACCGTTGGATTGTTATCGTGAGGAATTAATAGAGTATTGGCACTGGCATCATAGTACAATATATCAATTGCGGCGCCAGGACCGTTCTGTGCCTTTATTGCCCAATCACAAACCTCTGCGTTAGTTGCTGTCCCAGAACAATTTCCCCAAAACTGCACATTTACATCATCGTCAGTACAATCTGAATCCCTGTAGCTGGTAGTAAATTCCGTTTTACTACCCATGACAAATGATGTCAAAAGTGTCCACCTACCATCTTGTCCAGCATCATCAATAGCTTCAATAGGATCAGTATCTGTAATCCAACTACCCTCTGCGGCTGTTTCAGTAGGATCCCACTGATAATAATATCTTGTGTTAGTTGATGTGACAACCTCAACCAAATGACCCGCATAGCTGGCACTCATGAGTGTTGCATAGGGAATATTAGCAACACTCTTTGTGGCACCTAATAAGGCAGTCCTTCCCCACTTTCTGATAGGTGCCTCTACGCCCTCAGCCCTTAGCATCAACTCTTCCGGTGTTAACTGCGTTTCATAATCCTGTGGCGTTGCTTGCCTCATAGGAGCGCATGACACCACAAGAGACAGTACAAGAAGCAGCAACACGGGTAAAACAATCAGTCTTTTCATTGCCTTTCTCCTTAAAATTTTACGAAGAACGGAGCATCCCCCTCTTCGTGCCCTTTCCAAACTTCGTCTGTTTGTGGATCTGCGAAGTAAATGCCTTCGTCTGTTATGATAATGTTTACATCATGGTCTATCATCTGACCTATAAACTTTGTGCCCATACATTCTCCAATAGCGTAGGATGCTTCCCTGTTAACGGCTTCTCCCTGTTTAAGAGCTTCCCTGACAAGCTGGCCCTCAGCCAAATCGTAGTGTTCAGGGTATTTTTCTCTTAGATTTGCAAAAAACTCGTCATATCCGTATTTCTTTGCGTTAACATGAAACATCAAAGCTGACTCATCGCAATCCCAAAGGTTCTTGATATAAACCATATGAGCGACTGACAGCTGTTTGACGATTTCTGGTAATTCTTGCACGGGCACTATTTTATATACAGGATCGGTGAGCCAAATCATTCTTAAATTAGGCCACATCGTCTGTAACATTGTCCGCACCCGTTCACTCGATATTGTTTTCATGTCTTCCTCTCATTTGATTTTTGTTTCAGCAAATTTCTGTACGGCCTTCGGCGCAAATGCCGCCACCAAAAACATGAGTGTCAAGTAAACACCATTGGCTGAATCATCAACAAGAAGTGTTAATACAGCAAGTCCCATTGAGGTCAATAAAGCCACAAAGCACATCGCTCTCATCCACGACTTATTACCATTATCTTCCGCAAAATAGCCAATTCCTTTATCGCCTTCATCCACTTGACACCTCCTCTTCAAAATCGTACTTTATTAAGCCCCAATGATTACATCGTACGCCGCCGTGAGCCCATACCTCAAACCCAATATCTTCAGCCCTTTGGCAAAATGCCCAGTCCTCCGAAAGGTACTCGTTTTCATGGATGTATGGCTGATATAAGGCCCACGCCTGCTTTTTGGTCAGGTTCTGTGTATAATGCAGCTCCTTATAATGGCCAATCATCTTTAGGAACACATGGCGCTTGACAAGCATACAACCGGTGCTCACATACTTCGCAGGCACCACCAACTCCTTCTTAAAGATCTCCGGGAAGTCAGGGATCTCATGCTTTCGATCCCTGTCCATTCTCACTGCCGTATGGGCGGCGGTCTTGTCTTTAAGCCGGTAGAACCCACCTATGATATCTTTGTCAGCTTCGATCAGTTTAACTATGCCAGTCAATGGAATTTCGATATCATCATCCTTTGTCATCAAGTAGTCGCAATCAGTCCCTATATATTCAACAAGGCTGTTGTTCCTTGCCCTGCATATAAGGGATTCGCCTACCCTTGGCGACAGTCTTGTTGAAATGTTGTGCCTCGAAGCGTACTGCATAGCATTCTGTAGAGTAAGGATCATTCCCCATTCAGGAGCCCTTCGTGAGCATACATTGACAAGCACCTTTTTTATTTTGGCCATGGTTAAGCCTCCTTCATGATATGAGCAACAAGCCATGTCACCTTTTGTTTATTAGCCTTCATCATATGCTGGTCGTTTAGGGACAGCACTATGAATCCCGACCAAAAGTCTTGAAAGAATGACTGGTTGCTAAAGGCCCTGCAATGGGTGTCATCACCCCACGCATCAGGGCTTGTATAATCTGGAACCGTGACAATCAGCTCACCTCCATCTTTCAATACGCTCCAAAGTTCACGCTTGAGAGCACGCAAGTCATGAATGTGCTCAAGGATATGTGACGCAACGATTTCCTCGAACACCCCGTCCTTGAACGGCAGGCCCTCCTCGCAATTCCCGCAAACATCCGCTATAGGCTTGATGTCGTAATTGACATAGCCCTCTCGGATGTCTTGGCCGCAACCTAAGTTTAACTTCATTTGTACACCTCCCTATGGTTAAAGGATCGTGTTTAACTTTCCGCATTAACAGTAAGCTCGTATGTGAACTCAACTTGGTCATCGGTGATAAGCACCGGAGCATTGGGAATTAGGTTCCGGTCCATCATCGTGCCAGCAGAAACTGCGTTGAATATACCATGTTCCTGTGCTGTATATCCAGCAGTTGCTACAATTGTGGCAATCGACTGATAAACCTGAGCCGTGTTCTCGCCGGGAGACGCATCATTTATACGTGTTTCACGACTATTCGCCAGTGCCGTTTCAGTATTAGCCTCGGCAGCCCCACTGTCACCCATATCATGCCAAGTAAAGGCATCGAGTGGGTAAGTTGTGCTGTCAACGAGGCTGTCAACAACATACGCAGCAAAGGCTGTCGTCACCAGTTGGGTAGACACAAGCCCATAATCTTCCCATTCGCCAGTTGCCTCTCGCTTGATGCGCATTCTCAGCATACCAAAGATTTCCAGTACACCCTTCGGCCTCGTGACCTTCAGCGCCTCCACAACTTCGGTCTGCGTAATGCCATAGGGCAAGTTACCCCTACGGACCATCCAGCCTACATAGTTTTGCCGGACATATTCACGGAATTTCTTAATCCAATTGAAAAACATTGTGTTATCTCCTCTCCATTTTTGACCCTGCGGTCGGTTTCAATTTTGGTTATATGCTTGCTTAATAGCCTTGACCCAATATCCAACACTGGTTTGCCACTTGGCCACCTCGGCTTGATGTAGCCCCTAAGCGGATTCCAGATTGATAAGATTGTACAGAATGGCAGTTTGAATATGATCATAATTGGCCCGTTGTTTTACGTTTGTGAATATGCTTCCTGTAAACGTTGCCGGCAAAACTCAATGCTCCAGCCATAGCCTCAGTTATTAATCCCCCTAAAATCTCCCTTGTCACGGTTCCCGCCATGCAAAAAGCTCCAGTGATCGATCTTGGTGCTGTGAATATTCGGTAAACTTCACCGGCAAAACTGTGAGCGCCGTCCTGGAACCGGCTTAATGTGCCTTTCCTCGTCACTTCACCGGATCCGTCAAAATCACCTCCAATAAACCGGCCCTGTGTAGCCTTCCTTGCCAACGCTCCATCGCCATCAAAATCACCAGCTTGGCTCCTCGGGTACATGACAACCCTCTTCAAAGCTCCAGATGCTCCCATGATGCCAGCCACTGCTCTCACCTCGCCGCTTGGCCCTATGGTCATTTGTGGGGTAACGGTATAATCATCAATAACCACGCCGCCTATGGTGACACGGAACTGATAAGCAACCTCCCTTGCGAGCGGCTTAGCTTCCATGCTCCATACCATCTCGGTATAGTTATCTGTTGTAATGTTGACAGTAGCCGCAGGGTTAGCCGCCTCCTCAAAGCGGCCAGCGTCAAAATCGCCAGTCGTCTTTGTCGCTGGCGCAAGAAGCCTTGCTGTTGTTGCTCCTGGAGTGCCTGCTCCCAGTGACATTACAAAGCCCTCTGGCCTGTGTAGCGTTATAGCAGTCGAACCATACTCATCTGAATCACTGTTTACTACTATTAAGTATCGCTGACCTGGACCAAGCGTATGTAGGTCATCCAATTCTGAGCCAGACAACTGAGTCAAGTCAAGGTTGATAACCGTATCCGACCATGTGTTGACAGCACTTGTTATGTCCACCTCATTAGCCGAGCCTGCCAGTGTGTTTGCATCTGACAGGTAAACATCGCCGGTTCCCTGTGGAGTAAGGAAATTTGTTCCGTTGATATCGATATCGGCATTGTCCATGTCGAAGGTAGTAGGATCAATGCTTGTTATGCCTTCAGATACAGCGTGTACTAATTCTAAGGCAACTGCACAGGCCCTGTTCTGTGTTGTCCAGGTACATTCACAAGCTACTAATGTTGAGCCTGATGCTACCTCATCATCAGCAAGGGAGCCATTTGATGAACCGGCGGCTTGGTCAGTACGTTCAGTTAGTGGTGATGCCCATGCCGCAGAGCCAGCATTACCCATGCCAGACCCTGCAACCACAACCGAATTGGCGGCAGTAGTAGTAATATCCAAGGCGGCGAGTGGGTTAGGCGTAGCCGCATCCGATGTATCGGTATCATAGTTGGTCGGGGTCGTCTGGACACAATCTTCATAGGACGCTGCGGAGATTGTATTGTCAGTAGAGCCTAAATTACCTGCCGAGAGGGTTGTTCCACTTGCGGCTACTATACCTGCATTATTGAGAAAGAACATTGCTACGGTTTGTTGCGTAGTACCCGAGCCACCAATCTCCTGCGCTACATTGACCATACTTTCGCCGCCGTAGGTGCAGGTTATATCACCCGATTGCGTGCCCTCAGTCTGTACCAGAACAACCAAAGCACGGTTGGCGCCTGCCGACACTGCGAAAGTGTGCGTAGCCGCCGCAACTGAGGTTGGGGTATCAAGTATAGATGCCATTTAAGTTAGCGGTACCTTTCGCCATTCGGCAACGCCGTCTGACACTTCCTTATACTCCAATTGATACTGTTCTGTATCGGGATCATCTGTCGCATTGAGCAATACCCTTTCCTGAAACGTTATCTCCCGTGCTATTGTGTCCACTGTGTCCTGATCTTGCCTTGCCACCGATCCGCTTTCCGTACCATCATTATAAAAGCGATATCCTTCTTGTTCTACTTCCGCTGTTGATAAGGTGTCGCCAGTTACTTCAACTTCATCGATGCCATAGTCACAATTCCAGATGGTTGAGCCTCCAAAAATAATCTTTAATCTTACCCTTGTACTGGCATCATCTACGCCAAGGGCTGATATATCAACACTGCGTTGTGACCATATTTGTGTGCCACCTGTGGCAACCTTGTCAGAATCCCCCGAACCACCGAACAATGCTCCACGGTTTACCCAGCCAGCACCGTCTTCATTTGTCTGCAACTGACAAGTGGCATCATTGTCAGTTCCTCTCTGGTTTGTTTTCCACTCAACTGTTACGTTATCATTATTAAGGCAATCAAGAGTTTCATCGAGCTCCATTTCAAATTCATCACCAGCAACTCCAGTACTTGATCCTTCCGTATAAACATAACCATCGGGAGAGCCACCTGCTCCAGAAGTAGGACCTACATTAGACGAAGTCGTATCAAGGTTATGCCAACACCATTGACGATACGAATTTTCAGCTTGCAAGCCCCCAGTGATAGGATCGGTGAAGTTAAAGTCAGCTTCCGCAGCAACTAATGAATCAAGTGTATATGGACCTAACGCTATTGTCATTTACACCTCGTCCTCTTCTTCCTCTTCGGCGGCTATCCTTGCTTCCTCTTCATCCATCAATGCCTCATCGGCCGCTATCTGGGCTTCCTCTTCGGCCTTCATTTTCTCAACTATCTCAAGGGCCTGCTCAATCTCATCTTCAGTGAAGCCAAGGAATTTAGACATGAACATTTCGGGAGGCACTACCATATTGGCCCCTGCGGAGCTTACGTATTTGGCCAAGGCTTCTGTTCTCAACCCTGCTGTTGTGGCCTCATCCTGCTCAGTGGGAGCCGAAATATCCGGCCATTCTACCATGTACTGGTCCTTGGGCTCCGGCAGGATTTCAACCTTGATGAACAAATCGATGAGTGGTCTCAAAATGGTTGGCTCGCAGTGATCCTTCCTGCGCTCATCCACCCTGTCATTCCATGCCCGTTCATCCTGACTACTTGCCAGCTCTCCACGTTCCGAACCCAGCAGCATACGCTTGGGAATTCCAGTTGCACCGGCTATAATACTGATAAGAACATCGACGTGGCCTTTTGGATCCGCCACCTGTTGAGCAAGGGCCTCAATATTCATACCCTGCATTTTCATGTAGCGCTTGAGGCCGTGCACATAGTTCTCAATTTCACCTTCAAGAGCCGTTTTGGCAATTGTGTCAAAATCGGCATCGGCATCGGCAATAAAACCCAGTCCAGGAAAGGCCCCTCTCCAAAACATCTCAGCACTACCACCTGCCACGAGCTCCAGATCCTGCAACCTATTATATACGTTCTTCAGTTTGGGGGTGCCATAAATGTCATTCTCGTCAAGGTCTTCGGCTACATGAATGACACGTGAATAATGAACATCGATGGGCTTTGTTGTGCCTTCGGTGGTGGAGACTGTGAGGGTGTAGATCCTCGGTAGGCCATACCTCTCATTGGTTGGTTCTTTTTCCCAAACCTTGATTTCAACGTTGTTTTGCTTGTAGGGCCTTAGGTATAATAGGCCTCTTGCCTTGCCTGCTTCCTGAGTCAAGTCTTTCTGTCCATCTGCAAGGCCTATCAACAATACAGCAAATTCACCAATACCTGACATCCGGTCAACCCTTGACAGGTATTGGTATATCTTGTGCTCCCTGACAAGCTCCTCCCAGCGTTCCTCGAATTTGGTCTGATCACCCTCTTCGTTCTCAGTGATAACCGGCTTCTTGCGCCAAGCTGCATTGACTGGAGCTGTGATGATCCTCTTGGCTACATCCTGCCTTGTGTAACGGGCATCATAGTCGTCAAAGGTTAATACGAATGGATATCCAAGCGCCGTATAGATGTCACGGGTGCCTCCATAGCTTTTTCCTAATTTGGCCATCATACTTGACCGGCCTACAAGCTCGGTGGCAAGGGCGCGGATTTGTGTCAGCTCTGATTGGCTTTCACTGATATTGTGGATTTTCTTTGTTGATTTAGGTGGTGGTATACGTTTCATTACATTTTCCTTCTATGGAAGGTTTTAGGTAGCTTGCTTATTTGAATATTTTTAGGCATCTGCTTAAACTTGGCAGTAAATGAGACCTTTGTCCGTTTAGGAGACATGACTCCCATCTCAATGAGGTCATCAATTGTCAATGGTTTCCTATCGCCCTTTATCACCAAATCCAAAGGTGTCAATATGATCTTTGCGTCTGGAATCATTTTACCAAGTTCCCGCTCTCTTCCTTTTGACGTTGAGTGTATTGAAGGCTCCGGCGGCTGCATCCCACTGGTCCTGAAACTTGCCCATCGGGGCCTTTTCATGTTCATTGATGAAATCCTTAGTCCAGTCAGCTATGAGGAGCTGTACGTTACCGGCCTCGATTTGAACTGCATAAGGCTCGGCCCTTGTTTCCTTGTCACCAGTGGGGCGGTGGGCGCTGACCTTGAAGCCTGACAAATTGACAATCGTTGATTCAGCGCTCTCCTTGCCTCCACTTCCTGGTTCCTGCTCAGTTACTACCTCTACTCCAACGCCATCCATTTCGGCTGTCATCCTTATATGCCTCTCCCTGAGAGGTGCTGACCACTGACCCTTCCTGACGTCGGAAATTAGATGTTGGCCGTTGCTGAGCTTATGCATCAAAACGCCTGCTGACCTTTTACCTCCATCCTGAGTAGCCGCCTTATCCCAATACCTGATGGATTTGACAATGGCATTGGGGTTGGCTGGGACAGTGTTGACAAGCACGAATTTGTCAATCTTGAAAAGGCCTCCTCCTCGGGGTGCTGGCCTCTGCTGATGCTGGCCAGCTACAGCATATTCTGACATTCGGTGCTCCCGTTTAGCCAAGTCTTCTTCAGGGAACCGTTCAGGCCAAAGTAAATCACCCTCTTCTTTGCGTGGATCCTTGAATTTCTTTGAGCCCAAGTCTATCACTGTTCTTTTACCGCCATTATCCTCATATCTGGCAGGCAAGCAAAGGTGGACGTATCCGTGCTCTTCTGCAAGCACGTGACCGGCCAAATCAGCCTCGTGAACCCGTTGCATGATTACTACCCTTGCTCCGGTTTGCTCGTTGTCAATCCTTGTTGACATCGATTCATCCCACCACAAAATCACAGATGTGCGTTTAGCATCACTCTCAGCCTCGTTGACATTGTGTGGATCGTCAACTACAACTCTATCACCACCCTCTCCGGTGCCTACTCCTCCTACACTTGTGGCAATCCTATATCCAGTTTTATCATTCTCAAATCGCAACTTCTCATTTTGGTCACTTGTCAGATGGAACCGGTCGGCCCATCTTTCAGAATACCAAGGTGATTGAATGAGGCGGCGGCACTTGAGTGAATCTCGCTTGGAGAGCTTCTCAGCATAGCTGGCAAAAAGCCACCGAATGTGTGGCATATTCCTCGGACCCCATTCCCAACAGGGCCAGAATACGGATACAGTCAATGATTTCATGTGTCGGGGAGGGATGTTAATGAGTAAGTCCTGAATGTGGCCTTCTGTAACGGCCTCAAGGTGGTCACAAATGGCATCAACGTGCCATCCATGAATAAATGGGGTCTTTGGCTCTACAACATGCCAAGCTTGTTCAACAAATGACCGTAGGCTCTTCTCAGCCAGTATCTGGTCGATCATCGATAAGCTTGGCATCTGTAAATTTGGAGATTGCTGATCTAAGCTCGCTAAGTTGCTCAAAGTCCAGCTCCCTTATCTGCTCCATCCTAAGCTCTACAATGAGTTCAAGTGAGCGCTTTTCGGTAATTTGGCCGGTTACTTCTAACTGCTTGATATTGGCCCACCGGTCGCGCATTCTATTTGTCAGCCAAAAAATGAGGGCTTTGCCATCAGGCTTATGGGCCTTCTTGGTGGTCTTGGTGAGCGCCATCGCATACTTGAATTTGGTTGCTTTCTTGTCACCATTGTCAGTGACCCTGATTCTTCCATTTCCATTGAGTGGCACCTTGACCCTCGTAAACTCCTTCTCCTCATACGTATATCCAAGGGCTAAATCACGAAGGGCCTTTTCCATCTTCTCACCATCATGAGCATCACGGCCTGACTGGACTGCAGCCTTGAATGCAGGGTGATTCCGCATCCAGTTCTCAAACGTCATTTCGGCAATGCCAAAGAATTCAGACATCTCAGTTCTGTTCATCCCGAACCTTAGGCCAGCCAAATAAGCTTGACCTGGATGAAGGTCTGGATTGTATACTGTCCGGTTGGCATTCTCGTATTTATCAGGCCAACTGGGCGGCTGAATGCTAAATTCTTCAAGATCCTCACTAAATTTGACTCTCTCCATACGATTGTCCTTTGCTCAATTCAATGGCCTGTAAGCATCGGGGACGAATTTATTTAGGTAAAGGCTTTTCTTTATTTTTATTAAAAATACTTTGCAATTTACTGTAATGATTGAACATAAAAATTCACCCTCTATATAACCGTTATCATT
>RCNB010009174.1_pt1 | contig 10415 bp, 7 predicted proteins | sample 2041321 | NCBI WGS metagenome assembly RCNB01 (sample SAMN09708232, study PRJNA481090) | Marine sediment metagenome, whole genome shotgun sequencing project.
CCTGTAGTGGACGATGCAGGTATCCTAATCGGCGTTACATCTATCAAAGACATCATCCAGATCTTCCTCCCCGATTTCGTCTCTCTCCTATCTGACATCGATTTCGTCAAGGACTACGGGGCCCTGGCGTCCCCATCCTCGGAGAGACTGGAGAAGGTGAAGGGCATGTTGGTGACCGATATCATGGAAGAGCCTGTGGGCATTGAGGACGACAGTTCTCTGATCAAGGCTCTTTCGGTAATGCATAAGTATGGCATGCGGGACCTGCCCGTGTTGAAAAGGGGAATATTAGTGGGTATTGCCTCACGGGTAGATATCGGGCGGGCGTTCCTCATAGACTGGCAGATTACACAAGCTGAGAATCCAGAGGAGCTTTGATGGCTCCCTTCGTCGCCACGGCGATCGCGGTCGCCACCCTCGCTCTAATCTTTTCCGGAAAACTGAATCACACCATTGCTGCCATGGCAGGAGCGATGGTGATGTTGGGTGCCGGAATGACGCTGGGATTCTATTCCGAATCGCAGGCTATTGAGGCGATCGAGTTCGATGCCTTGGGCTTGCTTTTGGGCATGATGATCCTTGTATCCATCCTGGAACCAACAGGTTTTTTTCAGTATTTAGCGATCAAGGCAGGCCAACTCTCGCGGGGCGACCCGTGGAGATTAATGTTGTTACTCGGCCTCGGTACTGCGGGAATGTCATTGTTTTTTAACAACGTGACGACTGTGGTACTTATGGGACCGGTGACAATTCTTATTACCGAGCTTCTCGGACTTCCTCCAACGCCGTTTCTGATGGCCCAGGCGCTGCTTTCCGATACCGCCGATATTGGGACCTCTGTCGGCGACCCCGCCAGCGTGCTTGTGGCCGCAGCTTCTGGCTATAACTTTACAGACTTCTTATCCCACGCCATGCCCATCGTAATAGTGGCTACAATGGTAACGCTGGTGATGTTGCGCTATCTCTTCTCGCGCGAACTGGCCATACGTCCTGCGAACCCGAAAGCGGTGTTAAATATTGATGCTGACGAGGCGCTGCAAAATCGCCCTGTGTTGCGTCGTGTTCTGATCGTGCTAGCTGTGGCTATAGGGTTGTTCGTTCTTCAAGGACGGCTGCATCTCAGTTCGGGGTTCATTGCTCTATCTGCGTCGGCTGCAGCACTGGTATGGGTGAGGCCCGACATCCGAAAGGTACTTGTTGGCGTCGATTGGCCCGTGCTCCTCTTTTTAATTGGTTTGTTCGTACTGGTCGGTGGGGTGGAAGAGGCCGGGGCTTTTGAGCCCATCATCGAGGTTCTGGCCAAGTTAGGTCATAACAACCCATTGTTATTAGGGGTCACTATCATTTGGGTGGTGGCCGCTCTCTCCGCTCTGGTGGACAATGTGCCGGTGACCATTGCTATGATTGCACTGCTTGAGGGTCTGGCCGCTGCCGGGATAGATATAAGCGCGCTATGGTGGGCGGTGGTACTGGGGGCGGGATTTGGAGGCAACGCAACCAGCATCGGCTCTGCTGCAAACATCGTCATTGTATCGCTGTCGGAGAGGACAAAAACACCGATCACCCCAAAATTGTGGAGCAAACGAGGACTCCCGGTGGCACTTGCCACGTGTGTCGTGGGCAGCATCTTGTTCGCCCTAGCCTTCCCCTGGCTGGGGCGGTAGACGACGTCCTTTTACCGGCGGGCTCTATCCCAGTGAGCTTGGTTCTAACATTATCAGGAGTCTTTTCGGGCGCTAACATAATGTACAAGTACTATTATGCGGGAAGTTTCTGGGATGCGAAATTTCAGTCTTTAGAGCCCGAGAAGATCAGCGTAAAATGATCTAGGCGACGTCAGGTACTCACAAAATCGAACAGCTCATTTCGCAGACCTGGATTGCGAAGGCGGCTCAGAGCCTGGGCCTCGATCTGTCGAACGCGCTCGCGTGTGATCCCCATCTTCTCGCCGAGCTCCCTGAGCGTATGTGTCTTGCCGGCTTCAAGACCGTAGCGCAATCGAAGCACGAGCGCCTCGCGGTGGGGCAAAGCCTCTAAAAGCTCATGAACTCGCTCCTCTAGGATCTCCTGATCGGCGATCTCTTCTGGCGTGGGTGAGTCCTGATCTTCGATGAAGTCCCCAATGACGGCGCCCCAATCCTGCCCAGTCGGTTTTTCTAACGAGAGTGGGCGTTGTTCCACTCGGAGCATGTAATCAACATCTTGAGGAGAAACTCCCAGGCAATCCGCGAGCTCTTCCTGACCCGGTTCATGCCCCAATTCCTGTGTCAACATATGTCGACTGCGCATCATGCGGTTGATACGATCGACCATATGGACTGGGATACGTATGGTGCGACCGTTGTCTGCGACCAACCTTGTCACCGCCTGTCGAATCCACCAATGGGCGTAGGTAGAGAACTTATGCCCGCGGCGGTAATCGAATTTCTCCACCGCGCGCATCAACCCTACGTGACCCTCCTGGACCAAGTCGAGCAAAGGTACACCGCGACCGATGTACTTCTTGGCCACACTGATTACAAGACGGGAGTTGGCCATGATCAGGTGCTCACGGGCGGCCATGCCCTTTTGAATTAACCTTTCTGTTTTCACACGCTGTCTCGGAGAGACCGGACCCCTTGCAAGCTCATTGCGTGCTCGGCGGCCGCGTTCTATGCGCTTCGCAAGTTCTTTCTCTTCATCGCGCGTAAGCAATGGTTCTCGACCTACATGGCTGAGGTACAAACCTACAGAGTCACCTGAATCAATTGCGTCGGTCGCTCTTACTTCGGCAGGAGTTCGTTCATCTTCTTTCTCTGCCTCAGCTTCCTCGGCAGCAAGGTCGGATTTCTTCTCAGAAGCTTCTTCATCCTCAAGGATTTTAATGCCTGCGTTGAGTAACGTATCATAGACGCTCTCGATCACGGGGACGGAGGCTTCGGATTCGGGAAAGTAAGAAGCAATATCATCCAGCGTGATAAACCCCTGTTCCTCACCGATTCGGAACAATTGCTGGATTGAAGCCTGATCTTCTTCTGAAAACCTCTTCAGTCGCCTCGATCACTTTGTTTGTGGGTAATTCGGACTGTTTCATCATGCGCACTTCACTACATCAATAAGATCCACACCCCATGAAAGAAGGGATCCGGATTCGTTTATTAGCTCAATGGAAAGGATAATCACTTATGGGGAAGGTAGTTAATAACTATTGGAGTTACATCGAATCATGCCAATAAATACCGCTCCCCACCATTTCTATAATACAACATACAGATTATTAATTCCCTGGATTCAACTCATTGGGCAAATTTTCTTGCGCTCTCACTGGAATTGGTGAGAACGTAAGAATTTACTCAATTCCAATTTCAGGGAGGATGGATTTTACTATCCTAAGATTCATTTCAAATGATTGATGAGGGATTCGATTTGAGGGAAGTGGGTTACTTCGTGGGAGGCGAAGTAACTCGCTTGCTGCTTGATGCTGAGAGTACCAAACTCTTCATGTTCTCCCGTCCTCCACCAATCCCGGAGAGGGAGATTTTCCAATTTGGTTAGGACCTTCTGGCGAGAATCATGATAGGTTTTGAAGATTTCCTCTGTTGTTGGAGGGCGTTCTTCCTCTCGGGCTGCCCATTCGAATACCGCTTTGGACTCAAGTTTTGGATTGTCTTGATCTATCATCAAATTGATACGGAATTCCATCACACCCTGAGCGTCTCGCAAGTGAGAGACTGCGTTTCGGATATTCCAGCCGCCATCCTCCGGAACTTGATTCATATCTTCCTCGGTTAACCCCTCCATTAAGACAGCGACATCTTGAGGTGTCTGGCGAAGTCTCTCCAATACATCAAACGGGTCGAGGGCATCTAACCAATAGACAGGGAGAAACCTTTTGAATGTTTGTGGTCTGGCATTGCATACCGGACAATTTACGGAAGGCTCTTTGAGTACTAAGTGGCCACAAGTGCGGCATACGTAAGGATGTGGGGTTTCATTGATTAACGGCAACCGCTCTTCAACCATGGCATCTGCACCAAGCTTCAGGGCATCTGTAAGATCAGAACTAACATCGAAATTGGATACCACATCAATTGCTTTGTACAACTCATCAGCCAACGTGGATTTGCCGGAAGGCAGTTTTATATTAAATGCGGCTCGACGGGAAATGGCTTCCGCAGCACTGCGCGCAAGTTTGGCATTGTTGTATTGACCTTCTCCCTCCAATCTCGCAGCGAGCGCGAATAAATAGGGGATTGAGTTACTGGAATCATCATTTTGGTTCGCCATTGATCCTCCTCAATATGATTATAGGGTCAAAGGGTAATTTCTATGTCGCAAATATCACGATGAGATCCATGCGAAATAATAGACCGTAGGCTACAGACCTGAAGATCCCTGTTTGATTAAAAACTCTGTGCCTTTCTCTGGTCGTAGTCGGGATCATACCCTCCGGATCTGGGGTTCAAATCGAACGACGCTATCCTACAACGGGAATGGATCCTTTACAGGGAGAGAATGCCTCATCATCAAATCTCATGCCCATATCAATTGTCCTTTAATATCCCCATTAGGGTTCTAAGAAAGTGCTTCCGATAATGAGCATAACCGGACACTTTGAGCGCTTAGCCTCTGATTACGAAGAAAATCGGACACCTACATACCAGGACGATCGAAAATCATCGAATCGTGTGTCGTTTCTTTGGCTTGCAATGGATTGGATTGGTTCGGAGAAGGATTTTATCTGGCACCCCCATTGCTGATCGTTCGGAAATTCAGTAGTAAGCTTATGTCATAAAGGTACTCTGCGCCAATCCCCCGAGTGTACCCAGAGTAACTAAAAAACACCTCCAACCGGAGGGGGGCCGGCTGGAGGCTTTGAGCACCCAAATAAGAATACATTACTCGGCGCTCATCCCTACTTTACCTAAAAACACGTTTTTTTGCAATTTCGGGAACCTGTTTCCCTTCCCCTTCGTCTATAGCATGTGAGCAACTCCATATTGCAGGGGGACTAGAAACGGTAGGCAAAGCCCACCTCCTCTGTCCAGGCAATCCACGAATCTCACTCACAACTAAATAGTACAGACGTTTCACGCAGGCGCCGCGGACTCCGAGTGAGAACAAACCAACCCAGCCAAATCGCAGCGGCAAGGCCCGAATAGTTCACAACCAGCGTGGTAATCAGAAGTGGCGACATCATCTTTCCCAGTCTGTGCCTTTGGTGTTTATCTTTGATTGCGTGGCATTAAATATCACATGGGAGATCCGAACAAATAAAGCCCAACCTCGGCTGAGTTCGGGCAACGACGTAAGTGATATAAATCCCCGTTACTATGCTGGTCTGTGACGTACCTCACATAATACGTTGTTCTGGGTCTAGGTTCAATAGAACAAACAATCGCCCCCAACCAGTATCAGAGCATCTGATTACCAACATAATAGGACGCTGCAACATTAATCAACACACATCGAAATCGGCGGCTATGGACCTTTTAAGCCCCAGGTGAATATCAGATCCCGCCTTCTTGCGGGATTTGTGTTTTGATATCTGCTCTAATCAGAAGTGTGTTGTCAATTCCTCTTTTTATGATTATAGTCATGAATCAAGGACAATCATCCGCGGTATCCTATGTTAGGCTGCCCATACTATGCTACACACAAGGATTCGTATTGCTTGAGGCTTTTCTTCTCGGAAGCGGATTCGCCTTCGCGGCCGCAATTCAGCCAGGGCCTCTCCAGACATTCCTACTGAGTAGCGTCACCCGTATCGGGTGGAAACGTACTCTTCCAGCTTCCTTCGCGCCAGTGCTCAGCGACATTCCTATCGCGATTGTGGTTTTGCTACTTCTTACAAGAGTCCCGCCAACGTTTACCATTGCTCTTCGATTTGGAGGCGGCTTTTTCTTGATTTACCTGGCATCCACCAGCTATAAGCAATGGAGGAGGTCACCGCACAATGGTGACAGCGCAATATACTCCACCCCACAAACACTTCTACAAGCAGTTGTTGTCAACCTCCTTAATCCAAATCCATATATTGGTTGGAGCCTTGTACTTGGTCCAGCTGTGCTTGCAGCGTGGGATCTCAACCCGAGCAATGCGGCTGTTCTTGTCATTTCATTTTATGGCACAATGGTATTAGTCTTGGTATGCACAATTCTTATCTTCGGATTAACGGCTTTTCTAAAACCAGCAACTAGACACACACTGATTCTTGCATCTGCTGTAATACTTGCACTTCTAGGTTTATATCAACTTCTAGCTGCGGTCCTCACCGTCATCTATCCATATAGTTTTGGGACAGCCTAACGTCTCGCTGGCCTGTAAGTGCATCAGGCTGAATAAACATACTCTGTAGTTATGCTCCTTACACTGAAATCCAGATCCTATGCAAACAGAACGATCACCTCTGTTCGTTGAGTTAACAGCGCAATAACATAAGGGCTTTTAAGCCCCATGTGAATATCAGATCCCGCATTCTTGCGGGATTTGTGTTTTGATAACGGGTTTTATCGTAACTCCACCATCTATTCTGGTCCTATCTGGGTCTTAGGTAATCTAGCTATTTTCATCGATCTATGTGGAAAATAGCTCATCTATAGGAGGTCCTATAATGAATGAACCGAGTTCCTTTCGCGATGAAGAGACAATTGGTCGGTCAAAGCAGCACATAGCTATTTTCATTTTTCCCTTAATCCCATTTCTTTTTTGTATTGTCTTTCTAATTATTGCTTTGAATTCATCATTCCCCCTAATCTATTACTTCGGGTCCATCACTTTTTTTTTCACAGGTATTTACGGCCTCGCTAAAAGATCTGTCGAGTATTTCACCACCGAATTTGAACTAACCAACAAACGTCTGATATTAAGAACAGGCTTGCTTAGGCGTAGAGAATTAGAATTGCTCTTGACCCAGGTTGAGAGCATCGATGTTGATAAACCATTGTTAGGAAGGATTTTGGATTACGGAACAGTGAGGATTGTTGGTACTGGTGGTACTTCACAAAATATTAAGTCTCTAAAATACCCCACAAAGATCCGTCGCGCAGTTCTACATCTATTAAGTGAACAATCTTAGGTTAGAAAAAGAATACAAGGGCTTTTGGAATAATACATCCCTGATACCTAGGTATGTTCCTTATGATAATTGCTCTTATCAATTGCTGGAAATTGATTATCACAATATCTTTCCTTACCCATTATTTACCAGTTGACAGACAAATTATTGTTTCTTTAAAAGCCACTTATCCATAAAACTACATTTCCCATGATAATTAGGAAACCTTAATAATCTGGATTGAAACTCCAGATACCGCGTAAATTTATCAGCTGACCAGGATCCCAAAAATATACAGAGAAAACAACTGCCCCGGTTACCGTCAGGGCAGTTATATATAAACAGTAGGAATATTCTGTACTTATCGGTTTAAATCAAATATGATGTCTATATTGCAAAAGCGTCGTTGAATTCAGCAAAGAAAGCTTTTGCATACTAACAAACACCAAGGGGGATGAGTACATCTTAATAAATGCGAACTAGATTCAGGCAGCTCATGCTGGCTGTTTCCCTTTAAGGAGATCCGTTTTCGTGGATAACTTTCGAGACTACGAGTCTCACATAAAAAGCCAAGGGCTTTAAACCACATTAGTATCAAGGAGAGTATCGGCGAAAAACCGAGCCTTAAGAGATGATAACTACTCCGGAACCTGATTATAGATCACGGGCATTTTCCCCTTCCACTGCTGCCAGGTTTGATCTTTGATGATCAGATCAGCCATAAAGTGCCCAACGTTGATCCGGCTGGTCTGTCCCGGATCAAAGATCGTACTTCGAATCGGCGAGGGATGGACTTCATGCGCGCTGACTTCGTCCTCATCGGTCAGACTATCCGGTCGAACCGCAACCCATTCAATCTGCTTATCTTTTGGACCAATTTTGCTCCTCAGGTAGTCCGCAGCCTGCTCATTGTCTGCTTGAGGGGGCAAAAGCAGGCGGATCAGTCCAATCACGAGTTTCTGGGCAAAGGAAATTGGTTCATTGAGATCACGATTGCTGTTGGCAGTAGTATTCATCAGCACAAATTTAATTGGTTTTTCAGGTGTATTTGCCTTGATCGCATCGCATAATCGCCGAGTTGCATCGGTTACCAGTTTTCGCGGATGACCAAAGAGACCCTTCAAGTCGATGTTGTGCCCCAGGCATGATGCCACCGCATCGCACCCTTTGACGTGTTGGGCTAACTCAGCGTCATTTAGGTCCAGAACACTGGCGTGGATCACAGACAAATTGTCATCATTCCTGAGAGCTGCAGGAAAGTTATCAGGTGTTCGAACAATCACCCTGACAAAATGTCCGCGATTAAGAAGTTCTTCTGTGAGCAACCGGCCAGTCGCTCCACTTGCTCCAACAATTAGTATGTTCATTTTTGATTTAGCAGTCATCATTTTTTCCTATTTGAACGATAGTGAAAAATTATACCCTGAATTCCACGTCAGCATAAAATTATCTACATTCTTTTCAAATGGCGAAGAATTTGGGGGAAAGAGCAGGTGTAGAAGGCCGAGTTAACCCGCATGCATTCAGACATGGATTTGCAAGGGAATATTTGAGGAATGGGGGGGATCTGGCCTCAGTATCTGACTTGCTAGGTCATAGTCAGATCACAGTGACGAAGGCAAACTATGCCGTGTTCTTGGTCGAAGAACATCGAGACAAGCATGAAGCATTCAGCCCGGTTAACTATCTCTGACAACGGCTGAACAAAGGACTGTTAGGCCCCATGTCATGATATCGAAGGATATCATAAGCAAAAATCCCGCCACTCATGCGGGATTTCGTAATTCTTGGGTAGTGCGCCGTACAGGGATCGAACCTGTGACCTTGGGCTTAAAAGCCCCTATGTTAGGGTTGGCGATCTAGCGGGAAGAGATGCTAGTCCTTTTTGTATAGAGATTATTGTTCATCTGTTGATGCCCCCTCAGTAAGGTATGGTGTTGTAGGAAAGACAAGTACCAAATCTGTACCCACCCTGACCTCCCCTGGGGTTTTTAACCTGGATTCTGGCGCATAACTTTCCATGTTCGTTTTCAAGTTGCTCTTCCGGGGGGATACGGATTTTAAGTTCATATACGTCGCCAGGTTTGAGGATGATTGTGTTGTTTGAGATTTCAGGATGGTCCTCATGCCAATAAACATAACCATTAATTGTGTTATAGGTTAATTCCAGTGCTGCTTGGTTTTTTGATGGATATAACCGGGCTTCTTCTCTCCGTTTGTTCTTGATGGAAACGAGAATAATAACGGTTTCATCCTCTTCATATAAACGCTTAGGAGACCAGATTGTGAGTTTGATGTTATTAGATTGTTCGGATATCTTGTGAGGACATTTTCCTTGAAGTCCACACCAATAAACACGATAAATACCAAAACAACTTGCAATGATGAGAATCAAGAGCATCACCAAGATTGACAGCTTTCTGGATTTCACTATTGCCACTCCTTTGTACGGTGATTGTTGGGGATGGAGTTAGACAGGATAGCATGTGATTTCGTGGATAAATATCCTTAATATGTGACTATAAGGATTAAAGGAGGAATTGACAATTCTTATTACGATAAGAGTCCTTATCAAAATAAACATCCCTGGGATCAGGGATGTATGAGTATGGCACGGGTGGATTAAAAGACATTGTGAGATCGGATGGAACTCAGAGTCTATTCTTTTCCCTTGCCTTTTTGAGTGGTCTTAAGTCGCTGATAGTTTGCCCAACTGCTACAATAGTAAGTAGACAGCGGTATGAGACATGGGGATATTGCACAGCGTTTCCATCTGCTTGATTATCAAGAGGGGTTATTCCATCAGAACAAGAGTAACTAGAAGGATCAGGGAAAATTTTCAGGGATTGGTTCGTAGCGTCAGGGACTTTTCTCTGGACAATTTTGTATTCGCCATGGTCATTATCTTAAACCTCGCTTTAGTCGGATTTGCTTTTGCGATTCTTGTCTTACCGAATATCTTGGCAACCACCATCGCCGAAAAGAGCAATCGCATTGCGCTCGCATCCTTCTTTGTAGAGTTGGCCGCTGTTGCCGCGATCGGTCTAGCTGCCTACGAGTTCTGGCGATCACGACAAGGTCCCAAACTTCGAATTCTCCTAACTGCAGAAGAACGAAATAACCCGAGAAATTGGATCTACGTAGGTGAGCCAAGTTCGCATCCATCGTCAACATTCATGTTTAACATGTTTCTAGAAAACGCGGGTAAAGTCGCAGGACGATGGATAAAAGTTAACGTCACAGCAACTATGCTAGGAGGAATGCAAACAGCAAGAGTCGTGCGTATTAGACAGGTGGGACATTCTTCGTTTGGCGAGTGGGATCAAATTAATGACCTAGGGTGTGCATTCTTAGGCAATGATGGGTTCATTTCTTATCC
>RCNB010003254.1_pt1 | contig 10412 bp, 10 predicted proteins | sample 2041321 | NCBI WGS metagenome assembly RCNB01 (sample SAMN09708232, study PRJNA481090) | Marine sediment metagenome, whole genome shotgun sequencing project.
ACTGAATAAACATGTTTATTTGATGGAGCAAAGCTATTTGCTTTAAGGAATAATTAATTCAGGGATATTTTAGGCGGGTAATATGTATACACTTGGGGACTTGTATTTGGATACAGGTGGATAAAAAGTATCCAGCAAAGAGTGAGAAAGGGGTCGATGACAGGAAGCCGATTTTTCCTAATCTTTTCAAGATCGGCAGCCAGATCGGGGCATTAACATTTTAAGAATTTGTATGATAATCTATTTTATGATATCCAAAGGTAAAATTGACGGTCTCGTAAAAGGTTAAACAAGGAAAGATGAAAATATGAAGAAACTATCTGAATATCCAAATGCCTATATCAGAACATTTGAGCATAAAATAATAATCACCCTTACTGCTTTTATGCTAATTTCTTTCAGCAGCCTGTCGTTTTTATATGCTGAAGCATCCAGTCAAAGTATTCCTGATGCAATAAAAAAATTTGCAAAAAATAAAAAGCGCATGAGAATTGCAGTTCTTGATTTTGCTGATACATCCGGCGAAAAGACCAGGTTTGACGGCTATATCGCTGATACAATTGTAAGTGAGTTAAGCAAATACTCCTTGACGCTCCTGGAGAGAAAAAGACTCAAGATGCTCTTAAAGGAGCACGCTCTTTCACAATCCGGTGTTGTTGATTCAAAAAAGGCCCTTAAAATGGGTATGCTGCTGCCTTTGGATGTGATTGTATCAGGTTCATATACCCATATTGGCCAAAGTGTGGTTGTAAACGGCAGGTTTATTCATGTTGGATCAGGTGAAATTCTGTATGCTTTTACAGCATCAATAAAAACTCAAATTGAAAAGCAGACAAAAAAGGAAGAAAAACCGACATGCGAACCGGTGTGGCAACCTGTTAATAATGCATTGAAAAACTTGAAAGATAAGGTAGCCGTAAATAATGCAGTTGATTGCGCAACAGGTGTTCCCTTTGAGAGTGAATGCGGGAAGATCCATTACCAGGTAATGTCTACTTTTAGACGGTTTAATATATTTCCGGGAAGATATAATAAATTTTTAATTGATACACTGATCTTAATTGAAGATCCCTCAAGTGACGAACGAGCAAGGGCGATAGCAAGGTTTTTATCTGCAGATAAAACTGTTGATAATGCAGAATGGAAAGCACTCCTGACTGCTCTTAAGAAGATGAATCATTATGCTTTGCATATCGATCTTTCATTAATGTTAAACAATAGATATGAAGAAAAGAATAAAGTCAGAAAAAGGATAGACGAAATCATCAAACTGACGGAAGCAAAAATGATAGGAAAGCCTTTGCCGTTTCCAAAAGAAAAGATGTTTTTTTCTATCCTTGCCGGTTTAAATGTATATCACAAGAAGAGCATGGCCAACCCTGTATATATGTTTGAAAAATATGAAAAACTTATTCCTGATAATGACAAGTATAATAAGAAAGCCGCAGAACTTTTAAAAATAATTTATATGGTAGACAACGACAGGGATATACAAAAAAAAGCACTGGCAAATTTAATACGGTTTTATAAAAACCGGGGGAAATCCGAACTTTTGGCCACAAAAATCGCTGAAACATTGCGTAGTATAGAATCAAAAATAAATGACCGTTATGAGCCCGATGAAAACAAAAAGATCAATTATAAAAATGACCTTGAAGTAGTAAACAGATCTTTACCGGAAATTATATGTATGTCTGTTGTCGCAGCCAGGAAAAAAGGGTTCAGGTCACAGGTAAATGACCGTATAGAATACATACTGAAAAATAATATCAAGTGTGAACATGCCCCTTTAGTCAAGGACCTTGAAAATGATATGCGATCCGGCGACTGGGACAGGAAGCTTAAGGCTATAGAGCTCCTTTCGAAAATAGGAGTTGCTGCAAAACCAGCCGAACAGACTGTTATAAAGTATCTTGGCCAGCAGGGTTTTGGCCGTAATGGTGGCAGGTTGCGCCGTTTTTGTGCTCTTACACTTGGAAATATAAAAACAGGTGACCCAAAAGGGATTACACTTTTGATCGAATCATTTCCGGACTATGATAACGGAGTGTCACATGAGGCTAAGGAAACAATTAAAAAGATCAATGTTGCAGCCCTTCCATATTTAATTAAAGGGCTTGCACACGAACACCATGCAGTCCGTTACGGGTGCGCGGAAGCACTTGGTAATCTCGGTGCTAAAGCTGAAGAAGCGGTTGAAGAATTGAAAAAAATTGCTAAAAAAGATGACAACCCCTATGTGCGGAAACAGGCCAAAGGGGCTGTTCAAATGATAAAGAACAGTTTTTAGATATCTGATTAAATATATGGTTAAATATCCGGCAGCTTTTTATGGTCTTTGTGCAGGCTTTAAAAATCATTTTTTCTTTGGTGTCCCTAAGAAATCCCTTGACAGGAGTAATCGATATATTACCTGAATTTTTCACGAGTTGGAGGCTTTCATATGCAAGGGATCTGAGGGCTCACTTATAGTACGTCGCAATGAGGCTTAGACAGTCCCGCTCTGTGGGATTTACTAAGGTTTCAAAATAGACTGCGCAAGAAAGTATAAAGGGTGTTTTCCGTGTCAGCCCCGGCCCCTTTTGCAAGCTACTTTCTTGCGCAACTTTTGAAAGTGGTTAAAAAAACCACTACTGAAAGGAGGGTAAATGAAAAAAAGAGTTAAGCTATGGGCGGTCCCTTTCCAAGGACCGCCCTATGCGAAAAAAGCAGTGCGTTCTCCGACACACTGATACTTATATATAGCAAACTTTGTGCCAAACTATCAGATTTGATTGATCATCTTTAATATCAAATAGTTAGCAAAATTGTACTTGAAAAATTGGACAACAATAACCCTTTTTTTGTGAAAAATATTTCAGATAAAATATGAAAAGTTTTTCACAAAGTAATTCCAGATAGTACACTAAAACCCAGGGAAAACGCATTTGGAAATAATGTAACCTTTGAAACTGGTCCAGGGCTTAAAAATATTTCTCCAGTCGACATAAGAAGAGGGTTGCCTGATTCAATTTGCAGGTTGGAAGAAATGTTTTGCAAGAATCCTGTTTTTCCATGTAAACTAGGATAGAACCTGACTGTTCCGTCTGTAATAACGTATAGAGTCCGTAGTGTATATAGCTAAAGCGGTCCAGATTAAGACAAAGGTCCAGACCTGGGCCATGGAGAACGGCTCATTAAATGCTAAAATCGCTGAAAGGAACATACCGCTTGGGGCGATATACTGCAGCAGCCCCACTGTAGAAAGCAAAATACGTCTTGCGCCCAGCGTAAAAAAAAGAAGTGGAACAGCAGTGACCAAAGAGGCTCCCATCAGGAGTAAATCCATTCCATAGCTCACCCGGAATATAGACCCCATCCCTTTTGTATCTAAGTAGACTATGTAAATTAAGGAGGGAAAAGAAAGAAACATGGTTTCAACGGTTAGCCCTACCAGGGCACTCACCGGAACTACCTTACGAATCAAACCATAAAACCCGAATGTTAAGGCCAGAGTGATAGAAATCCAGGGAAAGACTCCATGGTAAATAGTAAGATATAAAACACCGGCACTTGCTAAGAGAACAGCCAGAATTTGAGGCTGTCTCAAGCGTTCTTTTAAAAATATCACCCCCAAAACAACGTTCACCAGCGGGTTGATATAATATCCGAGACTTGCCTGTAAAAGGTGATCGTTATTCACTGCCCATATGTATAGCAACCAGTTGCAGCCTACCAATATCCCCGTTGACGAAAGAATAAATAGCATGCGTAGATTGGTCACAATATCAATGAATTCTTGCCAGCGACGCTGCAAAATTACTAAAGGCAACAGAAAGGCAAAAGACCATACGATCCGATGCAAAATGATTTCCAGGGCAGGTACTGCCCCGAGCGCTTTCCAATAAAAAGGGCTGAGTCCCCATATTAAAAAGGCAGAGGTGGCATATAAGACGCCTAAAACCGGCTCGCTCCTTAATTTGGATGAATGAGCATGTGCCATACTATTTTAAAGTTCCGTGTAGGTTTCTGCTTCACATAAGAGCCGGACAAAACACGTCATATATCAACAAATCTTGTGTAACATCAAAAATTTTATGTTTCTTGCCCTTTGGCACTCGTACAATTACTCCAGGTTCCAGTGAAAAGTTCCCTGTCCCATCAACCCACATAACTGCTTTTCCCTGTATTAGATAGAGGATATCATCCTGCCCCTCATGGATATGTTCGGGCACTTCCTTCCCCGCTGGAACATTAACCAGCATACAGGTCACGTTCAAACCGTGTTCTTTCTCTGAAATCAAAGGTTTGATCGTAATCCCTTTTGCCAAAGGGTGGGGCATCCAGGAAACCTTTTCAACTGATCGATAAACTTCCATTGAATCCTCCCGTGTTGTTTTAAATGGTTCTTCTTTAGTCACCCTCTCCCATCCCAGCTTGTAGTATCTTTAATTTACCAGTCTCAATATAACCTCTTAATACAAGGCGTTACAGCTTCCCTTTCTTTTTCTCCTTCTTTTCCTGCCTCTTTTCTTTTACTGATTTAGCCGGCTTCTTTTTGGTGTCTTTTTTAGCGTCCCTTGCTTTTCCCATTTTTATCCTCCTGAAGAAAATATTTGATAAGAATTAGCCTTTTTTGCACGGACATCCCCGAAGGCTCTCCTGCAAACTTCTCACAAGTAAAGCATTATATCAAGATTTGATAATCACAGTATAATTGTGTAATAAGTCAACTCAGTCAACAACGTCGCCAAGGTTCTCCAAGTTTGTTAATATTTAAACTTAATCGTTTTCATATTGTCCTTTATTAGCAGTATCCGGTATGCCCAAAAAATAAAGCAACCCGGAAATATTATCGCTGGTTATCACACCGTCACTGTAGTCTTTTAAGATTTCTTTGGGATTAAAGCCGATGGCCAAGCCGGCATTGCTCATCATAAAGCGGTCGTTTGAGCCATCGCCCACGGCAACGATCTGATCAACGGTTACGCCTTCAATATCGGCGACTTGTTTCAGTAATTCGCCCTTTTTTTCCGCATCAATGATTTCCCCCTTTATTTTTCCTGTAACAATACCGTTTTCTATTTCCAGCTCATTTGCGAAAACGTAGTCCAGGTTGAGGAGGTTTTTGAGGTGGTCGGTAAAGAAACTAAAACCTCCTGAAATCACGGCGATCTTATATCCCATAAATCTTAGAGTTGAAATTAATTCTTCCGCTCCAGGCGTGAGTTTGATTGTGTTGATCAACAACTCCAGCTTTTCTACGGGCAACCCTTTTAAAAGCTTTACTCTTTCCCTTAAGGATTCTTGAAAATCCATGGCGCCGTTCATAGCCTTGTCGGTGATTTCCTTAACGACCTGGTCAACGCCGGCGGTCTTGGCCAGTTCGTCAATCACCTCCTGCTGGATAATGGTGCTGTCACAGTCAAACACAATTACCCGTTTGGGCCTGGAAAAGACGTTGTCGTCCCGCAGGGAAATATCCAGTCCCAGCTTTTCCGTATGTTTGTACAACACCTTGCGAAGGGACTGGGTATCCGGAAAATCGCAAGTGTCGACGGTCAGGTTCATGGCAATGTATTCACCACGGGCAATCATCTTGATTTTTTCAATGTTGATTGAGTTTTCGGATAAAATGCCCGAAATGGAGGCGACAAGGCCTGGGCGGTCACGGCCCATAAAGGTCAGTACCATTAACTTCTTGTTGGACTTGCGGCGTCCGGCCACATATTTTTCAGTACGCAAGCCTAAATTAAAATTGGCATTCACGGTCTCAAGAGACTGAACCATATCTTCATAGCTGCATTTAGAGGTGATCAAATCCACTACCAGGAACATGGAAAAATGTCCCCTGACCGCGCGCGCATCAGCGTCCACGATATTGATGTTCAAATCGGATAGAACGTTGGTTAATGAATGGACCAGGCCGGGTTTGTCTTTACCAACCGCCGATATGACATAAAGAGAGCTCATTGTTAATCCTTTATTATCAAATAGTTATAAGTTCTTCCTTTATAATTTGAAGCGGTTATACCATATTTCACTTTAAAAGCAAATATTTTGATGGCCTTTCAGCAGGCTTTAAAAATCAATTTTTCTTTGGTGTCCCCAATAAATCTCCGGCCAAGATAATATATCAAAGATGTCCCGATAACCACGAAACTCATTCCGATGTGGTTATATTTTAAAAAAAATGAATATTTAGCTTGCCATTGCATATAAAGGTGCTTAGTATGTACCATCAATTAAGTCCTGCCGTAAATAGGCGGGAGGGTTTCTTTCTGTTGGGATTATCCGTTTGTTAAACGCTATCATCCTTCAGTTTGTAACGTTGAAATTTTTTGAAAGGAGGATGATATTATGACAAATGGAACTGTTAAATGGTTTAATGACAGCAAAGGTTTTGGATTTATCGAACAGGAAGACGGACCGGATGTGTTTGTGCATCATAGCGCAATCAATGCGACCGGTTTTAAATCTCTCAGCGAAGGTTCGAACGTGACCTTTGACATCGAGCAAGGGCCAAAAGGTCCGGCTGCTGCCAATGTGACCGCTGTCTAAACTGGTTTTTAAGACAATTAAAGGCATCACCTGTGAAACGGGGGATGCCTTTTTTAATGATCGTTCTCATCAAACCACGATTATGCCGACTGAGATTCTTTTCCTGTTATCAGCGATCTTATCTATCCGGCAACCGACCAGCACCAATTACCTGAGCTATACAATGGTATTAAATGAACATAAAAAAGGCAGGGCCCAAAAAAAACAGGCCGGTTTTTATGAAGGACAAAAAGTAGCGCTGCTTATCTCCGATCGAACCGATATGGGATTTACAGCCGTAATCAATGGTACCGAAAAGGGCATCCTGTATAAAAGTGAAGTATTTCAGACGCTTAAAATCGGTCAGGAAATTGACGGGTTTATCAAAAAAGTGCGTGACGACAAAAAAATAGACCTTTGCCTTCAAAAATTCGGCTATAATGCTATCGGTGCACTGTCCCAAAAAATTATGGATAAATTACAGCAACGGGGTGGATTTATTGCGGTCACCGATAAAAGTCAGCCGAAAGTAATCGCCGACATTTTCGGCGTCAGCAAAAAAACATTCAAAAAGGCCATCGGCAACCTGTACAAAAAAAGGTTGATTACCCTTGAAAAAGACGGCATACGGCTTCGAACCGCCGGCGCTTCGAATTAATCCACCTCCGGTAAACTCTGATCGTTTCCCTTGATTTTCCCATTTTTATCACCTCTAATAAAATTTACAGTTCAAGACACGATACCAATCTTTTCTGAGATGGGTTTTTAAAATTACTTCTGGATGTCGTACCGGTCAGCAAGCCTCTTCAATCCATCGCGTATGGGTTTTTCAATAGCCTTTTTTAAAATAGAGCCGAAAAAAAGAAAGGGCGGTTTCGGTTCGAAATCAATTGTATAATTAAGCCTGGTTTTGCCCCGCTCGTCGGAGAATTCCATTCGGCCTTTGTGATTTTTAATGGGGCTTCCTTTGCTGACTACGTACTCCATCAGCTGGTTTGGTTCGAATGTGACCACGGTTTCTTCAAAAGCAGGGGCTGGAAAAGCGTTAATCCGCCTGACTGACCCTAATCCATTTTTGTTTTCGTCTTGACTATCGACCACCCGTTTGATTTTTGCATTTACCACTTGCCCGAAAGCTTCGTGGTCCGTTAAGAGGCTGAAAATCGTGTCAACGGGTGCATTAAATAATTGCCTAATTTTAATGTGTTGTTCGCCCATGTCGTAAACCCCCTGTTAAAAAAATAAAAAAGATATCATCTTCATAGTTTTTGACACATAAATTTTGTTGAGCTTAAGGTTGAAAAGATTTGATTTTTGCGCAACACTATAAAATTAAACCGATTACAAATAAAAGAATAAAAACCCCAATCATAAAACAGGGACTACAATGCGAAAACATAATGGGAAACAGTTATATGGGATTCAGAAAATTTTGACAACATTGAAAATGGGTATGAATAAGGAGCTTAAAAAATTATCGATCAAGCAAAAACTTGCAATGAATTATGTTTCAAAGGAAAGCAAGCTTACCAGGATCGGAGATAAAATATATACCAATACGTTTACACCATATTTTCCGTCTTTAGCTTATGACCGTTTTCTCAAAGGTGTTATCTCAATAACTTCCGGAAAGCCTCTGCCGGTTGTAACAAATTTTGCAATAACTCCCCGGTGTCCCTGTAACTGCTGGCATTGTTCATTTTCCGATCGTTCCCAAAAAGATATTCTATCCCTTGACCAGCTGAAAAAAGCTATTTCTGATGTCCAGGACTTAGGGGCAAGCGTGATTGGCCTCACCGGAGGAGAGCCTTTATTGCGGGATGATCTTGAAGACATAATAGCATCCATTGATAAAAGATCGATACCGGTTTTTTTTACAACCGGATATAAACTGACCAAAGAGCGGGTAAAAAGCCTTAAAAAGGCAGGACTTGAAATTCCGGTTATCAGCCTCGATCATTATAAAGCTGAAATCCATGATAAAGGCCGTCGAAAAGAGGGCATTTTTGATTATGCTTTAAATGCCATAAAACTGTTTCAGGATGAAGGCTTTTATGTAGCAGTTTCGTTTGTGCCGGATAAACCCCTTGTCAGCGACCGCGAGGAAATATTTAAGGTGATCGATTTTTTCAAGGATATTGGAATTAATGATATGAGACTGACCTCTCCGATCCTTAGCGGAAAGCTTACCAGCAAACCGGAAGAGAGGCTGTCAGCTGAAAATGTAGAAACAATCTTTGAAATCCAAAAAAAATGTACCAAAACCAAAGGTTATCCTGGCGTATTTGCCTATGACTTTTTTGAAAGTGAAAAGTACTACGGATGCGGCGCCGGTTTTAACTATATGTTTATAGATTCCCAGGGAAATGTCTGCCCCTGTGATTTCACCATGCTGTCATTTGGCAATATTCTTCAAAGGCCGATTCAGGAAATCTGGGAGGAAACCAGCAAACATTTTTGTATCCCGGGCCCGACATGCTATGCCAATATCAGCAATGATGTGATTTTTTCAAAAAAGAAAGCCCAATGGCCCCTGAAAAAACAGGCAACCCTTGAAATTTTAGATGAATGTCCTTCTTATAATGAACAAAGACTACCTGAGTTTTATAAAAGAATGGGTTTTTTAGATGCTAAAAACTAATGATCGAAATGGGATAGCACGTTTTTTGGGAAAGAGAATGAACCGATTGGGTTATATGGAGCTAAACGGATTAACCAAAGCTTAATTTTTTGATGGCCGAACAATAGGAAGAATCTCACCAATATCCATTATTTTGAAACGGGAGCGGTCAAGATGATTCTGCTTGATATGACGGGTTAGGTCCAATCCAGGGAATCCTGCAGGTTCGCTGCCCAGATGAAACGTTCCCCATTGGGTCAGGATAAAGAAGCGGGCACTCAGCTCCTCAAAACCTTTGACCGCTTCGGCAACATTCATGTGCTGGTGATGCATGAACCATCTGGGGTGGTAGGCAGTGGCCGCCATGAACGCATAATCAATTTCCGGATACTTTCGGCCTATTTCTCTGAATCCCTTGAAATAACCTGAATCACCGCCAAAATAGAGAGTTGCCGTGGGGGTGACAAGAAGATAGGAGGCCCAAAGTGACTGGTTTCTTCCTTGGTTGATTCTTAAGGACCAGTGCTGGGTCGGAAGGCAGATCAATTTTGATCCCTTTCCGGTTTCAATCTCCTCCCACCAGTCCATCTCATTCACATCGTTTTTATTCATGCCCATGATGTAGCTTTTAAGCCCTTTTGGCACGAACACGGTAGAATGCTTCGGGAGCTTTTTCATGCTGGACCGGTCCAGGTGGTCATAATGATTGTGAGAAATCAAAATGTTGACGTCTTGGACTATATCATTGAACTCTTTCAACGTAAGGGCCGGTGGTGTCTCTCTTGCCGGCAGCAGAGCCCGCTTGGAAAAAATGGGGTCAGTCATCCAGTATTTACCATCAATACGGATCAAAAAGGTGTTGTGACCAATCCAGAGGATAAAATCGCCTTGGGTTTGTCTTAGTCTTTTGGCCGTGAAAGGAATCACCCGGGGCAGAAAAGCTTTTTCTTTTTTGGTGTAATTTGTTTTTGAAAACAGTTTCCATCCAAGCACATCTAGAAAACTTTTATCCGGAACCTTTATCCAGGGAACAAAAAATTTTTCATCCTTATAATGGGGGGCATACAGATCCTCAACCTTGGTTTCCTCAACCTGCATGGCCCATTGGATTTCTGAAAAGGTCTTTTTATCCTTTGATGTGCAGGATGATACTGCCAACATGAACAACAGAACCATGCATGGTAAAAAATAAGTGTGGTTAAAATGTTTCATAATCAAAGTTTTCCGTTTTCAGAGGTGACAATTCCCGGATATCCGCTTTTATTTATGCATC
>RCNB010002874.1_pt1 | contig 10411 bp, 9 predicted proteins | sample 2041321 | NCBI WGS metagenome assembly RCNB01 (sample SAMN09708232, study PRJNA481090) | Marine sediment metagenome, whole genome shotgun sequencing project.
TTGGATAGATCGTCCGGCGATCCGGCAACAGCCTCGGTCATTGTGTTTCCCCCGGTCGGCGTCAGGCGCCGCCTTAATTGTTTTTAGACTTAAGGGCTAGAATTTAACACTATTTTTGCTCTGTATCGCTAATGACGGGGTCAGACCTGAATAGTTTCGCCATTATGATCCCGACTTCATACAAGAGGTATACCGGGATTGCGAGCATGATCTGACTAATAACGTCCGGAGGCGTCAGTAACATGCCAACGACGAAGGCGCCGAGAAAAACATAGGGGCGCGCCGTGCCCAGCTTTTCTACTGTGGTCAAGCCGGTCCAGACGAGCAACACGGTCGCAACAGGCGTCTCGAAGGCGAGGCCAAAAACCAGCACCAACATCATCACAAAACCGATGTAGTCGGTAATGTCAGGCATGTAGTTTACGCCATCGGGAGTGAATGCCGCGACGAAGTTGAAGATCAGCGGAAACACGACGAAATAGGCGAAGGCGAGACCAACATAGAACAACACAATGCTCGTCGCCAGCAGAGGAAACGCAAAATGTTTTTCTTTTTTGTACAGACCCGGAGCGACGAAAGCCCAAACCTGATAGAGCACGACCGGCATCGCGATCATTAGTGCCAGATAAAACGACAGCTTGAGCGTCGCAATAACGGGTGATGCCGTACCGGTGGCAATGAGCTGGCCGCCGGGCAGAACGGCGCGCAGTGGTTCTGATACAAATTCGAAAATAGGCTTGGAGAACGGAAACAAAACCAGAAACACGCCGAACACGCTGCCGAACATGATGAACAGTCGGTTTCGCAGCTCAACCAGGTGGGACATTAACGTGCCTTCCGCGAGCCCTTCTTCCTGCTTTTTCGCGGAGTCCGTCATTGGTTCGCAGGCGCCTCTTTATCGTCTGCAGAGGCTGGTTCTTCTGCGGTCGTGTCGTCCTCGTCGTCCTCGTCATGCAAGGGAGAGAACGTATCGTCGTCACGAGGCGTCATGAGGGCCTCTACGCTCAGGTCGGCGGGATTGATACCGAGATTTTTTTCGACGTCCAGCTCGTCTTCAAGCTGGCGTTGCAAGCTGCGGGTTAGCTGGCGCGCTTTGCCAACCCAGCCGCCTATTTGGCGGGCGACACGCGGAAGCCGCTCGGGCCCCAAAATCAGGAGCCCAATAAGACAAAGGAGAATAAATTCCGAACCGCCGATCCCAGACATGGCTTTAGAAGACTCTAGGCGTCTTTCTTCTTTTCGCTTTCTTCAACGGGTGTCGAATCGAAACTGGCATCGGACGTATCTTCGATTTTTTCCGATGTTTCTTCGGCCTCAGCCTCACTCATCGCGGAACGAAACCCTTTAACTGCACCACCGAGGTCGGTTCCAAGACTGCGTAAGCGCTTGGTGCCAAAAATCACCAATACGATGACGAGAATAAGCAGCAGGCTTCCCGGGCTGATGTTCGGCATTGCTATGTGCTCCTGGGGTCATTCCCCGTTTGGATTTAGTGGGCGTTATCGGCATGGGCCGGGCGCGAATTATGTTCATGATACCCCCGCCAGTGCAACAAAACCGTACCCGCGTCACAGGGCTAGCGCCCCCCCCGGCCTCCGTTAGCTTTCCAGCCAAAAGGTAACTGGACCCTCATTAGTTAGTGAAACTTGCATATCGGCTGCAAATTGGCCGGTTTCCCCGGTATCCAGCCGCGTTCGACAGTTTGCGACGAGCTGGTCGAAGAAGTCAGAGGCCTTGTCGGGCTTGGCACCCTTGGTGAAACTCGCGCGGGTTCCTTTCCGGGTATCGGCGGTTAGCGTGAATTGCGGTACCAGCAGCAGGCCGCCCGAAACATCCTGAACGCTAAGGTTCATGCGATCTTCAGCGTCGGGAAAGACCCGATACGTCAAAATTCGGTCCGCCAGGCGCTGGATGTCGCGCTCCTCGTCATCCCGATGTACGGCCACGAACACCAGCAGGCCGCGGCCGATCTCGCCAATGGTCGCATTTTCGATGCTCACACTGGCGCTGCTTACGCGCTGTAGAAGACCAATCATTTCTGTCCGGGACGCCCCTATTTAGCCTGATTTCAGCCTTTATTAATGCATCAAGCAATTACGAATAGCTACCCCGGTGCAGCGCTCTGTGACACTGGGCTGACCGGCCGGTGGGCGGGAGCGCTCAATTGTGCCCCCCTTTTGGCGCCAGGGAGGGCGCTGAAAGGCCCAGCTCGCCGGTCGGACCAGGGAGGGAGGGCCCCGACAATCTGTCGGGGCCCATTTTCGGTAATTAGAAGGGGCATTTCGGTTAAATCGGATAATAATTCACCCTTAAGGTGGGAAAAAGTCACTCAATAAATTCCCACTCAAGGATCAGACGAGCTATATAGCGCCCATTGAGGTCCACGCGAGCTCCGAATAGACTAGCGATCAACCCAAATCGGCTGGATTCATAATGAAAAGAAGAGAATTTGTCGGCGGTCTTGCCGTCGCGGCAGGAATGGCTGGTTGCGCGAAGCCCCAAAACGACTGCAGTACGGGCGCCGAAGCATCGAATGAATCCTTTGAGTGGTCGTGCGTTACGTCCTGGCCGCCAAAATTCCCGGGCCTGGGAATGGCGGTGGAAAATCTCGCCGATCGACTGGAGCGGGCATCCGGTGGCCGATTGAAGATCAAGGTCTACGGTGGCGGCGAGTTGGTGCCACCGTTTGAGGTTTTCGATGCGGTTAGCCGAGGCGCTGTGGAGATGGGCCACGACGCGTCCTACTATCACAAAGGCAAAGTCGACGCGGCGCAGTTCTTTACCGCGATACCGTTCGGACTGAACTACATGGAGCTGAACGCCTGGATTCATTATGGTGGCGGTCTCGAACTTTGGCGCGAGCTTTATGAACCCTTCAATCTTGTCCCCTTCCTGTGCGGCAATACCGGCGTGCAGATGGGCGGCTGGTTCAATAAAGAGATACGCAGCGTTGATGACCTGAAAGGTCTCAAGATGAGAATTCCCGGCCTTGGCGGGGAGGTGTTGCGGCGCGCAGGCGGTACACCGGTAACACTGCCGGGCGCAGAGATTTTTACGTCCCTGCAAACCGGTGCGATCGACGCGACCGAGTGGGTCGGTCCTTACAACGATGTTTCCTTCGGCCTTCACAAAGCGGCGCAATACTATTATTACCCCGGTTGGCAAGAACCGGGCCCCGGCCTCGAGTGCATCATCAACAAAGAAGCCTGGGATTCGTTGCCCGCCGACCTGCAAGCACTCGTCGAAATTACCTGTCAGTCCATCACGACCGACATGGCAGCCGAGTACACGAACGGCAATGCGAATTCTCTGCAGCAGATACTGGCTGACCCCAATATCGAACTACGACCCTTCCCGGACGAGGTGCTGCAGCACCTCAAATCAATCACAGCGGAAGTCGTCGCTGAACTAATGGCCACGGATCCTGCCGCTAAGAAGATTGGCAGCGCGTTCTACGAATACCTGGAAAAAATGGAAGCCAATACGAACATTTCTGAACGAGCCTATTTAAATACACGTCGTGGCTGATCAGGATGTAGAAATAGCGATCATCGGTGCCGGTATCGTCGGGATCGCGGCGGCGTATTACTTGAGCGCTGGTCAAAGAAAGAATTCAGTGCTTCTTATCGATAGCCGCCAACCGATGAGCTTCACAAGCGCACAGTCGGGAGACAACTATCGAAACTGGTGGCCGCATCGCACCATGACGGCCTTCACCAACGATAGTATCGATGAACTTGATCGCCTGGCACGAGAATCTGAAAATGTTTTCCAGATGACAGCGGGCGGCTACTGTCTTGCGACCCGCCGCAGCGATATCGACGAAATCGTTGCCGCGATACCCGGCGATATCGACGTAGACGTTCTGACAACGACGGAGAAGATACGAAAGTCATTTCCAGCGCTGTCGCCCGAGATTCGAAACGTCGTACACATTCGTCGTGGCGGCGATATCAGCGGCCAGCAGCTAGGCCAGCACCTTTTGCGTTCTTTCGGTGTGGCCGGCGGCAAACGACTCTTGGGTGAAGTCACCGCTATTGCGTCCAGCGATGGTTACCAGCTTGAGGTGATCTCGGACGGTCGGGCGCAAACGATAAAAGCCGATATTGTCGTCAATGCTGCCGGCCCGTTTGTCGGCCGGATTGCCAAAATGCTCGGATACGAATTGCCTGTTAGAAACGTCTATCAGCAAAAGATCGCTTTCGAAGACCACCTCGGCGTGATTCCTCGGGACATGCCATTTTCGATCGACCTGGACGCGAAAACGCTCGGCTGGTCTGACGAGGAGCGCAGTATGCTTGAGAGCGACCCCGAGCTTCGCTGGCTTGTGGACGAGCTCCCCGGCGGATCACATTGCCGCCCGGATGGCGGCATGAACGGTAAGTGGGTCAAGCTGGGCTGGGCCTACAACGAACAGGCTGCCGAGCCGCAAGAAGATCTGGCCAACGAACCGGCCATCGACCCGAGTTTTCCTGAAATCGTTATCCGTGGCACCGCCGCATTCATACCAACGATGCAGGCCTACGTGAATTCTCCGCCAACGCGCTTCAGTCACTACGGCGGCTACTACACGATGACCGATGAAAACTGGCCGCTTATCGGACCGCTGGACGAATGCGGTGCTTTTGTCATCGGAGCGCTGTCAGGATTTGGCAGCATGGCGGCCTGTGCTGCAGGCAAGCTGTGCGCTGCCCACGTGCGCGGCGACGCACTGCCGGACTACGCTGGCGACCTCAGTCTTGCTCGCCTTGATAACGCCAGCCTCATGGTCAAGCTCGCTGCGTCGAAGAACAAAGGTCTCCTTTAGGAGAATAAAGAAGCTGCAAATAATGAAGCCGAAAAAAAACCGGCCATCTTTCGATGACCGGCTCCTTCGACGCAAAGCGCCTTATTACTCTGTACTGCCTAGAAAGAGTAGATGCCTTTCAGGTAAAAGGATCCACCTTCGTAGTTCGCAGCACTGCGTCGTGGGTATTGCAGGCCAACGCTAATACGATTCGCGTTTGGCGGGCCAATCTCGTCCACAAACTCATCGAGCACGTTCACGGCGCCTAAAGCGATGCGCAGGCTTTCAGTCGCCTGATAGCCGAGTTCGAGATCAAGATAGATCGTAGAACCTATCTCGGCACTTGGGTTTGTCGCCGCGCCGATCGAGCCGCGCTCGTCGTAGTGCTTGCCGTAATAAGTCGCACGAGCCATCAAGTCCAGAGTGTCCGTGAAATGCGTATTAGATGACAGCGTGAAGCGGTGGTTTGGATAGTTGTTCTCGATGTCTTCTACGGTTCCGGAGCTCACCGGAGGAGTTCCGTTGATCAATCTCTGACCATCCACTTCGATCTTGTTGTACGCATAAGCGAAGGTAATGTCGGTTTCTGCAATACCCCCGGTCAGAACCAGATCGATACCCTGATGACTGACGTCCATTGCGTTCGTGTAGAACGAAATTGACGAAACTACCGGGTCTACGATGGCAATATCGCCAACTCGGTAAATGCGGTCATCGACTTCAATACGATAAGCATCCGCGGTAAGCGACCAGTTGTCACCGATCTCGGTTGCAAGGCCGATGCTGAAGTTCAACGACTTTTCTTCCGTCAGCGGAGCACCACCGTTTTCAAGAGCGAGATCAGACGTGGGTGAAACCAGCAGTTCCTCCTGCTGCAACCCGGAGACGCCGTCAAATGTCGTGATGGTGGTTCTGACATTTGCCTGCCCCGGTGTAGGAGCATGGAAGCCTGTCGAAACAGCGCCACGAAATGCGAGCGTGTCGCTGACGCGGTAGCGGCCCGCGATTTTCGCATTGGTCGTAGGACCAAAATCCGAGAAGTTCTCGTAACGGATCGCGTACTGAACCAGGAAAGCATCCGATACGTCGTGCTCAATGTCCGCGTAAATGGCTACGTTGTCGCGAGTAAAGTCGCCGGCCTCACTGGGTCGACTGGCGGTCATGCCACTGGGACCAACGCCAAGAGTTGCAGCGGGCTCACCGGCAATAACGGAGAATTTTTCTTCGCGAGCTTCCGCTCCGAACGCGAGGTTTAGCGATGAGCTAACCGGCAGCGAGAAATCAAGGTTGAAGTTGTTCTCCTCCTGAATGTACCCGCCCATTTTGAAGTCCATTTGCGGAATATTCAGGCTGGCGTCGAGGCCGAGGTCGACATTGACGCTATTGTTCAAAACGTAACTGAGTTCGTCTTTGCCGAAGCCGTAGCTTATGTCGTAGAGCATGCCGCTATCGAACTCGCCCTTCACGCCAAAGACCATGCTCGCGTCTTTTTGGTTACCGTCGAGGAATGGTGTGTACCCGGCCGGGAGGCCGTTAAAGCCCATCGTACGAAGCGGTGCCAGAGTCGAATGATCGGGAGTGCGGTAGAAGAAGCGATAACGGCCGTCTGTTTCAGCGGCGCCGAATTGAGCGTAAAGCTCCGCCGAGTCGCTGATATTAAAGCCTGAATTCAAGAAGAAGCGAACGCCCTCTGTTTCCGGGCGACCCCAGGACTGCAGAAATGGCGCATCACCAAACGGCGCATCCGCGCCAATTTCGCTTGGGCTAACACCGTCAGCAATCAGCGCGTCGTAATTACTGGTGCGCTGTATGCCGCGTGACAGGCCATCGTTGTCGACCATCTCGAAACTGATGTTCGCGAATCCGGTGTCGCCTAAAGCAAAACCAGCGTTACCGGCGATCTTTGTGCTTTGCTCGCCTTCATAGTGCTCACCATAAGTGACTTGTAACGAGCCGCCCTCGGATGCGTCTTTCATCACGAAGTTGATAACGCCGGCTATTGCGTCCGACCCGTATTGTGACGAGGCACCGTCGCGCAATACCTCTACGCTCTTCACAGCGATACCGGGGATCATGCCAATGTCAGAGCCATGTGCGCCGTTACCAGCCGCGGGTGCGAAGAACTGCACGAGCGCCGAACGATGCCGACGTTTGCCATTGACGAGAACCAGGGACTGGTCCGGTGCGGTGCCGCGGAGCGAGGTTGGGCGGACAAAGGCGCTGCCGTCACCCGTCGCCGGCGTCGCGGTGTAGGACGGAACCAGTGCCTTCAGGTTATCGGTCAAGTCTGCAGTACTGCCGACCGAGTTGAAGTCATCGGCACTGATAACGTCGATTGGGACCGTTGAATCTGATGCAGAGCGCGGCTTAGCGCTGCGAGAGCCGATCGTAATGACTTCTTCAATGAATCCGTCTTCTTGCGCCAATGCGCTTTGGAACGTCAGGCCCGAGCAACCAAGCACGAGCGCAAGCGCGCCATAGGAAATGGTTTTCTTACTCATTTTGATTTTCCCCCTAGGAAAAGTATGACTAACTTTTTATCTGACACGCACCAATAAGTGTTTGTCTTATAACTTATTCAAATAAACGTAGCCGATCCCTTTCATTAATGCAACGAATGATTCACTATCGTCGCTGTATGTAACAGTTGTTTCATTAACCGATATGCAGCAAGTAGCAGGAGCCCATGGACAAGCAATACCCTGAGACGATCCGACTTCTTGTTGATTCCTATCCGAAACTGACGCCCCAATTGCAAAAGGCGGCCCGTTTTATGATGGAACATCCTGAGGAGGTCGGCCTGAACTCAATGCGCAGCGTTGCCAGAGACGCAGGCGTTAAGCCCGCTACGGTAACTCGGCTGACGAAGGCGCTGGGATTTGAGGAATACGAGGCTCTGCGCGAGCCGTTTCGGCAGCGCCTGCGAACCAGCTCCCCGGAATTCGCTCGCCGGCTTGAAAGCGTGCAAAAACTCGGTGAGACAGACGAAAAATCCTTGTTTGCCGATTTACGTGCGCAGGAGATATCCAATATTGAGCGGTCGCTGTCTGATGATAATTACGTCGTTATGGACGCCGCGGCGCAAACAATCCATGAATGCCGGCGAATCTACGTTCTCGGACTGCGCGGCGCTCATGCCCCTGCGTTCCTGTTTCACTACGCCTATCAGCTGTTTCAGCGCAACAGTCAACTACTCGACACGGGGGCGGGTATCTTCGCAGACCAGCTTCGCGGAATCGGTCCGGAAGACAGTCTGTTGGTGGTCTCTTTTCCGCCGTATACGCAGTTAACCATAGACGCTGTCGAGTACGCGGTGGAATCAGGGGCGAAGATTGTGGCAATAACAGACAGCCATGTCTCGCCCGCCGCCAACGCGGCGATTCATACCATAATCACCAAGAACGAATCGCCGTCCTTCTACCATTCATTTACCGGTGCGCTGGCAGTGGTACAGGCATTGATAACCTTGCTCGTAACTAAAGCCGGCGGCGATGCCGTGAAGATCGTTGGGGAGGCCGAAAAGCAGCTGTCACGCATCAGTGCCTATTGGTAAGGGTGAGCTACGCGATACACAGAAATTTGCTGAAGACCCCACCGCACGCTGTCAAAGGCGATGGCACCTACTTGATCGACGACAAGGGAAAGCGTTATCTCGATGCCTGCGGTGGTGCGGCTGTATCGTGTCTTGGGCACAGTCACCCTGCAGTCATAGCGGCGGTTCAAAAGCAGGTCGCAGAACTTCCTTACGCACATACATCGTTTTTCACTACAGACGTATTGGAAGAGCTTGCAGAGACACTCATCAAGGGCGCGCCCGGAATGGGGAAAGTGCTGCTGTTATCCGGAGGCTCGGAGGCGATTGAGGCGGCACTAAAGCTGTCGAGACAATATTTTCTTGAATCCGGTGAGCCCAGGAAACACCTGTTTATTGCGCGCCGCCAAAGCTACCACGGCAACACCCTCGGTGCGTTAGCGGTGGGAGGGAACCAATGGCGACGCGAGCCCTTTCGCCCACTGCTTATTGCGGGTCATCACGTAGCGCCCTGCTTCGAGTACCGAGAGCGAAAAGACTCTGAAACACCGGATGAATATGGCGCGCGAGCCGCCGCCGAGCTGGAAGCGAAAATTCTTGAGCTTGGCACCGAGAATGTCGCCGGTTTTGTGGCGGAAACCGTTGTCGGCGCAACAGCAGGTGCGGTGGTTGCAGTGCCCGGGTACTTCCAGCGCATTCGCCAGATATGCGATCGCTACGGAGTCCATCTGATCCTGGACGAAGTGATGTGCGGAACAGGGCGAACGGGAACAATGATGGCCTATGAGCAGGAAGGTGTTATTCCTGACATCGTGACGATGGCCAAAGGGCTGGCCGCGGGTTACCAGCCGGTCGGCGCGCTACTGTGCACGGACAAAATCATGGAGACCATCACGAGTAACAGCGGCTTCTTTCAACACGGCCATACGTTTATGGGCCACGCCACGGCGGTCGCAGCGTCGCTAGCAACGCTAAAAGCGATTCGCGCCGAAAACCTGATGGAAAACGTTCAAAAACGCGGCAACGCGATTCGTTCCGGCCTTCGAACGGCACTGGAACATCACCCGAACGTTGGCGACGTGCGTGGGCGAGGGCTTTTCATAGGCGTCGAGTTTGTCGCCGATAGAAGCAGTAAAGATTCGTTCGAGCCATCGGAAAAACTGCACAACAAGATTCAGAAAACGGCGATGGACATCGGATTGCTCTGCTACGGCATGGGAGGGACGATCGACGGCCTGCGTGGCGACCACATACTGTTGGCCCCACCATATAATCTGGACCGCGAAGGGCAGGACGAGCTCGTCGAAAAATTTCTTGAAGCCGTCAATCGTTGCTTGCCGACCTAATTGCCGTAGATCTTTCCGGGCAGCCAGGTAACGAGCTCGGGGAAGGCGGCGATCAATAGCAACGCGAAAAGTTGAATGGCAACGAAGGGCATCGCGCCCCGATAGATTTGACCCGTAGTGATCGATGCGGGCGCGACGCCGCGAAGGTAAAACAAAGCAAAGCCGAACGGTGGTGTGAGAAAAGACGTTTGCAGGTTGATAGCGATCATGATGCCCAGCCAGACCGGATCCAGACCCATGGCCAGCAGCACGGGGCCGACGATCGGAACCACAACAAAAGTAATCTCAATAAAGTCCAGAACGAAACCGAGCAGGAACATCACCAGCATCACAACGACGACCGCAGCAATCACGCCTCCGGGCAGGGCTTCGAGAACAGCTCGAACGCCGTCATCACCACCGTAGCCGCGAAAGACCAACGAGAAAATAGACGCACCGATCAAAATCAGAAACACCATGCTGCTGATTCGCAAGGTGCTGCGCATGATCTCCTGCAGCCTCTCGAGATTAAGCTGCCTCCGCGCCAGCGCCATCAGGAGTGCGCCCATGCCGCCCACGCCCGCCGCTTCTGTCGGCGTCGCAAAGCCCCCCAGGATCGAACCCAGCACAGCGAAGATAAGAAGCAGTGGAGGCAACAGCGCGCGAAACACGTCGCGTACCGTGACGGTCTCATCAGGTTCCCGATGATGTGCCGGCATCGTCTCCGGCTTGAAGAACGCAACACCGAGAATATAAACGACGTACAAG
>RCNB010003021.1_pt1 | contig 10407 bp, 10 predicted proteins | sample 2041321 | NCBI WGS metagenome assembly RCNB01 (sample SAMN09708232, study PRJNA481090) | Marine sediment metagenome, whole genome shotgun sequencing project.
CCGTTCAAGTTCCGAAGCCTCCTCTCATCGTCAACGACCACCGTGAAATCGGTGTAACCCAGCCCTAAGAGCCTGTCAATATCGGCTAGACTCAATGGCATGGAAGTTTCTAAGCAGCAGATGAAACACCCATTCTCCTGGCAGGAAGACCCATCCTGTATCGAGCCCATGATAATTACTAATCCTAACTCATTGGAATATTAATCCCTTGAAAAAAGGGCGTAAGAAAAATGTGTTAAATATTGAAAGATAACTAGTATTTTGAGGTTTATTAAACATGAAAAGCGTTAAAGGTATGTTAAAAGCGGGTAAAACCGCTATCGGAGCGACTGCTTCCGTAAATAGCCCCGTGGAGTTTTTGGCCGATGCAGGGTTTGACTTTATTCTCTTTGATACCCAGCACTCGCCTGTGGAAATCAAGGAATTACAGCACCAGGTTAAAGCCATGAAGGGCAAGAGCGCCATCCCCATCATTCGAGTCGGTGCCAACGAGCAGGACCAAATCTGCTACGCCCTCGACATAGGGGCCAAGGGCATAATCGTGCCCATGGTTAACACAAAGGAGGAAGCCATCAACGTGGTCAAGTGCTGCAAGTATCCATTTGAAGGGATAAGGAGCTCAGCGGGGCCGAGGGGAGAGTGGGGTGAGTTCGAGAACTATCGCGAATACATGGACACGGTCAATGAGGAACTATTAATCATCCCCATGATTGAAACGATCCAATCTATGGAAAATATTGACGAGATCCTATCGGTTCCTGGGATTGACGTTCTACTGGTTGGCCCCTCGGACCTCTCGATCAACCTTGATATCGCACTGGATTATCATAACCCAAAGTACCTGGAGGCATTGGATAAAATCGTAGCCGCCTGTGAGAAAGCTGGGGTCGTTCCTGGTATGTATTTCATCCCTGGGGGTCATGACTCTAGCGCGTTCGTCGAGAGAGGGTTCAGGTTTTTCACCCGACCTTGGGGTCAATGGGCTACCACTGGCATAAAAAAAGGGTTAGCGGAGATCAAAAGATAAGATCAGAAGGGCTATTTTTGGCATATTTGCCTCGCCCATTAACTTTTTTTTCCATATATCTCCTTAATCTTTTCCCACTTCACTTTATTCTCTGGGTGGTTTAATGGAATATTACTCCACATTCATTAAAAAAAATCACCCGCGCGCGCACGCGAAGATGATCTGATCATTTACCATACTGTAGATGAGAAAATATCCCAATAAAAACCAAATTTTTGCTGTTTTTTCTCGTTTCCATTGAACAAAACTTATACGATTATGCAAGTGATGAAATCATGATGAGAAATTATTCTCAACTCACGGGTACGCCTGATTGTGAAAGGATATTGTGCGCAAGGAGGGAATGTTAATGCGGGAATATGCCTTGATTGTAACTGGCTTTATCATCATATTTGTTACCATTCTACCGCCTACTTGGGTTGTTGACCTGGGCACACTCACGTTGGGAGCCTTGTTACTTTTACTCGGAATAATAGAGCTAAACAAAAAAGACGAGCCCTCATCCGTTGATGATTAAACTAGAGGGTTTGGCTCAAGGAGTTCCTTCTTTGTGTATCCACCCGAGACCCCCATGGCGGCGCCGTCGGCTCTCCAACATGCACCACCATGAATAAGCCCAGTCTCGGGGTCCCTAAGCACCCCATTCATGCCGCCGGCGACCCTGTTCATCTTTACCACGTCATGTCCCCTCCCAATTAGGTCCTTTATAGCGTCATCACTGAACCCTGACTCCACCAGCAGTTTCTCGCCAGGCGTCCCCTTGATGCCCATGGTCCATAGGCGCGGGGCCTCAACAGCCTCCTGCACTCCCATCTTGAAGTCAATTGCGTTGACGATAGCCTGGGCCACGCTGGGGAATATCTGGAGACCACCGGGGGTCCCGATGCACATGTACGGCTCACCTTTCCTCAGGATAACCGTGGGGCTCATTGAGCTCAGCATCCTTTTGCCTCCAGCCACTGAGTTGGCTCTACCCGGCCTCGGGTCAAAAAGGGCCATGCAGTTGTTCAAACGTATGCCCACACCTGGCACCGTAACAAGTGAGCCGAACACGTTGTTCAAGGTCTGGGTCGCCGCCACCATGTTTCCCTCGTTATCCATGGCCGAGACGTGAGTCGTGTTGCCACTCTCGTTCATGTATGCTGAGGGGTCACCTGGTTCCGCCTTTCTTGCTTTTTTCCCAATCTCATTGGCTCTTTCCTTCGCGTATATCTTTGATAGCATACCCTCAAGGGGGATGTCAATCACTGAAGGATCCCCCATGAACCTTTGACGGTCGGCAAACGCGATCTTCAGCGTCTCAGTCATGAGGTGAAGATGCTCCACCGAGCCATAACCCATGGACCCAACATCAAAGGACTCCAGTATGTTCAGCATCTGGATAATATGGGTCCCTCCGCTACTCCCCGGCGCCATCGAGTAGATATCGTAATCATCCCTGTACACACCCCTAACTGGCTCCCTGTCTATGAGCCTGTAATCCCTCAGGTCCTTCATGGTGATGAGGCCGCCGTTGCTCTCCATGTAATCAACGATGGCGCTGCCAACCTCCCCTTTGTATAGGACATCTGAGCCACCCGACGCGATCTTCTCCAGCGTCACGGCGTACTCCGGCATCACTATCTTGCTCCCTGGAGCCAGCGGCTTGCCATCAGGCATGAAAGTCTTGGCTGTCTCCGGGTAATCCACCATGTACTCCTTGCAGATATCCATGACGTACGACATGAACACGCTTGACCTGTACCCGTTAATAGCCAGCTTGACCGCCGGCGCCACGACGGTTGCCAAATCCAGCTCACCGTATCTCTCGACTACGTGCTCCCACGCCTTCAACGTACCAGGCGTCGCAACGGCTAGCGGCCCCGCCTGGTTCTTCCTGCCCACCGTCTCGAAGATGTTCTGCCCAGGCTTTCTCTCCTTCACCATTTCGTACATGTCATCCGTGGCTGCGAATGGGGCCACAGCGTAGTTGTCGATGGTCTCGACCTTCCCCGTTTTCCCGTCCCTTATCACGAAGAATCCTGCCCCGAAGACGCTCACCATCATGGGCTCCACCACCGTTAACGCGAAAAGCGATGCAACGGCAGCGTCAAACGAGTTACCCCCGTGGCCGTAAGCCTCAACCCCGGCGGCGCTGGCCAATGGATGGTTAGTTGAGATAACGCCCCTGCTCGCTATGACCTCCTCTTTATGTAGACTGAACTTCGTACCTTTAGCCATCAAGAACACTCAATACTATGTACGGTGAAACGAGGATAAAATTATCGAGTCTCACACGTATAGCAGGTAGTAAATCAGGAAGCCTCCCAAGATTTCTAGCACCCACAACCCCGCTAGTATCCTCATTTTCCCGCTCTGCTTGAAGCACGGACCTGGCTCCTCAAGCCTCCACACCCATATCAAATAGAAGCCTAGAAGAAACACGATGACGCCAAAAGTCAAGTGAACCCTAACGAGGAGGCTCAGCCCGTAAGGCCTGTACATCCTTATCAAACTCAGTACCTTAGGGACCATGACTATGAAGGCGTTCCACAGGGTCAACGTCAGGCATATAAGCATCAGGTATGCGTGCCTCATGTACTCCTTTTTCTTAGCCCTCGTGATCGCGAACACAAGGAAAACGAGTATTACAACCTGAATTATTAGGCTCAGATCCGATTGAAAAGGCGCAGAGGTACCAAGAAAAACCATAATAACACAGTAAATGAACGCGGAATAAAGGTTACTCGCCGGTTTTTTTTTGGATACCTATATTTCTGTGTTCCACCTAACTATTTAGTGATGCCTGATGCTTACATTCGCCATCATAGGTAAAACCAACGTTGGTAAAACCACGCTCTTCAACGCCGCCACCCTGCTGGACGAGGAGATATCCAATTACCCTTTCACGACCAAGGAGCCAAACCATGGCATCGCCCATGTCTGTGACCTATGCGTATGCAGAGAACTGGATGTTGAGGATGCCCCCATAAACTCCGCGTGCATAGACGGGTGGAGGTACATCCCTGTCAAGATCATTGACGTACCCGGGCTAGTCAAGGAGGCTTGGAGGGGCAAGGGCCTCGGAAACAGGTTCCTCTCGGCCCTCGGGCAGGCCGACGCACTGATACACGTGGTGGACGCCTCCGGCTCGATTGACGAGGAGGGCAAGATAAGCCAGCCGGGCAGCGGGAACCCCGTTCAGGACGTCATGGACATCGAGATGGAGATAGAGCTCTGGATAAGCCACATCATAGACAGGAACAGGCCGAATATCATGCGGGACGCCATTTACACCAGCTACGAAGAGGAGCTGAGCAAGTCACTCACCGGCATCAAGACCAAACCGGAGCATATAGTAAAGGCTCTAGTGGAAGCGGAGCTGAGCGAGAAGCCCTTCCCCAACTGGTCACCAGAGGATACCCTGGAGTTCTCACACAGGCTCCTCCCCATCATTAAACCCACCCTCATAATGGCGAACAAGATGGACCTGCCCACCGCAGATGAAAACCTGGAAAAACTCATTGAATATCACTCTCACTCCCTTGTAGCGGCTTGCTCAGCCGAGGCCGAGCTAGCCCTGAGGCGCGCTGATAAGAGTGGGCTGATACGCTACTCACCAGGACAGGAGACGTTCCAGATAGTGGATGAGGACAGGCTCACCATTGACCAGAAGAAGGCGATACAGTACATCGAGGAAAAGGTCATGTACAAGTACATGAGAACCGGGATCCAGCAGGCGCTCAACACCCTGGCTTTCAAGCTCCTCAGGAGAAACATGGTGTACCCGGTGAGCAACGAGGCGAAGTACAGCGACGGCCACGGGAACATACTGCCGGATGCCCACCTCATGGAGAACGAAGACCAGCCCATCGACCTGGCGAGGACGGTTCACTCGCGCCTCGCCGAGAACTTCATACTGGCCATAGACGCCAGAACTGGGCTTCGCCTGCCCAAGGACTACACATTGCGTCATAGGGATATCGTCAAGATCATGACACAGAAACGGTCACAGGCAAAGCCCTCATAGAACCTCTTTTAACCCCCAGGTTTCGGGTAATTACTGGTATACAATGTTCCGAGAAGGCGTCAAGGTAAAACGAGTCAGCAATGACGGTTCCACCCGTATTCTAGACGACAAAGTAGCCGTAGACACCCCGTTCTGCATATTCGTCGATGATCTACCCTTCCGCACGTTGATATCATCCCCGGAAAAACTGAGGGAGTTAGCCCTTGGTCACCTCCTAACTGAGGGCGTCATCAAACACATAAATGACATCGAGGAGGAATCATTCAGCGAGGGCAGAGCTGAAATACACCTGAAAAAACCCGTTGATTTAACCGAGATAGGGTTCGAAAGGGAACGATTAATCACAACGGCTTGTAACACAGAGGCCGTCGACGGTAGCGTCCTCGAAGAGTTAAGGATTGATGAGATAGAAACCCCCAACCCGAAGATTATCTTCGATTTGATGAGAGCACTGAACGAGGAATCAACCAACTTCAAGGCCACCGGTGGCACCCACTCGGCCATTCTCAGCTGCATGGACGACGATTTCACCGCAAGCACAGAGGATGTGGGCCGCCACAACGCCGTCGACAAGGTAATCGGCTCAGGGCTGATCCATGGGATACCTCTCAACCGGTGTATCCTTGCATGTAGCGGCCGCCTATCAGGGGATATGGTGCTTAAAGCAGCAAGATCAGGAATACCTGTGATGTGCAGCATCTCGGCTCCACTGCTGTCAGGTATCAGAGTAGCGGAGAAAACGGGTATCAAACTCTACGGCTTCGTCAGGGCAAGAAGGTTCAACAAGTACTAGAATTAACACTTCGAGAACATCCTATGACTTGTAGACCTATATTTTACTAAAAAAATCGCGTGCTCATGAATATTAATTAAGCCCCTTGGGTTACAATCGGTAGTAGGTTAAGGTCACGGTACTCGTATTCGGCTTTGATAAGAATGGATAAAAAAAATATTAGCTGGCTGCTTGACGGGGATGTCTCGGTTCAGTACCAGGTCAACCGGGACCTATTGGACACAGAACTACCGGCGTTGAGGAAAAGAATATCGACAGAGGGTTGGGGTGCACAGTTCCTCTCACATCGCAACAAGGATGGACATTGGGGACGTGGCTTCTACCAGCCCAAATGGATCTCCTCTCATTACACGTTACTTGATCTAAAAAACCTGGGCATCGACCCAGATAACCAGCCCATCAAGGAGACTATAGGTTTGATACTCCGGGATCGCAAGGGGAGTGATGGAGGCGTCAACCCCGGTAAGACGGTTAAAAACAGCGATGTCTGCGTGAACGGCATGTTCCTGAACTATGCCTGCTACTTTATGGTTCCAGTAATTTCAATTGAATCGATTATCGATTTCTTGATTTCACTGCAGATGGGGGACGGTGGTTTCAATTGTAACCTGAACCAGGGTGGAGCCGTACACAGCTCACTGCACTCCACCATATCGGTGATAGAGGGGCTCCACGAATACACCGTGAACGGGTACCGGTACCGGTTATCTGAGTTGACGCCCATCGTGGAAGATGCAAAGGAGTTTATCCTCCAACATAAACTGTTCCGGTCTGACCGTACCAACCATGTCATCGACAAGCGGATGCTGATGCTATCCTATCCATCAAGGTGGAGATACGATATTCTCCGTGCCTTAGACTATTTCCAATCAACCGGCGACAAATATGATGAAAGGATGCAGGACGCGCTGGATGTTCTGGTCAAAAAGAGGCGAAAAGATGGTACGTGGCCAGTTCAGGCGAGGCACCCGGGGCAGACCCATTTTGTTATGGAGCAGAGCGGTAAACACAGCCGATGGAACACATTAAGAGCTCTAAGGGTATTGGGCAAATATTCCCATGTTCACCGTAACTTTAAGTCACGGTGAATCAATTGAAGCTGAGAAACAGTTGAAGATCAACGTAGACCATATCCTTCTCGTAGTCAATGACCTTGAGAGCACCATCAACTTCTACAGGCACCTGGGGTTCATACACTTGGAGACCGTGAATCGCCCAAATGACATTGTAGGTGTAATAAAGAAGGACAATTTAATGATCGAGTTAATGCAACTTCCAGAGGGACATGAGACATATAGGGACCCGAGGAAAAACTCTGACATAGGGTTCAGGCACATTGGCTTCCGTGTCGAGAACATGGGGGAAGTATACGAGAGCCTCAAGGATAAGATACAGTTCGACGGCCCGCCGGTAATAAGCGCAGGGCGAGGAGCCCGAAGGTTACTGTTCTTCAAGGACCCAGACGGGGTGGAGCTTCACTTTATCCAGGAATAAAATAAGAAATAGGATAAGTTCATCACCCTAGATGTCTAGGGGATTCTTTTTGGCGTCAAACTGGATCTTACCGTATGGGTAAACCGCCACTGAGGCGTCATCGCCGTGAACCGCCCTCAACTGCTTCAATATCTCATCCCAGTCGGTGATCCACTCCACCCTGTCATCGTAGGCCAGCATCTGTCTCCTTGAAAGCCTGTCCGTGTAGACAAGGATTCGGCCCGCCTGCTTCACGGGCCAACGTTTGGTCGGGTAACCACAGATGCGCTGCCACGGGGCGCCCATCTGCTCCGCCCTGTAGTGGAGAAGCGCCCTGCCTGCAACGAAGCGGTGAACCGCGACGACGGTACCTCCCTCCCTGAGTGACTCCTGGGCACCCCACCAGTCAATATCCTGGTCAGCTTGGGGGTAGGCGTTCACGATGACTACATCAGACTCGGGAGCCGAGGTCGAGTCATGGGCCTTGTAGCAGGATTTTACTGCCTTCTTCCAGGCATCGTCCACGTGGCCTGCGGCTAGGTCGATGAGCTCCCTCCGGTGATTATAGACACAGTTCACTGAGACATTGAGCTTGGCCATCCTGGCCGTCTCCTGCATGTCCTGCCTCTCAGGGTTATCTTTTATCCACCAGATACGACGGTCATCTGGCCTCCGCCCCTTGATGATGCTGTGATTGTAGAGTATAGTGTCAATGGATGAGACACCGGGCAGCACGGCCTTGCCTCCGCCACCTGCCCCAGCCCAGATATGTTTCTTGACGCCGCTGATGCATACACGAAGACCCGCCGAGGCAAACTCCTGGTTCACATAAACCGGCGTGCCCCTGCTGGTCCTGCCAAGGTTCTCAAAGTTCTGGAACGGGTTATGGTTGACGCAGTCGTACTTGGCCACCACGGAGTCCCCCAGCTTACGTGCGAAGGAGTCCAGGCTCATGGGGTTGTGACAGCCGAATGAGCCCAGTACGAATATCTGGCTGTCTGAAACACCTGCTTTATGGAGTTGCTCAACGATAAATGGGAAGACCCTGGCCGCGGGGGTGGGGCGTGACAGGTCATCGCACGTGATCACTATTCTGCCTTTCTTTCCCCTTGCCTGCTCCTCTATACTTGACGCCCCCACCGTGTTATCCAGAGAGGCCCTGACCTCGCTGTCGGTCATTTGTGGCGTGTCCTTGCACGCCATCTCCACCGTGTGGATTTTCCATTTTTCAGGGAGGGCCAGGTTGATTACCTCGTCCCCATAATGCTCGTTGACAATTAGGCTAATCTGCTGCATCTTCAAGAATCGGTTTAACTACGTCTAAGAAGTATTTGAGAATAAAGGGTGAAATAGCCTATATATGGGGTTTTAGAGGTTGAATTTTGTTACTGTCTCCATGAGCGTCTTTTCTAGGACTTTCAGGCCCTCGTCCACCTGTTCTTTGGTGATAATCAACGCAGGCATCATCCTGAGGATGCTTGTCCCCCAGCTTGAACCCAGAATCAACCCGTTCTTCTTCACCTTGTCAGTGAAGTACTGCATCGGGTTCTTCTCTGGGTCCTTCTTCTCGTCCTTGTCCAGCTCCTTGGGCACCAGGCTCTCCTTGCTCTCCCTGTCCTTGACAAGCTCCACGCCCATGAAAAGACCCATGCCTCGGATGTCACCGATTATGGGCACCCTATCCATCATATCCCTAAGCTGGCCCATCATGTAGGCACCCATCTTTTGCGAGTTCTCGGCTAGGTTCTCCTTCTCGTAGAGATCGATCACCGCAATGGCTGTTGCGCAGGAGACGGCGTGGCCGCTGTACGTGTAGCTGTGGGGGAACCCTTTCTCGTTGAAGTGCTCCGCCATCTTCTGGTTGATGACACAGGCTCCTAGGGGAACGTATCCACACGTTATGCCTTTGGCGTATGTCACGATATCGGGCACTATTCCCCAGTGCTCGTAGGCGAACATCTTGCCAGTCCTGGCGAACCCCGTCATCACCTCGTCGAATATCAGTAGGATTTTTTTCTCGTCACAGATCTCCCTGATCCTCTTCCAGTACCCATCTGGGGGCACCACCTGGCCAGCCCAGCTGCATATGGGCTCCGCCATGAACGCCGCCACCGTACTCTCCCCCTCCTTCTCGATGGTGTACTTGAGGAACTCGGCGCAGAACAGGTCGCAGCTGGGGTACTCCTTCTTGTAGGGGCACCTGTAACAGTATGGGGACGCGATGTGCTTGAACTCCTCGAATATGCTGAGGCCCTTGCTCTGCCTGTTACGGGCGCTACCGCCAACCGAGACCATACCATACGTGGACCCGTGGTAAGCGTCCCAGTAGCTGATGATCTTAGGCGCCTCCCTGTATAGCTGGGCAAGCTTGATGGCCACCTCATTTGCCTCCGTTCCGCTGTTGCCGAAAAACGTCTGGGTCAGCTCAGGCGCGGTGATCTCAGCGATCTTCTTCGCCAACTCGATCTGGGGCTCGCTGTAGTAGCTAGGGCTCGCATAGGCGAGGCTGTCCAGCTGCTTTTTCGCTGCCTCGATAGGAACCTTGTTGCCCATGCCGATGTGGACGTTGTAGAGCTGGCTGATGAAGTCAGTGTACTTCTTGCCGCTCGCGTCCCACATGTAGATGCCCTCACCTTTCGTCATCACGATGGGTTTGGGGCCGTCCGGCCTCGGCTCCCAACGCTGAACTAGATACTTGCTCGCTTCCTCACGAAGCGTTTCTGCTTTCATCTCCGAGAAATCAGTCATAGAACCACAAAAGTACGTGAACCTATGTATGTTTAAGATTTATTCATAGATTCACGTCGAGGAAATAATACCTCAGACGAGGAGTTAATACACGAGCCTTCTCTTCTTAGTGTTTTCGCTGAACGTGCCCCAGTTTTTACACGTCCACGGTTTTTCCATACAGACAGTATCCACCAGCTTGAACCGTGGACACCGGTCTCTAAACTCGCATAAACTTCTCCTGGAAAAATCCATATGCACCAACTAATGGATGTGTTTCATGTTATATTAAGTTACACTTTCAGATAATATATAAGAAAGTCTTCAGATACGGCGTCATTCATCGTCCCAGTACCATACATGGTTACAGCAGGAATG
>RCNB010002876.1_pt1 | contig 10406 bp, 11 predicted proteins | sample 2041321 | NCBI WGS metagenome assembly RCNB01 (sample SAMN09708232, study PRJNA481090) | Marine sediment metagenome, whole genome shotgun sequencing project.
ATGTAACTTTTTCTTTTGATAGCGTTTTTTTTATTAATTCATATGGTTTATTAATAAAATCCCCTTCTTCCTCATGCTGAGATGAGGCAAAAGATTTAAGGGTTGTATTTCTTTTAATAAAATGATCGATATAAGACTTCCTCTCATAAAAATCATAATGCAAATGAGACAACAGATCGGGTTCCTTGGCCAGAACCAGATCATGAATGCTGGCAGATTGTCCGGCTTCAGGATCAGAACCTTTTACCACAGCCTCTTTAAGTTTCTCGTGATAACCCTCTTTGCGTCGTGTCATTGTATCCAACAAATTCTTTTCTAAGGGCTTATAATCCAGCGCATACATCATGCCTCCTCGATGAGGACTCAAATAGGCATTGTATAGAGTAGATTCGACGATAATCTCCTGGAATCCATCTACATTAATGTCGTATAATTCAACCGATGGAAAACGTTTACCGGCCAATTCATCAGCAATAGCTTCTGCCCTGATTAAATTTTGATATATCGCATCCCGCAAGTGGCTTAAATAGACACCGCCAAAAACACCATGCCAGTATGGACAATTACACTGACCAGCCCAGAGACAGGCAAAACCCTGCCGGGCTTTTCGCCGTTTCACTTCCGGTAAATTCCACAATTTATTACTTACCCGCAGCATTTTCTTATGCATATCATTTACTTCGGGATATTTAGCCAAAAAGTTTCGCCAGAATCCCCCCCTTACAAAAATCTCCACTTCCTCATAAAAATCTTTAGTTTTCAGAAACTTTTCAAAATTCTCATAAGCCTGGAATGATTTTGGGAACAAGGCCCAATGCATCATTTCAGCATAGGATGCGGCAGGTAGATATATCTTACCAATCGGTTTTACAAGATCTGGTGCGTCTTTGAAATGAATCATATTGATCCAGGAACTATTTTTTTCCAATACCTGAAAAAATCTTTCCAACCATTTCTCGCTGTACACATGGTCATAAGTATTTGGCCATGCACCAAATTTTTCCCCATCATCCGCGAATACGACAAGATTTTGTCCGTCTTCTGTCGCTAAGGAGTTCAGGTACTCTATAGTAACCTGAGGATCCTCAAACGGGATTGTATAACGAAGTTTTTTACTAATGGGATAAAGTAATGTAGAATTTCCCAAATCTTCTGTGATGTAATATCCGTTCAATTGATCATCCGACAAGCCGGCATACTTAAAATGCGTGTCATCAGTAACGGTATAATTTATACCCGCTTTTTTGAGGGATGTCGGTAGTGTCGGCTCCCATACTCTCTCTGCTAACCACAAGCCTTGCGGATCATATCCAAAAGTCTTCTGAATTTTCTCAGTTAACATTTTAATTTGACCAACCCGATCCTCTTCCGGTATAATACTCAGTATCGGCTCATAATAAGCACCGGTCATAACCTCTATCTGTCCACGCTCAACCATCTTTTTTATCTTAAAAATCAGATCAGGGTGGTTTTTCTCTATCCAATCCAATAAAATACCGCTGAAATGAACAGCCAGCTTTATTGATGGAAATTTTTCCAGAACTGATAGAAATGGTAAATACGCTTTTTCGTAGGCGTCCTGAAAAACAAAATCAAAATTCCCAATGGGTTGATGATTATGTATCCCAAACAGAAAATTAATGCGTTTCATTGTAGAAGATTCTCCTGTTCCCATTCTCTGTAAATTCTCCTGTTTCGTATCTTTTTCATAATAAATACAAATATGATAATGACGACCAGCAATATCCAGAACAAATTTTCGAACTGAAGGAAAGCCATCCAGCGATAGTGACGTTTCAGATAATCATACCAATCAATCTCGAATTCGATGAAATCATAACCGAGGTGTTTCTGCATCACCCGGTCAATATTATTGGAATAAGAGAAATCTCTGATGATATCCGCTATCGTTTTTTCTCCATGCTTGCCTACGATGAACTGGACAGCAAGAAATGATTCGATATAAGCGAGCTCTGCCTGAGAATTTGCAAACGTTAATACGGTGTCGATAGCCGTAAGGTCTGTTAAATTTCCGACCGAAAAGGCATTGCCAATGTTAATGCTTTCCTGCCATGAAATTGTTTTTCCACTTAAATACATTGCCGTACCCTCGTTTAACCAAACGGGCAGAGCATTGTCTTTAACAATCTCTCCAATGTAAAAATGAGCTATTTCATGGGAAAGGGTTTCCCGGTATTTCAACGGATCGTAATACGCACCCGGTTTAAGTATAATTGCGCGCCTTCGTATGAATGCAACACCACTACTCCATTCCGGAATTTCCGGCGGATTATATTTTCTATATTCCTTATTTGAAGAAGCCAGATAAATGTCGATGTTATCTTTTAGGCGATAGTTAAAAAAATTCTCGCATTTTAATTTAGCCTCTCCTGCGAAAAGTACTAATTGCTTTACTATCAAACTATCAGACAAATCCGCATGAAATCTAAAGATTTGGGTGTGTTTTTGAAAAGGAATATTCGCAGAAAGACTATAAGCTAATAAAAATATAAAGGCAGCTGATTTATATGTTCTAACATAATTTAACAAATTCATTTTATAGATGGTTTGTTATTATCATTAACATCTGCCATCCTTGCTGCCTCGATACCCTCACTCATCCGTACCTTCTCCAACATAAACATTCCACCAACAAAGAAAACAATCAAGGTAACGATACTCAAGCGGCTGGAGCCGGCAAACTGGGCGATAATACCGAATAATGCCGGGCCGAGTATACCTGAGAATTTTTGGCTTACATCAAACAGACCAAAAAACTCAGCTGATTTATTTTTGGGTGTCATTATGCCAAACATCGAGCGGCTTAATGCCTGTGTACCGCCCTGGACCATCCCTACGGCAATGGCAAGTAGCCAGAAATGCCAGGCTGTCTGCATAAAATATCCACCAATTGAGATTAAGGTGTAGACGATCAATCCAAGATAAATCGCTCGTTTGGCAGTAATCTTAAGAGCGAGTTTACCAAACAGAATCGTAAAAGGAATACCAACCAATTGGACAGCAAGTATGGCACCTATGAGGTGGCTCTGGCCAATACCAATTTCAGTACCGAAAATAACAGCCATTGTAATAATCGTTCCAATGCCGTCATTATAAAACCAGAATGCAATCAGAAAAAGGAATGCCTGTTTGAATTTTTTTATTTCTTTAAAAGTATGCGATAAACGTTTAAAGGCCGCGGATATTGTATTTACCTCTCTAACCCTTTTGGTAGAGAGCATCGGTTCCTGGACATTTCGAAACAGAGGAATCGAAAATAGTGCCCACCAACAGGCAACACTCAATAAAGAAAGACGCGTACCCATTGCTGCGTCAGGAATTCCAAAGATCTGTGGAGCTAATATCATCCCTAAATTTAAGGCCAGTAACAAACCACCGCCCAGGTAACCCGCCGCATAACCAAATGTAGAGACCTGGTCGATTTCATTGTCCCTGGCAATATGTGGTAAGAGGGAATCATAAAAAACGTTGGCACCAGACCAGCCGATTCTGCTAAGGATGTAAAAGAGTAAAGCAAGCAACCAATCACCCTCTTTTATAAAATACATCATTCCCGTGACAGCAATTCCCAAAATAGCAAAACCGGCCAGAAATTTTAGTTTTGAGCGCTTAAAGTCAGCCATTGCACCCAATACCGGAGAGAGAAATACTAAAAGGAGCATAGCACTGGTGGTGGCATATGCCCAATAGCTACTGGCAATATTGGGCGGCAGGGATGCGGCTGCAACTTTGCTATAGTAAGCAGGCAGAACAGCAGCAATGATAGTCGTGGCATAGGCTGAATTTGCCCAATCATAGAGTGCCCAACTATAGACTGATTTATTATCGGTAAAAGCGAATAATTTTTTCATATGTGTTTAAGAAGTAATGCGCTAAATATAAGTAGTATTTCAGGTAGCGAGATTTAATTGAATAAGCCAATGAAGAATTATGAATCATTCGGATATAAAAAAACCTCCACACCAGGAGTGAGGAGGTTTATGGAACGGATTATCCATCATAATTGATTTTGTACGTGCTGGACAACATTATTGATGATCGCTTTCAGGGTGTTAAAAACACCTTCACCGCGGACAGCGATACCCTCAAAACTTGGAACGTTAAAAAAATTCAATTTTTTTTCTAAACTTTCAACCGATTCAACACCTGGTAAATCACGTTTGTTGTACTGAATTACCCATGGAAATTTTTCCAGTGAGTGACCGTCCTGTTTTAAATTGTTTTCCAAGTCCAGTAAAGTCTCAATATTAGCTTCCATACGGTGAGGCTGAGAATCAGCAACGAACACCAGACCATCGACACCGTTGAGTATCACCTTTCTGCTTGAGGCATAATAAACCTGACCGGGAACGGTATAAAGATTAAATTTCGGTTTTTTACCTTTAATTCTACCAACTTCAATTTGCATAAAATCAAAAAATATTGTCCGGTCTTCCTTTGTTTTAAGTGAGACCAATTCACCGGCAAGGGAAGGATCCAATTTAGAATGAATATATTCAAGATTGGTCGTCTTGCCACTCATACCCGGTCCATAAAACACGATTTTTAAATTGATTTCTTGTAGCGCCCAGTTAATAAACATCAGATTCCCTCAACAAATTCACTTAATTTTATTCAATTTATTATTTAAATGTTTCATCCAGAGCATCACCCAGCAGAGAACTAAAATCTGAATCGATGATATCTTTTTGTGTCTCCCCTTCGGCAGCTTCCTGTTCCAGAATTTCCTGCAGATTTTGTATTGCTTTTTTTGTATAAATTCGAATTAAACCCAGAGTAACATTGACATCAAAGACAACAACAAGGAAAAAATAGTCTCCGACATTGGAGAGATAAACGTTACGTTTTTCTCCTTCATGGAAAAGCAGTTTAAATTTTGCTTGCTCTCCGATCAGCTTAGCCATTTCTGCTGTAGCGGCAAAATCACTGGCGGCAAGTGCTGAAAGGACAGTTGTGTTCATGTTCTCTGTATTTCCCCGTTGACTGATCAACTGTCCACTCATATCGGCGAATAAGATAGCAGAGGCTTTAGTCTTAGTTGCCAATTCAGCTAAAACTTTTGTAATCCCTTCATATTGGTTACCATTCAGAATAATCTGCCGGCTGCCATCTTTGAGCTTTTTAGTCTGTACCATGATACTGCATCCCCATAATTATTTATATTCGAATTGTTTACCCTTATTTAATCTCGCTAGAGCAATATTCAAACTTTCTCTTAATCTTTCAACAGCTTCAGCCATATAATTTATTTCATCATTCGTTTTTATGGTTATTTTATCTTCCAATTTGCCGGTACTAATCTCATTCGCCCGCTTTGCCAGTTTTAAGATTGGATCAATTATTCTGTTTGTGAGAAAATATACGATAATTATTCCTAACAAAGTAACAATTAATACACTTAAATATATATAATTGTTTGTTTCCCGTACCTTTTCATCAATATAGCTCCTTCGCATACCGACACGGATATATCCCAGAGTTCCTTCTTCAACGGGAACAACGATATCATAACATTCTTCTGCCAGAGTATTAATGGTAATTAATTCCGGCGTATATTCGATTATGTCGTCCCGGAGTTCTCGCAGCATTAATTCTGGTGGAACATTACCATTAAACGTTTCACTAATAATAGTCCCATCACTTCCATGTATCAATATGTACTGTGTGGTTTCAAATGAAAGCAGACTTGTAATGATCTTAGTAAGTCCTATTTCATCCTCTTCCAAAATTAATTCACCGGTATAGTTAGACAGATTGATCGCAATCGTATTACCGCGCTCGATCAACTCATTCTCAAGAGCCTCTGTAACTGTTTGGTTTGTAATAAAAACAATCAATACACCCAGAAATAAATTGCTTAAAACAAGTATCCCGCTGATTTTCCACCGTAGGCTAAGAAATTTCATAATTCTTGATTAGTTTAAGCATGTCTTTCTGAAATTGAACTCTTTTTGTCTCGTCTAAAATTTCCCGGCTAATGGATTCAGTCAGTGAGGGTATTTTTTCTATTACAAACTTTTCTCTGGTCTCATTTAATTCCCAGAGTACATCATTTATAATATATACGGCAACTGGGCCTATAATCTTTACTAAAATATTCTCTAAATTTTGAAAAAATTCTTCGCCGGCTAATTTTTCCTCAACATCATCTTGAACAACTATCTCAATTAAGTTTTTTTTATAGAGTTCATGAAATATTGCTAAACTTTCTTCTTCACCAATAGACAGTTCATCAATGATATTCTGCAGGTTTTTTTTCCCATCCACCTGCATAATAACTTTCCACTCTGTTAATGTAAGATTTGATGCTGTCGGGGGGTTGTCGGGATTAATTTTAACTAGAACTTTATAATTCGGAAACACCCGCCGAGTATTCTCCTTCTCTTCGGTTATCATTAATACAACACTAATAAAAAATAAGACAAAGTTCTAAAAATATAATGGTTTATCCCTTTTATTGCAATTTTGAAATTAACTTTATTTCTAATTGGTCAAGATCTTCCTTTTTTAGTACAGACGCCTTCTCTGAGGAAAATTTTTTAATTTGCTTCACAGATTTTTTATCTTCAAGTAAATGAGCCACTACAACATTAATGGTTATTCGGAGCAGAGACAGGGCTTTTATCGATCCACAAAAAATTATAAGCACAATGGTGCCTGCGCTCATAGCCATTAGTTGATAACCAGACCATATAAGCTCAATTTCTTTTACCTCCTGCTCAACAATATTAAAGGAAGATATTATTCGCAGTACATGTTTGGAAATTTGGGACAATGTTGCTTTGTCAAGCTGTATCCCTAGCTTTTCTATAATCTGACCACCCTCAGAAACAAGAACAACGCCCTCCACACCTGCAATATCTGTTATTTCTCGCAACCAGCGGTTCATCATTGGTCCTCTTTCTCCATCACTATTTGGTTATACTCAATAAAATGCACAGACGACAGAATCGCTATCAAAATTTACCCTATCAGGAGTTCTTTGCATTTACATCCTTTAAACGATACATATATATCGTTCCATTTATGATTAGATATCGTTTTGCCTTCAATAATTTCTTAGTGACATTTTCAGCCTAAAACTCGTTCAATGAATGGTAATACAGTTTCTAACTGGTATTTTGCCTCAATTTCAATAAAAATGATATCTTGATTGTATGCCGTCAGGATGATCCGGTGAGATTTTACAACCATGCTTATGTATTTGGGTTCTTCTCTCTTTAATAATTGGCTTATTTTCCCAACCTCAAAGTAGGAAAGTGCATGTAGTGTAATCTCTTTTTCCGGATGGGAATCACTGCGAACGACTTTGCCTTCCCGATTGATTATCCCTGCCTTTTTAACTCCTTTTACATTCATTAACATTTCTAACAAACGGATATCTTTCCCTTCGCTAGATGATTGTCTGGTATCTAATTGGGTAGGGTTGAATTGTTCTGGTTTTTCAGCTCCAGTGCCCCATTCCATATTGGTGAAGGTGTTCATATTAAAATGAACAAACGCGTAGTATTCCAGTTCATGCCAAGCTAATTGGCGTTCTGAGGGTATTGGACCTAGTGGTTTTAGTGACTCTGTCTTATTACAGGCTTGTACAAATACCAAAAGCAGTAAAATTACCACCCTAAATTTTTCCATATTCAATGTTTTGTAATCCATAATTCAATCCCTTCCGACCCTGACGGTACCGTCAGGGCAGGCCCTTTTATTTGGTTCCCCTCTAAAGCTCTCCTCCTGGATTTAGGAGGAGTGGATTCGCCTAAGGCGAAGACGGGGTGGTTGAAATTCTAAAGTTCTCTTTAATTTCTTGTACTACGGAGCTAAGGTTATCAAACACCATTTTATTCTCAAATCGTAGCACCCTATTTCCCAATTTCTCTACCCTTCCGTCTTTCGGTAAAAACCGAAATCCACCTTCCCTAATCAAGGGAAGGAGCTTTATTGATTTTCACCACCAGTACCCTATTCCAGTTTCAATTTTTATAATCCATACTTCAAACCCTTCCGACCCTGACGTTATCGTCAGGGCCACCTTCCCTAATCAAGGGAAGGAGCTTAATTGATTTTCACCACCTCTACCCCATTCCTTATGGGTAAAGTTAATTATTGAAAAACCTTGACCCAATCTATAATCATTTGCACGGGTAAATCCTTAGGACTGACTTCTCCAACCCAAGAACCACCAAGTTGCTGGTCTATCAACAAATAAAAAGGCTGGTCAAAGGGCCATTGCGATGGGTCAACACCAGTAATTCTGGGATAGGTATAAGATTCTTTTCCATTTAAGGTATACACCAGTTTATCTGGATACCATTCCAACCCATAGGTATTGAATTGTTCAGTATCACATTTAACGGTGGTATAATAGGGCGGATTCTTTTTTTGTTTGAGTTCTAACGTATAATACGAATGTGTGGTTTGATAGATAATGGAATCATAATTCAAATGTTCCATAATATCAATCTCGCCATTTCTTGGATAGGTGCCATACTTGTTTTGTTCAGAAAGCATCCAGATTGCAGGCCAAGCTCCCTTTGCACTTTCCAATTTTGCCCTTATTTCTATTTTCCCATATTGAAAGGCAAACTTTCCTTTGGTATAAATACCACCGGTTAAGTAAGGTCGTGGGTCACTAATGGTATCTGGATTGTTAATACCAATTAAGGACAATTTACCATCGACTATTGAATAGCATCGTGGGTCGCTGGTCATATAGTTGCCCCAATCTGCATTATTGGGTGGTATGCGTGTCCATTTAGTGGTATCAATCTCCGCTTTGTTAAAATCATCCTGCCAAACTAATTTCCAGTCCTTGCTGGCTTTGTTCTCTTTCTGAACATAAATAGAACCATTCGGTTTTTTTGTGGATGAAACTTTACATCCAATTATTAGTATCAAAAAAAGAGAAAAAACCAAATACTTCCTCATCTTACTATTTTTTTATTTAGACAATTTTCAACAGTCAATATAAACCACAATTAAGGTCATTCAATAACATACCACGTATATCCTTTTGCAGGAATTTCAATATCTAGCTCAGCTTCAAAATTACGATTAAGATGCTGTTTTATGGCAAATTCTTTCTTCTCAATTATTGTTACCTCATCACCTAAACCTGAATAATACAACGGAAGCTTCACCTTTTCCCTTTTGAAATACTTCAGATGCATAATCTGCTATCTATCAACTAGACTTTTTTTGATTCCCCTCTAAAGCTCTCCTCCTGGATTTAGGAGGAGTGGATTCGCCTAAGGCGAAGACGAGGTGGTTGAAATTCTAAAGTTCTCTTTAATTTCTTGTACTACGGAGCTAAGGTTATCAAAAACCATTTTATTCTCAAATCGTAGCACCCTATTTCCCAATTTTTCCAATCTTTTTGTCCTTTTATCATCATAAGCCATCTGATTAAGGTCATTATGAACCTCTCCATCCAATTCAATAATGAGTTGTTCTTCATAACAATAGAAATCAACTATGAATTTTTCTATACTGTGCTGTCTTCTGAATTTTCTACCTTCCAGTTGTCTGTTTTTCAAGTGATTCCATAAAAAAGCCTCTGCAGGGGTAAGCCTATTTCTCAGTTCCTTACGAAACGCTACTGCATCTTTGTTGTTATGTATTCTTCTAGACATTTTTCTACCCTTCCGACCCTGACGTTATCGTCAGGGCCACCTTCCCTAATCAAGGGAAGGAGCTTTTTTGATTTTCACCACCCGTGCCCTATTCCAGTTTCAATGTTTATAATCCATACTTCAAACCCTTACGTTCCTGACGGTACTGTCAGGGCCACATTCCATAATTGAATCCCTTCCGTCTTTCGGTAAAAACCGAAATCCACCCCGCCTGAACCGTCGAGCAGGCCCGCCTCAATGACAAAGTCGGGCCACCTTCCCTTGACCAAGGGAAGGAGTTATAATGATTTTCACCCCCTGTATCCCAATCCATAATTCAAACCCTACTGCCTAAAAAGTAAGATACACCGTCTTTACAAGACCCTCTACAAAAATTTGATAATCAATCAGGGCTGGCGTATGGCTATAGTGTCACTTCGAGTGAATTTTCGAGGTGGTTGCCGAGCCTGCCGAGGTGCAAGAGAAAATTTTTATCTAGAAGCTTCACTGCTTAAATTTCTTCTTGGCCAGATTAGGCAATTTATCATTCTCCCCAGCAATCAATGCCTTTTTCTTCGCCTGCGACCATTTCTTGATTTGCTTTTCGGTTTCAATAGCCATATTCGGATCGGTAAACTCACAATGGAAAACCAATTTAACTGGTCTTCTAGTACTCGTATAACTCCCTTTATAAGTTCCCCATTGATGTGATTCCAATCGTTTGGTAAGGTTGGATGTTATCCCTGTGTAGAAAGTTTTGTCAGCGCATTCCAAGAT
>RCNB010002877.1_pt1 | contig 10405 bp, 4 predicted proteins | sample 2041321 | NCBI WGS metagenome assembly RCNB01 (sample SAMN09708232, study PRJNA481090) | Marine sediment metagenome, whole genome shotgun sequencing project.
CTTCACAATGATCAATGTGGATGGGAGCGATGTGACTTATGATACATACCGAACCCCAACTCCCCAGGACAACCGCCCCTACAATCTCTTTGAGAACGGCATCCTTGCAAGCGGGAGTTAGGAAGGTCAATTGACATGAAATCAAAGAAAAAGCTCGAAAAGCAGATTCCCTACTCTTCATTCCCTTTGACTGGTATGTGCTCGGCATGGTATTCTAGTGAATCTTAATGGAAAGAGAGCGATAGTTATGGACACATGTGCAGACAATAGAATCTCAGCGAACTGGTTCTATGGCATTCTGGCAGTCGGTTGCCTTCTCAACGTTGCAGTCCGGGCTCAGGTCGGTCGCCTGGACGACCCGAAGCCTATAGTCATCGCTACTACTGACGGTGAAATCGACGATCGCTGTTCCATGATCCGGTTCCTGATGTATGCCAACGAATGGGATATCCGAGGACTGATCCACTCCAGCTCCAAGTATCACTGGAAAGGCAATGAAAAGCACGATAGAAAGAACTGGCACCCGGTCTCCTGGCTCGATGAGCAGATCGGCAAGTACGCCGAGGTCTATCCCTACCTCGAGCAGAACGATCCCGATTATCCAACCCCGGACCACTTAAGGAATCAGGTCTTCGTTGGCAATATTGGCTACGTGGGGGGCATGGAGCGGCCGACTCCCGGTTCTCGGCGGATCGCGGAAGTGTTGCTGGATAGTGATCCTTCCGAGGTGTGGCTCCAGGCTTGGGGGGGCGCCAACACGATTGCCCGCGCCCTAAAGAGCATCGAAGAGAAACATCCGGACCGTATGGCGGACGTGTCGAGGAAGGCGAAGCTGTTCCTGATCGCCAATCAGGACAACACGTGTGATGAGTACATCCTGAAGAAGTGGCCGGATGCGCTACTTATCCAGAGCAATGCCTTTGGGGCCATTGCATACAGTTGGCAGAATATCATGACGCCGGAGCAGCAGAAGCACTTCGATGCAAACTGGATGAAGACAAACATCCTGGCAAGCCACGGTCCGTTGTGTTCCATGTATGAGGCACACGGCGACGGGCGTTTCCGGTCCGAGGGCGATTCACCGGCATTCATGCACCTGATTGATGTGGGACTCGGCAGCACCGTGAATCCAGCTTATGGAGGATGGGGCGGCAGATTCATGCGTTTGGATAACCGATGGCGGTCGGCACCGGATGATCGTGACCGATACAAATCGATCCTCCGTTGGGCCACCGCGTTCCAAAACGACTGGGCGGCCCGAGCAGACTGGTGCGTGAAGCGTCGCTCGCAATGCAACCACAATCCAGTGGCGGTATGCAACCGCGACAACACAAGCAGGGTGCTCGAGATATCTGCCCATCCCGGAAGTAAGACCGAACTCAGCGCACGGGGTTCGTTCGATCCTGATCAGAACCGACTGTCGTATCGTTGGTGGGTGTACAAGGATGCCGGAAGTCACTGGGATGCTGCGCCGATCCAGGGTGCTGATGCCGTTGACGCAACAATCACGGTGCCGCAGCAGGCCTCGGGCAGGACGATTCACATCATACTCGAGGTCACGGATGACGGTAAACCACCGCTGACGGCCTATCGCCGCATTGTCATCGAAGTCAGCGGCCAACCGGTGAAGGCACCGCCTGACGCGGGAAGCGATCCAGTCTACCTGCGAACTAGGATCACGAAACTCAGTGGGCTACCGCGGGAAAGCGGCAAGTGGACATTCTATCGTGGTGTCAATCTCAATGGCCCGCCTATCGAGATTGACGGCAACAAGTGGGAGGGAGACGGAGCGCCAAACTTTGTCTGCGAGGATCGGCCGATCAACAGCCCCAAGATTCGTCTGCGCCCCCCTACAAATGAAGATCGGGCTCGCATGATCCACTCGTTTCGATGGAATGGGCGTGCCAGCATGACGATTACCAGCGTTCCGCATGGGACCTACGCTGTCTACACTTACGTTTGGGAGGACAACGATCCTGAACAGTTCAGCATTTCTATTGAGGGGCGCATCGTGGCCCGAAATCATTACAGCGGGGTAGAAGGTGAATGGCATCGGCTCGGGCCATGGATTGTGCCAGTGACAAATGGTTCGATAAAGATCACGAGCACTGGCGGCGCGGCGAACTTCTCCGGGATCGAGGTTTGGCGGAGAATTGACGGCAAGGAAAGAGCAAGGCGGTAAGAACCTACCGTTCAGATAGACGTGCATGCTGCAAATCCCAGGGATAGAATAATCAGAGGATTTGAGAAATGGTTAGATGTCGTTGTTCGAGCCCGATATGAACAAATGCACACTGCGCGGCATCTTGCCCGCCTCGCCATTCTATCGACTTGTGATAAGGAGTCCTTTGATGAGACAACGCATGAATTTCATACTGTCTCTCAGCGGCTCGATCATGCTGCTGTGTTCCGGCACGGGCCTTGCGCAGATCGAACCGTACGCCCGTAATCCAAGCTATTGGCAATACGAAGGCCGACCGATCCTGCTGTTCGGCGGCTCGGACCGTGACAACATCTTCCAATGGGCCGGCGACGGCACAAAGCTTGCCGACCATCTGGATCTACTGATAAGTTCCGGCGGCAACTACATTCGCTGTACAATGAGTTCGCGGGAGTATACTGCCGAGGGACATCGTTGGGACCTCTTGCCTTATCCATTTTCGAAGGTCAACGGCAAGTACGACCTCACGCGGTGGAACGATGTCTATTGGAAGAAGCTCCGCACTCTTCTGGCCGAGACGAAGAAACGCGGGATCATCGTACAGCTTGAGTTTTGGGACCGATGGAACGAGTTTGGGGATTCGACCAGACCGAGGGGTGGCTGGTACTGGTCCCCGTGGAACCCAGACAACAATATCAATTATAGCTGGTCGGACAGCCCTCTGTTGAAGCAGGGTAAGACGGACTTCTACAATGTGTTTCATGATGCAGCGGTCACGGGCGATCCGGTGTTGTTACCTTGGCAGCAGCGTTTTGTGCGCAAGGTCGTCGATGAGGTCATCGACGGCGGTCTTGGTCATGTGTTGTTCCAGGTGGACAATGAAAGCGGTTACGGCGACGATACACAGGCGCCAGATCCGTATTGGGCCCGTTTCGCGCGGCAGTGCGCGAAGTCCAAGGGGACCGGTTACGAGTTGTATGTCTGTTCTCAGCGACGCTTCCACCCCCCAACACCTTGTCTGACCAAGGACTTCCAAGATTGGAACAACCCGGATATTCGCGTGCCAATCATCAATCCAGCATTCAACTTCTGTGACATCTCGCAGAACAACGGCACCGTAGGCCAGCAACACTACGACAACCTCCTCTGGTTTCGCTCCAAGGTGATGGAGCACGGCGTAAGGCCGATTAACAACGTAAAATCGTATCATTTCAACTGGGCCATCGGTGCCGAGTGGGACCAACGGCAGCCGGGGACCGACGCTGAGGCAGGGGCGCGGCTTTGGCGTACGGTGTTCGCAGGTGCGGCGAGCTTTCGCTTTCACCGATGTACTGAAGTCGGCAAGAAGGAACTCGCTGAGAACAAGGGGCTTGGCGGGATAGGACTGTCTCGGCTAGCGCAAACGCATCTGGCGAGCATGCGCAAATTCGTCGATAAGATTCAGGTCTTCCGCATGAACCCGCGTAACGACCTGCTGTCGGATCGCGTGGCAAACGAAGCCTACTGCCTGGCCGAACCGGGTCGCCAGTATGCCGTCTTTTTCACGGGCGAGAGTGACGGGCGTGTACGCATTGAGTTGACACTTTCGGATCGTCCGTCGCAGTTACGCTGGCTCGACATTGGTACGAGCCGCTGGGGCCAGACAGCGGTCGCGCGCAGCGGAGACCTCACGTTGGAGGCGCCTGGCAGCGGGCATTGGGTGGCCGTGCTGACCCCGGCGAATCTTGGCGTAGCCGCGCTATGCGCGTCTGGAAATACGAACGAGAAGTCGATCTTCAAAGGCTCGCACATTGCCGCCTGGTTCGACGGCCCGAACGACCACCAAACCTATGACGTCGATGTCTTGTTCCAGGACATGCAGATCGTGACAGAGCAGGAGATTCCGAGATGGCGTGCCTTCGCCCGGAAGATGCACGATCAAGGAAAGCTCTTCTGCACGCAGTTGCACCCACTTACCCACATGGGCAAGATCCAAGAATACGTCATGGATGAACCGGGCATGCAGGCGGCCGTGTGTCTCGATTTCGACGGCCAGCCGATCAAGATTGGATGGATGGGTGGGCATCTATATAAGGGCCGTTGGCCTGGCTTTTACTGTTCGAACCATCCGCGTTACCGAGCCTACCTGCGACACCAGGTTTACATGTTCTGCGAGGTGGGCGTGGATGGCATCATGGTCGACGACGGGGGCGGGACCTTTTTCGTTCGTAATCGCGGTGGCTGCTTTTGTAGATACTGCATGGCCGGATTTCGCCAATACCTGAAAGCTGAATGCACAGCGGAAGAACTCGCACAACTCGGAATTCGGAATATTGACACGTTTGACTACAGACAGTTCCTGGCCGACAGAGCGAACAACAACAAGGAATACATGGCATTACAAAGGCAGCACAAGATTCCGCTCAGCCGCGAATTCCAGGACTTCCTGCTGCAGTCGGACGTCTCGCTGTTCGACAGCCTCCAGAAGATGTCCTGCAATCTGAGCGGTCGGCACATCCCCATGGGGTGGGACAATGTGGACTTCGGCGGCGCCCGGGCGCCTTACTACCCGTCCTGGGATGTCTTCTTCCCGGAAATCAATTACCAGAGGTTTGCGGTGGACGGTCGCGGCTCCGACGACGTGCTGCCTCCCGGAATCGTCATGCTCAACAAGCTCTCGGATGCGTTGGGCAAATGGTATACGCCCACGCCGGCGCCGCGATCATGGGGATCGATCATGGAGGGGAATCGGACGGGGCTATTGCAGCAGTGGATCGCATTGACACACGCCAACGGCGGATCATTGCGCTATCCCCGGAAAGGCTGGATCTTCAGCGAAACCACACCGTGGTACTACCCGCCCAAGCAGGCTTTCGAGCCCCTGTATGACTTCGTTCGCAAGCACCGTGAACTGTTCGACGATTATGAGGCGTTTCAACAGGTGGGAGTCCTGTTTACGCAGGTCGATCAAAGCTGCGGCGGCAAGTACTACACACCGCTGAAGCATGTTTGCGCCGGTCTGGTCAATGCAAACATCCCGTTTGGTGTGGCCGTGGCCGGAGACGAGCTGCTCGCCAAACGGCTCACGGGCGACGAGGCCGACCGGTTCGACGTGATGCTCATCCCCGAACCGATCCGGCTGATCGACGGCCAAGCCGAAATTGTCGAGCGCTGGCAGGCCGAAGGCATCGCCGTCGCCATAAAGCCGGGCGACGATGTTGCCGAGAAGATCGCTGGCCACGTCCAACCGCTCGTCTCCCTGGAGAGCAACAGCAGGGTATGGCTCTTTCCGAGGGCTATCGGCGGCAAGACGGATGCCTCATGGGTGTGCCACGTCGTAAACGCCGCCTACGACGCCAAACGGAACCTGGTAGTGAAGCAGGAGAACGTCGTGGCGTCATTTGCCAACTCGCTGTGGAAGGGACGGCCTCCCGGCACGGTCACCTACCACACGATAGGTCAACCTCCTCGAGTCCTGCCATTGGCGCACGCGGGGGACCTTCTGCGCGTGATGATTCCCGAGGTTGATCTCTGGGGAATTCTGGATTTTTGTAACGATGTGACCAGACAGGAACGGGGTGAATTGGTGTGGCCGAACCTCGATGTGGACCCGAACAGCATCGCCGGTGTCGAAGTGACAACTTCCAACTCTTCCAAATTCAAAGCTCTATACGAGTTAAGTGAATAACACAAAATGTGTTGGCCGATGGAGCGAAAGAAGGTATTCTGACCTTTTGAAGTCAATATCCAGTTAGGACCCTGTTTTCCTTTGAGGCAATCATGAAGCAATACAAAGATCCCTTACAAAAAGAGTCCTTTACTCAGGCAAAGATACTCTCACTGTTTTTGCACACAACAAGGGGAATTCTCACGACAGCTTTCGCGGTCTTGCTTGTAGGCGGTGCGAACCTGAGCCGCGCCAGTATAGTGCGTCTCGAAATCAACCAGCGTTTGCCCTTTGCACAAGGACACAGCTTCCCGCATTCCGGTCCCTACGAAAAACTGGTGGGCCGCATGCATGTTGAGGTGGATCCCGATGATCCTGCAAATACCCAAATCCATGATCTCAAACTCGCCCCGCACAATGAGCAGGGCCGTGTGGAGTGCTGGACGGACTTCTTCCTGCTCAAACCCGTTGATCCCCGACGGGGCAACGGACGCATCCTCTATGATGTCAGCAATCGGGGCAACAAACTGGCACTCTGGACCTTCAATGAAGCACGCGGCAACAATCCCACTACCCTGGCTGACGCGGGTAATGGCTTTCTCATGCGTCAGGGGTATACTCTCCTCTGGACCGGCTGGAATGGTGATGTCATGGCCGACGGAACCGATCGACTGCTGGCGGGGCTGCCCGAGGCCCGCGAAAACGGGCAACCAGTTACGGGCAAGGCCCATGCAGAGATCTGCACCAAGGAGAGAGTTCATAGTCGCCCATTCTTCTGGAGCCCTTGGGGTACATCCAAGGCCTATCCCTCCGTGAGCCTGGACAATAGCACTGCCACCCTGACCATGCGTGCCCGTCGCTCGGATTCGGGCACTGAAGTGGCCCGCGCGGCCTGGGCATTCGGCCGCTGGGAAGACGGAAGGTTGATTCCCGATCCGACCCACCTATACGTCAGAGCAGGCTTTCGACCGGGCTGGCTGTATGACTTGGTCTACACGGCCAAGGGCCCGCGAGTCACGGGATTGGGGCTCGCGGCCTTGCGAGACAGCGTTTCCTTCTTGCGTTATGCCGAGCGGGACACCCGCCGAGTCGCCAACCCCCTGGCCGGGTGTATCGAACACGCCTACATCTTCGGAATCTCCCAATCGGGCCGACTCGTGCATCATTTCATCTTCGAGGGATTCAACGAGGACGAGGCCGGACGCATCATTTTTGAAGGGGCCCTCTCCCATGTCCCCGGAGCCGGTAAGGGCATGTTCAACCGCCGCTTCCGTATGACCACCGTGTACGGCACGTACCACGAGGGCAACCTATCCGGATCGGAGTTCTTTCCATTGGCACCGGTGTTACAAACGGATCCCGTATCGAACCGACAAGGTGACACGCTGGCTCGGGCCCGAGCCCAAGGCTGCGTACCCAAGATGGTCTTCACCCAAACTTCTACGGAATACTGGAGCCGAGCGGCTTCTCTATTGCACACGGATGTGGAGGGCAGCAAGGACATTACCCTCCCGGACAATGTGCGCGTCTACCTGATAGCCGGCGCACAACACCTGGGAGCCGGGCCCAACACACGGGGTGACTGCCAACAGCCCCGCAACATATTGAATGACCGCCCACCTATTCTGCGTGCCCTGCTCGTGGCCCTGGATAGGTGGGTCAGCGGTATCGCCGAGCCACCAGCCAATCGTATCCCACTAATCGCTAACGGGACCCTCGTCGATTTGGATACATGGCAGCGATCCTTTCCGAAGATTCCGGGAGTGGGGCTGCCTCAGGATTATTACCGACCGTGCCGACTGGACTTCGGGTCGCGTTTCCATGTGAAGGGCATTGCAGACATCATTCCTCCACAGGCAGGACCGCCCTTCGGCACGCTGCTGCCAGCAGTCGACGCCGATGGCAATGAACGAGCCGGCATCCGCTTGCCTGATGTGGCCGTACCGCTCGGTACCTACACCGGCTGGAATCTACGCGCAGCAGAGGCTGGGCCGGCAGGAATACTGACCCGTTTGGATGGAATGTATCTACCCTTTGCCGCCACCCGTGCCGAACGCATCGAGCGAGGTGATCCGCGGCTCTCCGTGAAGGAACGCTATCCCGCGCGTGACGTCTACGTCGCCAAAATAACCGATGCGGCGCTGAAACTCCACCACGAAGGATTCCTCCTGGCCGAAGACGTCGCCACTATCCTTGCCAACGCCTCCCAGCGCGACTTCTGGGACGACTAGTTCATACCAGGTGAATGCTTTGTTCAAGAGAATGTAACACAGGAAATAATCTTTGATGGACATAACAAGGCGCAAGAATGGTGGACAAAGCTGCTGCAAACTGACGTATCGACCGACCCTTGGGCTCATTTGCTCCCTTGCGTGGCGGTACCCTCTGGCGGTATGATCACCCTTGTCGGTGGGAGTTAAAATCCCTATCAGTATCAGTCAAAATGAGAAATGAGGATCGATAGATGACAGTGTGGAGAATCATCGCAACAGTCACGGTTTGCTGGTGCTTCTCATCGAGACTGGCATCGGGACAAGGCGATGCCGCAGGACGTCATGAACTGTTCATTGCGTCGTTGAAACGGATTGCGGCGGACATAACTTCCCGTGCCTTGAATGATGTTGCCAGCCTCGACGAGTGGAAGGAGACTAGGGCGGCACAGTACAAACATTTCATGTATACGATGGGGCTCGATCCAATGCCGGAACGCACGCCGCTAAGGGCTCGGATCACGGGGATTCTCAAGCGTTCCGGATACGATATCGAGAAGATCGTCTTTCAAAGCTCTCCCGGGCTGTATGTGACGGGAAATCTCTACCTCCCCCACGTGCTGAAAGGCGAGAGTCCAAAATCGACTGGCCCGCTGCCAGCCATCCTCTACGTCTGCGGCCATTCCCCACACCCGCTTGGTGCGAAATGGAACTACCAGGACCGCGCCATGTGGTTTGCCGAACACGGTTACGTATGCTTCATTATTGATACGTTGGAATTCGGTGAAGTCCCGGGAATCCACCATGGCATACACGATTTGAACCGGTGGGATTGGCTTTCGCGTGGCTACACGCCGGCCGGAGTCGAGGTGTGGAACGCAATTCGTGCGATCGATTATCTTCAAACGCGTGTAGAGGTGGACAAAGCCCGCATTGGCATCACCGGTATCTCAGGTGGCGGCGCTGTCAGTTGGTACGCCGCGGCGGCGGACGAGCGGATCGCCGTTTCGGTGCCAGTTTGTGGGACGTACACGTTTGGTTCCCAAGCGGAGCATTGGCGCGCGTATGGGCAATGCGATTGCATTTACTATCACAATACGTTTCAGACGGACTTGAGTGTCGTTGCCGCGCTGATTGCACCGCGTCCACTGCTTTTCTGCAGTGGCCAACGCGATGCGGATTTTCCACCAGACGGTCATAAAGAAGTGTTTCGACGGGCCAAGCGAATATACGACCTGTACTCCGAACAGGAGTCATCGGAACGAATCAAGGAAGTGAGTGAAGCGGTCGGGCATACGGACAGCCAGCTTTTTCGGCGCGAAACGAGGCAATGGTTGAACCTCTGGCTGAGAAACGACCGCTCTCCGCTCAACAGCGAGACGAATCGCGATCAGAAACTTTCGACGGCAGAAGAGCTGGCCTGCCTGGAGAAACTACCTCGCGATGCGATCAACTATCGTATCGATGAACTGTTTCTGCCGAGCGTGAGGCCTGTCTCCTACAACACGCTTGAGGAATGGGGCAAGCGAAAAGCGGAGCTGCTTGCGGAGTTGAGCGGTAAGACATTTCGCTGGTTTCCGACGAATCAGATTCCACTCGACACGCGAGTCAGCCGCAACCTCGGTGGCTGGGCGAGTCGTTACGCCGAGTACAAGGACGTCGCCATTCAAACCGAACCAGACGTTCGCATCCGGATTCAACTTTTGCGGGCCCGGAAACGATCGAAGGATACACCACTGCTAATCTATGCGAAACGACGCGGTGATTCGATCTACTTTCTTGATCTGGACGAGCTGCTCCCCATACTGGGGCGCTGCGACGTAGCCATTGTGAACACTCGACTTACCGAAGTCTCGGTAAGTGCCAAGGAACTGGCGGAAATTGAACGCACGGCCTCATGGGTTGGGCGCACGGTCGCATCCATGCAGGTGTGGGATATCCTTCGCACGGTCGAGTGGCTATCTAGCGAAGAAAAACTCAGTCCGACATCGCTCTCCGTTTACGGCAAAGGCGAAATGGGAATTATAGGTTTGTACGCCGCGTTATTTGATGATCGGATCAGTCAAGTCATCGTTCGGGATCCCCCAGCCACACACCGACTAGGCCCAGCCTTGTTGAACGTGTTGAGGATCACGGATACTCCGGAAGCGGCGGCTGCTCTGGCGCCGCGAGAACTCGTATTTATCGATGCCCAAGTTCCGCACGCGTTCCAATGGACTCGGTCAGTATACGATCTTCACGAACAGCCGACGAGGATCAGCTCGGCAGGAAGTGTGCCCGAAGCTCTTGAGGTCTGGCGGTATTAGCCCACTCTGAATTTCAGGCGGTTGACGCTGCTGGTGAACAGGTGTACAGGGCAAGCGACAAGGTTATTCTGGATAGCAATCT
>RCNB010002878.1_pt1 | contig 10405 bp, 9 predicted proteins | sample 2041321 | NCBI WGS metagenome assembly RCNB01 (sample SAMN09708232, study PRJNA481090) | Marine sediment metagenome, whole genome shotgun sequencing project.
GAGATTGAAGATATCAAAGCTAACACAGGAATGGACATCGTTCAAAAGATGGAGTCTATCTTAGTGAATGAATTATCTCAAACAATTTCGAAACAAATCGTTGAATTACTGGGAGGTGAGATCGGCGTCGAATCAAAACCCGATCAGGGGGCTGATTTTTATTTCACTATACCACTGGAGCAAACAGCCAAACCTTTGCCTTCAGCAGAAAAAGTTGACCGGCCACGGTACCAGAATAACCTCAAGCTCGCTACAAAGAAGATCCTGATCGCTGAAGATGACAGCTCCAATTACATGTTCCTGGAATCCCTCCTGCGATCTACAGAAGCAGAACTGATCTGGGCCCGTAATGGCCAACAGGCCGTTGACATTCATGCCGTCCATGATGATATCGACCTGATACTGATGGACATAAGGATGCCTGAGATGAACGGACTGCAGGCCACCGAAAAGATAAGGAGCCTGGATAAGGACATCCCGATAATCGCCCTGACAGCCTTTGCTTTTGCGGATGACCGGGAAAAATCGGTGGAAGCCGGATGTACGGAACACCTTGCAAAACCAGTCAAGATCGAAGAGCTGAAAATGGTACTTCAGAAGTACCTTGGGTAAGCTTATCCTTCACCGTTCGTGCTTTTCTTTTGAAGATACTGAAGCAAATGATCCCTGTAGGACTGGCCCAGCGGAATATCCTGTTCCCCGATCCGCAGCCTGTTACCCTCCAAAAAACGGATCTTTTCCAGGGCAATGATATAGGAACGGTGGACCCTCAGGAACAGTTCATCCGGAAGTGATTTCTGCAGGTTTTTCAAGGTATCATGTGTGGTTATGATCCCTGCAACTGTGTGAATCTTCACATAATCTCCAAGGGCTTCCAGCAATACAATTTCTGTCAATTGAAGCCGGTATATTTTCCCATCCGCTTTGATGATAAGATAAGAGCTATCTTCGGGCGAATCCTCGGTGGATTTATTCACCTTCATTTCATGCCGTTTGGAAGCCTTGTTTACTGATCTCATGAACCTCTCGAAAGAAAAAGGCTTCACCAGGAAGTCGACTGCATCCAGCTCAAATCCTTCTACTGCATACTCCGGATAAGCCGTGGAAAAGATGATTTCAGGAGGGTTCTCCAGGGTACGGATCATACTGATCCCTGACAATTTCGGCATATTGATATCCAGGAATACCAACTGTATATCCCCCTTTTCCAATATTTCAATGGCTTCAAAGGCATTGGAGCAACTGGCCTTGAGATTAAGCATGGGACAATCTGAAATATACTTTTCAAGAATCTCCCTTGCCAGTGGTTCGTCATCAACGACAATGCAGGAAAGGCTCATGTCAGTTCAAGCTTTAGTTTCACTTTAAAATCGCTTCCGGTCTCTTTGATTTCAAGCAGGCTCTTTTCCGGATAAAGGAGTTCAAGCCTGCGCTTTACATTGGCCAGGCCTATTCCTGAGTTCTCGAGATCTTTAACCCCATCCACCTTTCCCTTATTGTTTTCGAGTGACAATTCCAGGTTATTCTCCCCGATGTTTATATTGATCATCACATACCCCCCGGCCGGATCCCCTTTGATCCCGTGCTTAAAACTGTTTTCCACCAGAGGAAGGAATAACAGGGGGGCAATCTTCAGTCCGCCGGGAGAACCGTCCCTGTAATATTCAATCTTTGAGCGCTGGTCAGAACGCAGCCGCTGCAGGTCAATGTAATTTTCCAGGAAAGCGATCTCTTTTTCCAAAGATACTTTTTCTTCGTTCGACTCGTATAGCATGTATCTCATCAGGTCGGACAATTTCAGGATGGCAGCTGGAGCTTTACCGGACTCCCCCATCGAAAGTGAATAGATATTGTTTAAACTGTTGAACAGGAAATGCGGGTTGATTTGTGACTTCAGGGCTTTCAATTCAGTTTCTACCTTCTTCTGATTGATAAGCATGATCTGTTTTTCTGCCCGGGTCAGCAGGAACCATCCTTTAGATAATTTCAACAGGCTCGTCAGTGCCACATAAACAAATACGAATTTCAGAATATCCCCTAATTCGTAAAATGAAATGAAATAATACCCTGGGAGGACCAGGTCAACCAAATGATTGAATGTGATTTGATTGAACTGCGCCCCGGTATAGATAAGCCCCAGCAGGCAAAGGAAATAGACCAGGTACTTCCCCTTCTGAAGGACCCTGGGAATCAGTAACCAGATATTCAGATACACAGCAGTGACCAGACTCACATGAAAAATGGCAGTATAGATATAATCAATCTTCTCCACCCTGTTGGAGGTGGAAAAGAAATTCACCAGGAAAACATAGGAAGCCGTCCAGAACAGGATATGTTGCAATGTCCTGTTGCCGGCCAGTTTCAGGAAATGCCTTCTAATATTGGTGATGATCATCCAGCTCAAGGTGGGTACGGAATTATCTGGTTAATTTAGCAATAAGACACTTGTATATCAAATACGTTTGAAAACATCCGGTTCCAGTATGGCATCTTCTTCATCTCCATACTTTATTATAAATTTCTGCAATTCTTTGGTACGTGCCGTCAACAGGATGCCATTATCATGCCTGATATGGGAGATCTTGATCCTGTTCTCATCAATCAAGTCCTCCAGGTATGAAGGATCAAAGAAACCCAGGGATATTGAGTCTTCTGTGATCCATACCTTGGAAAAATTATTTGCCTCGACCATGTGCCAGGACAGGAAATCATGGTCCAGTTCAAAGTCCCCCGGGTAATAGTTCAGGTAGTGCTGTCCATCAAGTACCAGCATATGCACAACAAACTCCGCCTCAAGGGTATCCTCCCCATCTGTTTCAATAACAACCAGTTTATAGGTATTATTCTCTTTAGCATCGGACCAGTCCGAGCTAAAAATATCAATGAGGGGCTTATTATATAAACGTTCTATGACCCAGGTACCCATTTCCCCAGCCTCCCAGGTCCCGACAATACGGTCATCCGTGACCAGATCTTCCTCTGTATACAGCGGGAAGAGGGAAGGAATGCAAGAACTGGTCATCAGGGCCAGCATTCCAATCAATATAAATTTTCCTGTCTTCATTTTAATAATCCTTAATTAATATTAAACATCATGTACAGGTCTTTGATACCTGCTGAAAGATCCTGCCGCATCAAAGTATCAGCGTCAATGAAGGTGGTGCTGTCATTGGCGAATTTGGTGATAAATTTCTGCAATTCCTCTGTCTTTGCAGTTAACAGGTTCCTGTAATTGAGTTCAACATAGGATATTTTTATCCGGTTCGATTCAATCAGCTCCTCCAGCCATTCCATATCAAAGAAATGCAGGATGAGGGCCTGGTCAGTAAGTTCTGCTTTGGCAAATATATGTGCAGGCACCAGGTGCATATCAAGGAAGCCATGGCTGATATCATAGTTCACAGGGAAAAAATCCAGGTAAAGGTCATCCCCCAAATCCAGGAGGTGTAGGGCAAATTCTTCCAGTTTATCATCTTCCCTTACACTTAGCTTGTAGGTATAACCACTATTGTATTGATTCCAATCTCCACTTAGCTTCTCAAAGTCCGGGTCCAGCCGCCGGATCTTCCAGTATTCATTTTCCCCTGTCTCATACAAGCCTTCCAGTTTATTATCGATGAGCAGGTCTTTGTCCCGGTACAGGGGATAAAGCGAAGGAATACAGGATACTACGATGCCTGTTAGTCCCAGAATAAATAAGATAATCCTGATTTTCATAACAACCGTTTTTATGGTTACAGGATCAAAATAAGACCAGCCTGAAAAGAATTGCTAATTTTTTCGATGAACAGGATAAAACAAGGGGTGAATTGAATATAATTGTGGTTTTTAAATTTGGATTTAATTTAATTCAAACTAATTTTATTAAAGTATTAGAGTCACCCTAAATCCAAATATCATGAAACCTTTCCTTATGTTAGCAGCGTTGCTGGTCACAGTCACTGCTCTCACATCATTTCACACCCCTAATCCACTAAAAAAAATGGAACTGACCGAAGAAATCACCCTGACCATCCTCTACGATAATTATAAATATGAAGAAGGCTTTAAAAACAGCTGGGGATTCTCCTGCCTGATAGAGGGAGCTGGCCCGACCATACTCTTTGATACAGGAGGCAAGGACGGAAACCTGATGCACAACTTTAAGGCAGCTGGTAAGGATCCGCAAGATGTGGATATGATCATACTATCACATAATCACTGGGATCATACTGGTGGAATAACTGAATTCCTGGAGTCAAAGACCGGGATCGATGTTTATGTGCCTCAGTCCTTCCCTGATGAATTTAAAAAAGGCATTGAAGCCCAGGGAGCCAATCTTGTACTTGTCAGTGATGCAAAAAAGATAAGAGATAATGTCTGGTCTACCGGAGAAATGGGCAGTGAGATCATTGAACAATCGCTGGTAATACAGACTCCCAGGGGACTCATAATCATCACGGGATGTGCCCATCCGGGAATAGAAAATATTGTGGCGAAGGCTGTTGAGATCAAGGATGAAAAAGTTTTACTGGTGATGGGCGGTTTTCATTTGCTACGGACCGGTACAGATGCTGTGGAGCTCATTGCCAGGGATTTCAAAGACAAGCATATTCAATATGCTGCACCAACCCATTGCAGCGGGGATGAGACCATAAAGGTTTTCCAGGAAGTTTTCGGGGAACAGTACCTGAAACTTGGGACAGGCAAGGTCATACAAACCGCTGAGCTATAGCCTGTGTGATCAGGTTTTGTCCTACTTCATTTTATTGGTCAGCTTCTTATTTGCCTGCATGTAGCTGGCAGTTCTGCTATTCAACCTTTTCTCTATACGGTTTAAATCTCGGGCGAGGCTCCTGATTTTCTTGCTTTTCTTCTTCTTTTCGATGGCTGAGATAAGGTCCTTCATTAAGCGGTCCCTATTCTTTTCGAGTGAGGCTATTTCTTTTTTCTGAACTTTCAGCTTCTTGAAAGCCTTTGCCAGTTTTTTTGATTTTTTCTCAGCGACAGGGGCGGATACCCCGGGAGCTTTCTCAGGTTCCTGAATGACGGTGTTTGCCGGCTTGGCAGGTGGTTTTGCAGCAGTCTTTGAAGCTGTCACACTTGTGGATGTAGGCTTGAGAGGAATAGTCTTTCGTACAACTGTAGGCTTGGATGCAGCTGGCGTTTTAGAAGGAGCCGGATCCGTGCTTGACCTGGCCGGACTGGTTGAACCTGTGGCAGGCTTAGGTACCTGGCCTTGGGGAGTGTTGCTTTTCGGTTTATCTGATTCGTCATTCCTAATGATATCTTCCATGGTTTCAAAAAATTGATTTTGTTGTATAAATGTAATCCATTTATTTATATTTATCATGTACATGCAAAAACTGCTTACATATCTCCTGGGATGCTGGCTGTCCATAGTGGTTTCCGGACAGGTCACCCTGGCTTCTGATCGTGACAGTACAATGCGGAATACAAAGTTTGCAGGCTTCCCTGTACTGGGTTATTCTCCTGAAACCAGGATCATTGGCGGAGTATATACACAGCTATTAATGGGCGATCCCTTGCTCAAACGGCCTTCCACCCTCGGCCTGAGCCTTCTTGTCTCCCAAAATCGTCAGTTCTCCATCAACCTCCTTCCGGATATCTGGTTGAAGGATAATACATACCGGTTTGCCGGGGAACTTAAATGGCAATACTGGCCTGATAAGTATTATGGGATCGGGAATGATACAAGGAAGGAGGACGAGGAGTATTATGTATCAAAAATCTGGGGGATCAAGCTGGATATGTACCGGTCGTTTTACCGGGACTTATATGCAGGGATCCTGCTGGAGGTTGAGAATAACAATATTGTTGAATATGATACCGTATCGCATGCCTCCCTGCCGGAGGGTAGCATCCCCGGTAGCGAACATTCTACCATATCAGGGATAGGCCTGGCATTCGCATGGGACAGCCGGTCCGATATTTTGCTGCCGGCTTCCGGGGCTTACTGCCAATTCCGCCTGGTTTATTTTAACGGAGCGATGGGCTCTACCTATCCGTATACCAAATGGATCATTGATCTCAGGAAGTATTGGACCCTGGGCAGAGATCATTTATTATTTATCCAGGCGTATGGGAAATTCCTCTGGGGAAGTGAGGTGCCATTCCGGAATATGGCAATGCTCGGAGGCGATAAATTACTGCGCGGATATTTCAAAGGCCGGTACCGGGATCATAATATGTTTCTTGGACAGGTGGAGTACCACAGTCCATATATCTGGCGATTCAGCCTGGTTGCCTTCGCCGGAGCAGGTGATGTTTTCCATGCTGCAGGCACCGGACAAAATATCCACATCAAACCGGCAGGTGGAATTGGAGTACGATTCAAGATTTTTAAAGACCGCCGCATGAATCTGCGCCTGGATCTTGCAGCCGGCAGGAATGACCATGGGATTTACCTGGGTATCCTGGAGGCATTTTAATATATAATCGATAAATAACAAGTAAATTCAGAATCATGAAAAATAATGTACTGTTTCTTATGCTATTAGCCCTGGCTGTATTATCCTGTAAAGAGAGTATGAAACAGGATGATCAGATAACCATACGGGACATAAAGGTTGCGGAGAAGCTATTCGGACTTGAGTTCAGTAATGCCGAACGGGACAGCATGCTTAGATCGGTTAATCAGAACCTGGAATCATTCAATGCCATCCATGAATACAGCCTGGAAAACAGGATAGCCCCTTCCCTGGTATTCAATCCCATTCCTATCGGATTTCAGCCTGATATGGAGAGCAGGCCCATAAACTGGCCCTTGCCAGAGGAGGTCAATTTGCCCGAAAACAGGGATAAGATTGCCTTCTATAGTGTGGCAGAGCTTTCAGTATTGATCAGGACCGGAAAGATATCTTCCCTTGAACTTACAAGGTTCTTCATGGATCGCCTGGAAAAATACAGCGATACCCTTGAATGCCTGGTTACACTCACCCCCGAGGTGGCGCTTGAACAGGCCAGACAGGCAGATGAGGAGATAGGCAAGGGAGTTTACAGGGGACCATTACACGGGATCCCTTATGGCATCAAAGATCTTTTTGCTTACCCGGATTACCCTACCAGCTGGGGAGCCATGCCTTTCAAAGAACAGGTTTTTGATGAGAAGGCAATGGTGATCCGTAAGCTGGAAGAGGCTGGTGCCATTATGCTGGGAAAACTTACCCTGGGGGCTCTTGCCATGGGAGATGTATGGTATGGTGGCAAAACGAGGAATCCGTGGAACCTTGAAGATGGCTCCAGCGGCTCTTCTGCAGGATCTGCAGCAGCTACGGCAGCTGGACTTCTACCTTTTGCCATTGGTACAGAAACCTGGGGCTCCATCGTTTCTCCAAGCACCCGTTGTGGGGTAACCGGACTCCGTCCTACTTTTGGCAGGGTGAGCAGGGCCGGTGGAATGGCACTTTCCTGGAGCATGGATAAGGCAGGACCGATTTGCCGGTCAGCGCTTGATTGCGGACTCGTTCTCCAGGCCATAACAGGTAAGGACCCGGCGGATCCCGGCACCCGGGATATCCCGTTCAATTATGCACCTGTTACACATCTGAATACCCTGAAGATTGCCTATCTTGATTATCTTTTTGACGATGAGCAGAATAATCGTAATAATGACAGTCTCACACTTGAAATATTCAAAGAGCTGGGTGCTGAACTTCAGACAGTTAGTCTTCCCGATGATATTCCAGTAGATGCATTGTCCCTTATCCTAGATGTGGAAGCTGCGGCAGCTTTTGACCAGCTGACCAGGAGCAAGCAGGATGATCTTCTCGTGCGACAGGGTCGCAACGCCTGGCCCAATAATTTCAGGCAGGCCAGAATGATTCCTGCGGTTGAATACATCCAGGCCAATCGAATCCGCAGCCTGCTGATCAGCCAGATGAACAGCCTGTTCCAGGATTATGATGTGATCATTGCCCCTTCTTTTGGAGGAGACCAGATGTTGATGACCAATCTGACAGGGCATCCCTGCCTGGTAATGCCAAACGGTATGAACGATAAGGGAAGTCCCGCAAGCATTTGTCTGCTGGGAAACCTGTTTGACGAAGGTAAATTGATCGAGGTCGCCCGCCACTATCAGCTGGCCACAGCATTTGAAGACAAACATCCGCCCCTCTTTAAATAAGACAGGGAAGAATCCTAATTTTCGTCAAATTGTGAGGTTGATCACAAATCTATTAGAGAGTTAATATTAAATTTAGCAAAAATTTCACACCGCCCATGATCAAAGGGATGAAGTCCTCATTGCTGTATTATCTCAGATATACATTGTTCTTGCTGGGTATCCAATCATTCTTCCGCATAATTTTCCTGATTGTTTACAGCAGCCTTGCCAAGGACATTGAATTCCAGGATCAATTGATGGCCATGTTGCATGGTCTGAAGCTGGATTTCTCCCTAACGGGATATTGTTTGCTTATTCCAACCCTTTTATTGTTTCTGGCAGGTCTTATTAAAAAGCTCCAGGTTCGTCGCATCCTCGATATTTATACCTTCATCATACTGCTTCTGCTTGTTCAGCTGTATTTCACGAACCTGGTCATCTACAAATACTGGAACTTCCCCATTGACAGGTCCATATTTGATTATTTGAACACACCCGGGGAAATGTTTGCATCCCTAAGCCCTTTGAAACTGATCCTGATGATAGTATTGATCGTTACTTTCCTTTACCTTTTCTTTTTTATTATCTACCGGCGATGGATTTCAAAACCATTCAAGGTTGGGCCCCGGATACGATGGGGGGAACCGGTATTCTATTTCTTGTGCATGCCATTGTTAATCATACCTATTCGAGGCGGACTCGAGGTAGCGCCTATCAATACAGGGTCAGTATACTTCCACCAGGAGGCCTATGTCAACCATATTGCCGTCAATCCGGTCTGGAACCTGTTCTATACCATTACTGAAGGTGAGAAGTTATCCCAATCTTTCAGTGTTATGTCAGATACAGATGCCAGGGAAATCGTACGGGACATTTATAAGCATGAACAAAATCCTTTGCCTGTCCTGAATAACGAATCTCCAAATATCATCATCATCATGCTGGAAAGTTTTTCCGTTCCGGTGATCCCTGAGTTGAGCGGGGACAAAGACGCGACACCAAATTTCAATGCCTTAGTAAAGGAAGGTATTTATTTTGACCGGATGTATGCTTCCGGGACCATGACAGACAGGGCTTTGGGTTCAATCCTTGGAGGCTATCCCGGGCTCCCGGGCACCTGTGTTATTTATTATGAACAGAAAACTGAGAAAATTCCCAATCTGAATAAAAAAATAACATCCCAAGGTTATAGTTCAGCTTTTTTGTATGGCGGGGATATTGATTTTGCCCATATGAGATCATATCTATTCACCGGTGGATTTGAGAAGATCATTTCTGAAAATGATTTTGATCCTTCCCTTCCCCGTTCAAACTGGGGCGTACCGGATCACCTGACTTTTCAGCGCTTACTGGAGGAGACAGACAAGGCATCTTCCCCATTCATGCATATCCTGCTTACCCTCTCCAGCCATACACCCTTCGATGCACCTATGGAAACGGTTTTCCCCGGAAATGATTATACTATGAAATACCTGAATTCTATCTACTATACCGACAATGCATTAGGAGACTTCATATCTGAGGCAAAGAAAAGGGAATGGTGGGATGAGACACTGCTCATATTGCTGGCGGACCATGGCTGCAGGGTGGGCAACCTGACAGAGCATGAAGAAAAACGTTACAGGATCCCCATGCTATGGCTCGGCGGGGCGTTAGCCGTCAGGGATACGGTGATTAATACATACGGATCACAGACTGATCTTCCATATACACTTCTTGGACAATTGAATTTTCCCCGGGAAGACTTTATATTCAGCAATGATTTGTTATCAGAAAACCCCTCTGCATTTGCCTATTATACTTTTCATGATGGCATAGGGTTCATCAGTGACAGCTCATATGCTGTATACAGTCTCACAACAGATAAGTATATCATAGAGAAGGATATGAATTCCGGAAGGAAACTAAAAAAGGAACTGGCCTATTTACAATTCCTGCTCCAAGATTTTAACAATCTGTAGCTTTTATGCAGTTAGAAATATTAAAGATCCTTTTCATTATCAATCCCATTCTTGAAAAAAGGCTTGGAATGAAGGTTAAGGAGCTGGTAGCAGATTCCCTTGATCCGGCCCTTTTTGATCCATCCATTGTGTATTCAGATTTTCCAGGGCATGCCCGGGACCTGGCCCGGAAGAATCTGGACAAATACCATGTAATCGTTGCAGGAGGCGGGGACGGGACAGTGAACGAGATTGGAAGCCAGTTGATCCATTCCAAGGTAATACTCGGGATCCTGCCCATGGGATCTGGTAAAGGTATGGCACGATCACTTGGCATACCCATGGATATCCGAAAGGCCAT
>RCNB010005861.1_pt1 | contig 10403 bp, 10 predicted proteins | sample 2041321 | NCBI WGS metagenome assembly RCNB01 (sample SAMN09708232, study PRJNA481090) | Marine sediment metagenome, whole genome shotgun sequencing project.
TTTTAATCGGTTTTAAAAGACAATTTACTGTATCGCTATTTGCTTTAATTATTGGTTTATTTACTGCACCCTCTCTTTATAAGGTTGGTGCAAATTCAAGTGCATCTTATGATGAGTTGACTATAATGACTTTTAATGTTCGAAAATTTAATAAATACAAGTGGATAAAATCTGAAAATATCGATTCTAAAATAAGTGAATTCATCCGTAATGAAAAACCGGATATACTAGCTTTGCAAGAGTATCAAAAATTTGAAGATTTCAAAGTGGAATACCCATATTATTACAATCATTATACGAAAAGTACAAATTATAATCATGATAGTAAAAACACAAATTATAATCGGGTAAAAACATATCAATCTGGCCTAACTATTTTCTCTAAATATCAAATCATAAATAAAGGCTCTGTTCAATATAAAACAGCTTTAAGTAGTATAATATTTGTGGACATTATTAAAAATAGTGATACTATTCGTATTTATAACTTTCATTTAGAATCTCTAGGTGTTATTCCAGACAAAAATTATTTTGGACATAAAGATTCTGAAAGACTTTTTAACAGGTTGAATAAGTCTTTCAAAATTCAACAAATAGAAATTGATTTATTAAATTATCATATAAAAAATTGTAAATACAAAACTATCATTGTCGGTGACATGAATAATACTGCTTATTCATGGGCATATAAAAACCTTAAAAAGAATCGCAAAGAATCGTTTTTAGAAGCTGGAAGCGGTTTTGGGAAAACATATAGCTTTAAAGGATTTCCATTGCGAATTGACTATATTTTTGTTGATAAATCTATAAAAGTACATCAGCATAAAAATTATGATGTAAAATATTCAGACCACTATCCTGTTATGGCTACCGTTTCGTTTTAGAAACATTTTTAAGCGTCAGTAAATTGATAGGATTCATCCCTAATCCTACTATATTCTTTTGAGAAAAACGAACGACAGCATCGTAATATAAAGGTACGACAGGCGCTTCGTCAATAATAATACTATCCATTTGCTCATATAAGCGATAACGACTTTCGTCAGAAACTGTTACAAAAGCCTCTTCATATAAATCATCAAATACTTCACTTTTAAAATGTGTGTAATTGGGACCGTTAGGAGCAAAATTCTCACTGTAAAATAATGATAAATAATTTTCAGCATCTGGATAATCAGCTATCCAACTAGCTCTGAAAATTGGTAGTTTTCCATTTGCTTTAGATTGTCTCAATGTTGATGGCGGAATCACGTCAATAGCAACCTGCAGACCCGTCTTCTCTAATTCGCGCTGTATGTATTCACATAAATCGACATATTGACTATTGGTGGCAATTGCAATCGTTGGATTTTTATCGCCAGTTTCTTTTTTATAAGCATCAACGAGCTCTTTGGCTTTTAGCGGCTTATAACTATACCCGGTCAAATTATTAAAGCCAGGAAGCCCTTTTGGAATAAAACCATGAATCGCTGGAGTACCAATACCGTTACGCATATATAGTATCATTTTTTCTCTATCAAATCCATAATTTATTGCTTGTCGCAATAAATGATTTGAAGTAGGGTAATCCATATTAACATCCATTTTAAAACCCAAGTACTCAGTATTTAAATAGGCTCCTGTTGTCATCATCAAATCTTCAGAATACCTATCACTTAAACGACCATCTACTGTTAAAATATCATCTTTAAAAGAAGCGTCTATTCCAGATAAAAAATCAATATTGCCCTGTACTAGTTGTAAAAATTCACTTTGTTTATCCGGTAGAAAAGTAATCGCTACCGCCTCTAAATACGGCAAAGAACGCCCGTTCATATCCTTTTCATAATAAAGCTCGTTTTTACGTAGAACTAGCTTTGTGTTTTCCTCCCAAATTTTCAATTTAAAAGGTCCCGTACCAATCGGTTTTGCACGAAAATCATTTCCGTAGTGTGTAACAATTTCTTTCGGTACAACAGAACAATATTTCATAGTTAATAACCCAAGAAATGGTGGAAAAGGTTTCTTTAAAGAGATTGTAAAAGTAGTGTCGTTTTGAGCTTCAAAACTCGCAACGTTTTGTAACACCCAATTACCAGGAGACGCTACATTTGGATCCAATAACCTATTGAAACTAAATTCAAAATCACCAGCGACTACTACTCGTGTAGAATCAATTCCAAATAACTCATGTTTATGAAAATAGGCATCCTTTCTCAAATTAAAATTATAGGTTTTTCCATCTTCAGAAATAGACCAACTCTCTGCAATATCCGGACGAACTTTTAGACTATCATCTAATTGTACGAGGCCATTAAATAATTGGTGTATTGGCCATATATCGGCCTGTTTTTTGGCAAATGCAGGGTCTAATGAACTAACATTAGAATGTTCATTGTACCTAAAAACCTGTGAATCATCGAACTTTGATGGTTCTTTTTGACATGCGATAGTAAACCAACTAATAACTAACAACCAGCAACAAACAACTAATTCATTTTTCAAAACCATAATCACGTTCAACTTTACAAATTCGTAATTGATACTCTTTATACCAGACCGCTCTCCCCTTTTCTCTGACAACCGTATGCTCTAGGTTATTTTTCCAGCTACTAATAGCGGCTAGGCTCTCCCAATAAGAAACGGTAATCCCTATTTCTGTTCTCGCAGATTCTATGCCTAAATACCCATTTTGTTGTTTTGCCAGTACCTCCATTTGATGTGCCGTTTCATGGTAATTATCATCAATATTAGTTCTCACTGTTGTAAAAATAACGGCATAATATGGTGGTTTGGGCGTTTTTGCAATCATAGTGATAATACAAATTTTCGTTCAGGTAATTTGAGGTCGTCGCTAACAAAATTCTCAACAAATACAAATCCCAATTTTTGAATAATTTTAGTAGATGCTTTATTTTTATCTACCACACAGGCTATAATTTTTGATAAGCCCATTTTTTTACAATATAAAATAAGACCTTCGACAACCTCAAAACCATAACCATTATTCCAGTGCTTTTCTAAAAAACGATAGCCAATCTCATCATCATTATTTGTATCTTTAACCAGCGCCACTGTACCGACGAAGCTCTGATCATTTTTTTGTTCAACCGCATAAATCCAAAAATCGTTCGAAGGATCATTATATTTTTCGATTAGGCTCGGCAGTTCATCTTTATTTTCTTGATATGTCATTGCTTTCCCCCTCACATATCGCATCACATTTATGCTATTTTGCATGCGTCAAAATCGGCTAATTGTAGTCTTCTAACCCTTAAGCGGTTGGTTTCAAAAATAAAATGCATTCGCTCATAAATTATAATATTATTGTAAATTTGCTTTCTGTAAATGTACATGAATGAATGCACAAAAAAAAGTTGCTTTTTATACACTGGGATGTAAGCTAAATTTTTCTGAAACCTCAACAATCGCTCGTAATTTTCAAGATGATGGGTTTGAGCGCGTTGGTTTTGCTGAAAAAGCTGATATTTATGTGATCAATACTTGCTCGGTTACCGACAATGCTGACAAACGCTTTAAGACTGTTGTAAAAAGTGCTTTGAAACAAAATGAAAATGCATTCTTAATTGCTATTGGATGTTATGCACAATTAAAACCTGAAGAACTTGCTGCCATTGATGGTGTTGATTTAGTACTAGGCGCTACTGAAAAATTTAATGTAATACAGTATATTAATGATTTGACAAAAAATGAAATGGGTGAAGTGCACTCATGTGAAATTTCTGAAGCGGATTTTTACGTAGGCTCCTACTCTATTGGTGACCGTACCCGCGCTTTTTTAAAGGTACAAGATGGCTGCGACTATAAATGCACTTACTGCACAATTCCACTAGCCAGAGGAATTTCTAGAAGTGATACATTACAAAATGTACTAAATAATGCGAAAGAAATTTCTGAAAAAGGAATTAAAGAAATTGTACTTACTGGTGTCAATATTGGTGACTATGGGAAAGGTGAATTTGGCAATAAAAAACATGAACATACTTTTTATGAATTAGTTAAAGCCCTCGATAAAGTCAGCGGAATTCATCGTTTACGAATTTCTTCAATCGAACCGAACTTACTGAACGGTCAGACGATAAACTTTGTCGCCAATTCTCATAATTTTGTGCCTCATTTTCATATTCCTCTTCAAAGTGGTAGTGATACATTACTCAAAAAAATGAAGCGCCGTTATTTGCAAAAAACGTATACCGATAGGGTAATAATGATAAAAGAAGTAATGCCGAATGCGTGTATTGGTGTTGATGTAATTGTAGGGTTTCCTGGTGAAACTGACGAATTATTTTTAGAAACATACAATTACTTAAATACATTAAATATTTCATATTTACATGTCTTTACATACTCTGAAAGGGTGAATACGGAAGCTGTTTTACTAGATGGCATTGTACCAAAAAATGTTAGAAATAAACGCAGTAAAATGCTCCGTGGTTTGTCTGTCAAAAAACGTAGGTCTTTTTATGAAAGCCAGCTAGGTAATGAGCTAAACGTGTTGTTTGAAAGTGAAAATAAAGAAGGATTTATTCATGGGTTTACCGAAAATTATGTCAAGGTAAAAACACCCTGGAATCCTGAACTTGTAAATACCTTACATGAAATTAAATTGACAAAAATTGACGCCGATGGTATGGTACGATTTGATTTTGTTACAGCTCCAATTTTTAGTTAAGTATGGATAAAATTCCCATTTATTTTGTACCTGGCTTAGCTGCAAGTACTGCTATTTTTGAAAATCTAGAATTGCCTGAAGAGCAATTTGACATTCACTATTTAGACTGGTTGGTTCCAAAATCTCAAGAGGAGCCTTTGCATGATTATGCCAAACGAATGTGCAGCAGAATAGCACATAAAAACCCCGTTTTAGTGGGCGTATCTTTTGGTGGTTTTATGGTGCAAGAAATGAGCAAAATAATTGACACAAGAAAAATATTTCTTATTTCGAGTGTAAAGACTAAAGACGAATTACCGAAGCGACTGCGAATTGCCAAGGCAACAAAAGCATATAAGCTATTTCCTACCAAGGCTATCATGAATATAGAGAGCTTTGCAAAATATGCCTTTGGTAATGTGGCACAAAAAAGAATCGACTTGTATAGAAAATACTTATCGATGCGCGATGAGACTTATTTACCATGGGCAGTGTATAATGTATTGCATTGGCAACAAGAAACTGTTTTACCAAATATAGTTCACATTCATGGAGATGCAGATGGTGTTTTTCCTATAAAACACATCAAAGATTGTATCATAATTAAAGGAGGTACCCATGTAATGATTTTAAATAAAGCAAAGCAGATTTCTGCGCTATTATTACTACATTGCGCCAATGAAGATTGAGAAAACTTTAATAAAAGATTTGTTGGTTTTGTCTCCGACAGTTTTTAAAGATGACCGTGGTTATTTTTTAGAAAGTTATAATAAAAAGAGCTTAGAAGAAATACTCAATGTAGAATTCGTACAAGACAATGAATCTCTTTCACAAAAAAAAGTATTGCGCGGTTTACATTTTCAAGAACCTCCTTACGGCCAAGGAAAATTGGTACGGGTAATTACGGGTAGTGTTTTAGATGTTGCTGTAGATTTACGTAAAGATTCGTCTACTTTCGGCAAATATTACAAACATGTATTATCACAACAAAATAAACAACAACTATTCATCCCCCAAGGGTTTGCCCATGGATTTCTAGTTTTAGAAGACAATACAATTTTTAATTATAAATGTACGAACTATTACGAAAAAGGATCTGAAGTTTCACTTTTGTGGAATGACCCAACCATTAATATTGATTGGCAAATAGACACACCAATTATTTCAAAAAAAGATCAAAATGCATTGTCATTTATAGATTATAAATCTCCTTTTTAAAACAGCAATTATTATGCAAAAATCATATAAAATTATAATTCTATTTGCTATTGTTATCGTTAGCGGTACTTTAATAAATGCGGTGCAAAATCAAGATATTGAATATAAAGAAACACCCCCAGAAAAAGCTAAATCTAAAAGCACAAGTGAATCTTACAATATAAAAGCAATCAAAATACCTGATAATTTAAACTTCGCTGGCGAAAGAGTTCCTCTTGAAAAACATGATATTAAAGAACGAATTGACAGAGAATTATTAGTCAATACCTATTGGCAATCAAATGGCTTATTATGGATAAAGCGCACGCATAAGTACTTTCCAATCATAGAGCCTATTTTAAAAGAGAAAGGTGTGCCAGATGATTTTAAATATTTGGCTGTTATCGAAAGTAATTTACGAAATGTAACATCGCCTGCAGGTGCGAAAGGCTTTTGGCAGTTGTTAAAAGCAGCGGCAAAAGAGAACGGTTTAGAAGTTAATGGTAATGTCGATGAACGTTATCATTTAGAAAAAGCCACGAGAGCAGCTTGCGATTATTTATTAAAAGCTAAAAGAAAATTTGGCACGTGGACGTTGGCTGCAGCGGCCTATCACGACGGACGTGGCGGTATCAATGGTAAACTTAATCAGCAGCAAGTAACTAGTTACTATGATGTTTTAGCTGGCGAAAATACGCAGCGCTACGTACCTCGAATTATTGCCGCTAAAGAAATATTAATGCAGCCTGAAAAATATGGCTTTCAATTTGATCAAGAAGATTTATACCAATTACCTAAGAGCTATCCTGTAAAAGTAGACACTGTCATTAATAATATTGCTTCTTTTGCGAAGAAATTCAACACTAATTATAAAGAGTTGAAAATTCATAACCCTTGGTTACGCGAGAATAAATTAAATAATAAATCAGGAAAAACATACTATATAAAAATACCTGAATAACAACTTATAACTTTTCCATTAATGACATTGATTCTCTTTTAAAAATACTTGCTGCATCTTCAAAAGTTTTAATTTCAATGACGGGCGTATTAAATATGTAGACTTTAGCTTTATTTTTTGCCGAAATTTCTAAGTTACTATTGCAATTTACATAAGAACTTGTATTATTTGATGCTTCAATTGAAGCATATTGAGCAACCAATTCGTAACCTTTAAATGTTGCATTATCGTTAGCGTCAAGTACTAATTGTTTCGTTTTACCTACAAATTCACCCATAGCGCTACCACTGTAGAATACGTGTAATTTTTCGGCGTCTATCACATATTCTGACTTGGATGATTCTTTTAGCGTAATAGAAATACTATCGGCTTTTACAGTAAAAGTACCATCAGACTTTTCATCAGAGATTGCCGTAAAAATTTGCGCCTCTACGTCCATAATTATCTCAGATTTATCATTTAAGACAAACTCAATATCAAAAAGACTAAAGGTATCAATGCCATCAACTTCACTATCATCATTTAATTCTAATCTATTTAAATCGTCTACATACAAGATCATTTCCAGTCGTTTTGAACTCGTAATCCGTTTATTTAAGGAAAGTGTCAGCGTACCATCATGGAGTTCAGATTCAATAACATCATGTAAATTTTCATCGGCCTCGATAGACAATCTTGTTGAACTGTCTTGTTTTAAACTTAATTTTATTTTATCGTTCACTTCGATTTTAGAAAAATAGTCAAAAGTTCTTTCTTCAGAAGTAACATTTTTATCACCTTTAATTTTGGCTTTTTTCTGTGCCGTTGCAGTAATACAAAAAAGTAGTATCAGATATAGTATTGGTAATCTCATAGGGTGGTTATTTGTTGTTGTTTCTCTTTGAATTCTGCCATTATTTCTTCAACAATCTGTCTTGCTGGTTTTATATCATGAATTAAACCGGCAATTTGACCAATCTCTAATTCTCCCTCTATCAAATCACCTTCAAACATTCCTCTTTTAGCTCTTGCACGGCCTAACAAAAGTTTTAAATCTTCTACTGATGGTGCCTTTTTATATAGTTGTTGTACATCATCATAAAACTTATTCTTGATCAATCGAACTGGGGCAAGTTCTTTTAGTGTTAATTGTGTATCTCCTTCTTTTGCTTTAACAACTTCTTCTTTAAACCGAATGTGTGATGAAGCTTCATGGCTCGCCACAAATCGACTCCCAATTTGAACTGCGTCTGCTCCTAATACCATTGCTGCTAGCATGCCACTACCTGTTGCAATACCACCAGCTGCTATCAATGGAATTTTCAGATGCTCTTTTACCATTGGTATGAGTGTAAATGTAGTAGTTTCATCTCTACCATTATGACCACCAGCTTCAAAACCTTCAGCTACAATTGCATCTACGCCAGCGTCTTGTGCTTTTAAAGCAAATTTAACACTACTCACAACATGTACAACAGTGATGCCCTTTTCTTTAAGATAAGCTGTCCATGTTTTCGGATTTCCAGCTGATGTAAATACTATTTTCACACCCTCATCAATAATAATTTTCATAATTTCATCAATGTTAGGGTATAACATTGGCACATTTACTCCAAAAGGTTTGTCAGTAGCTTTTTTGCATTTTTGAATATGTTCTAAAAGCACGTCAGGGTACATAGAACCTGCACCAATCAATCCCAGTCCACCGGCATTGCTCACAGCAGCCGCTAGCTTCCAGCCGCTTGCCCAAATCATTCCTGCTTGAATGAGAGGAAATTGAATTTTAAAAAGTTGAGTAATTTTATTGTTCATCTACTTTTTATAATTATATAATGATTTCGATTGCCCTGTTTAAGAATAAAAAAAATTAAAGACTATTATAACAAATAGAAAAATAAAGAATTTTTCAAAATTTAATTTTAAGGTTGTAAGATAAGAAAATATATTGCTTTTTATATTTTATGCATTACATTTGAGTTAGCAATTTTGTCATTAGTTACTTTTACGAAATTATTAATTTATGAAAGACCCAAAACCAGAGTTTCACAATGTTAATTTATTATGGACTGGAGGATGGGATTCTACTTTCCAATTATTACAATTATTGATAATTAATAAACAAGTTGTTACCCCATTTTATCTAATTCATGCACCTCGTCCTTCTCTTCAAATAGAGATTCTAACAATGAATCGGATTAAGGATCATGTATTTAAAGAATATCCATTTACTCGTGAACTTCTAAAACCAACAAAATATTTTTCGGATAACGATATTGTACCGGATACTAAAATAACTAAAGCTTACAACTCAATCCGAAAAACAAAACATCTTGGAATTCAATATGAATGGCTTGCTAGATTTTGTAAAGAAAAAGACATGTCAGACATGCAATTGTCAGTTGAAGCACCTAAAGAATTTTTTGATTCAGATTGGATATCAGATTTTTATCCATTACTAAAAGAAAAAACTATTAATTTTCAGACTATTTATGTCGTTGATCCAATACATCATAAAAAAAATTATTTTCAGCTTTTTAAATATTTTCATTTCCCTATTGTAAAAATTAGCAAGGTCCAAATGTTAGCTATTACAACAAGTCAAGGGTTAGAAAATATAATGGGAATGACATGGTTTTGTCAAAATCCAACGCCTAATAAGAAACCATGTGGTATATGTAAACCATGTCTTCAGGTCATTAAAAACGGAATGAATTGGCGTTTACCTTTAAAAAGTAGAATTATTTCTTTTATTTATACAATAGTCTTTATAAAAATAAAGTCTCAACTGAGAGTTATACTTATCAATTTTGGACTATATAAAAATAAATAAAAAACTGAAAATAGTTATATTTTAAATCAGTTATGAAATAACGCCAGATCCTAGCAATTCATCATCTTGATACCAAGCAACAAATTGGCCTTCAGTGATAGCCGACTGGTCATTTTCGAATTCAACATACACCCCTTCTGCTACTTTAAATAATGTGGCATTTTCTAAGGCTTGTCTGTATCGAATTCTGGCTGTTACTTTTAGGCTTTCACCGTCTGCCAAGGCTAGATCTTCACGTATCCAATGTATTTCATCATTCTTTACTAATAGTACATTTCGATATAAACCTTGATGATTTTTACCTTCTCCTGTATAAATAATATTGTCTTTTACATCTGTCTCTATTACAAATAAGGGTTCAATGGTACCACCTACAGCTAAACCTTTGCGTTGCCCCTTCGTAAAGTAATGTGCTCCCTGATGCTTTCCTACAATCTTACCATCATCAATATGATAGCAATATTTTGCTGCCTTACTAGCCAATTCATGCTCCTTTGTTTTAAACACTATCGTAGGTTTTTCAAAAACTGCTGACTCGTTGGGTATTTGTATAATGACTCCTTCTTTAGGCTTTAATTGTTGTTGCAGAAAATCTGGCAAACGTACTTTACCAATAAAGCACAACCCTTGAGAATCTTTTTTATCAGCAGTAATCAAATCCAATTCAGCTGCAATTCGTCGTACTTCAGGTTTTGTCAATTCGCCGATTGGAAATAAAGATTTTGATAGTTGTTCTTGTGATAATTGACATAAAAAATAAGATTGATCTTTATTTACATCTTTAC
>RCNB010002982.1_pt1 | contig 10399 bp, 8 predicted proteins | sample 2041321 | NCBI WGS metagenome assembly RCNB01 (sample SAMN09708232, study PRJNA481090) | Marine sediment metagenome, whole genome shotgun sequencing project.
GCTTAACGTACTCCACATCAGCGTACTCCTTGAGGACAGCAGAGACATCCTCGGGGATGTTCATGGTGTCGGGACTGATCAAAACTTTAGGTCTCATAATATAGAATTGTTCTGGTAAGATAAGAAAATGCCCGTTAGCCCTAGGTTTTTCTCGTTTTACTGCTGGATATAACTATAATCATTGTTTTTTTAGCATTTTTAATGCTTAATTTTATATCTGATTAGTCCGACTAGGGGGCATCATGACCCAAAATCAATCTCTAAAGGATCGCTGGGATAACATGTTCTTCTTCGGATGGAAGACGGTTATCGCCGGAGCCATCATCGCTTGCTGGGGGTACGGAAGCTGGTACTACGGTATGGGCGCGCTTCTCATCCCGCTCACAACCGAGTTTGGGTGGACCAGAACCCAGTTGACACTAGCGTTCAGCATGAGGAGCATCGAAGGAGGTCTTGAGGGACCCATCGGAGGTATGCTCATCGATAAGTACGGTGAGCGGAAGATCACGATCATAGCCTGTGTCGGGCTCATAGCGGTTCTCTTCGTTAAGACCATCTGGCAGTTCGTCTTTGTCTGGGGTTTCATCGTCAGCCTAGGATTCAACCTTGGGCTATACGACACGGTCAACAGCGCGGTGGCCAAGTGGTTCCACAAGGACAGAAGCAGGGCTATCGGTATCGTCACCATCGGCGGCGGGCTTGGCGCACCAGTCATCGTGCCGGTCATGACCTACATCATCGAGAACTACAGTTGGAGGGTTGCACTTATGTTCGTCATAGCTTCCACGGCGCTAATCGCAATCCCACTGGCCTATTTCTTCATGAAGGACCACCCACCAGAGCACTACGGCATGCTGCCCGACGGCGACCACCTCAAGAAGAAGGTGGATGACAAGGAGGAAGAAAAGATTGATTATGGTTACGATTTTACTCCAAAGGAGGCCCTAAAAACCAAGAGCTTCTGGATGATGCTCATCGCCTTCATGCTCAACGGCGGTACACTTGCCATGATCACTATACACCAGATGGCGTTCCACCAGAGCCTAGGCATCGACGCTCTGACCGCCGCTGGAATCCTTGGATTCATGGCAACAATCAGCCTTGGCGGAAGGTTCCTTACAGTTACACTAGGTAGCAGGTACACCGAAAGGCAGTATATCATGTTGGGGTACGCCATGCGCACCATTGGGTTAGTCATCTTCATCTACGCGAGGATAATCCCCGTCATAATGCTGTTCGCGCTCTTCTATGGCGTTGGGTACGGTATCACTATCCCATCGCAGACAAGCCTCAGGGCGAACTATTTCGGTAGGAAAGCTTACGCAACTATTACGGGATACTCAACACTGTTCGGTGCCATCACTAACGTTGCTTACCCACTATTCGCGGCGTGGATCTATGACACCACGGGCAGCTACATCCAGGCGTTTTGGATCGTTACGGCTCTGCAGGCATTCGCCATCGTGTTCATGTACTTGGCCAAGAAGCCTGAGCCGCCAATCAGTGCAATAGTCCCAATCACAGTCTAAATCCATTTATTTATCAATAATTTACGGGACTCTGCTCAATAATTACCGGAAAGACCCGTTGAAACATCCTGACCCGGTATCATTTATTCATTGGAGTCCAACCGCTGAGAACCGGAATGAAAACAAGGAAATAGGCTGGGCTTAGATCTGAGCCTTCTCAGGCTCCTTGACCATGAAATGTATCATCAACGCGCACACGAATAGCGCAGCGCTTGTGATCTGCCAGACCAAAGTCGGACTGTACGCATACACTTGTCCTCCAACCCATGCACCCAAGGCTGCCGGCGGGAACAGTAGGACGCCTCCACCCCAGAAGTTTCCCCAGCTGATCTGAACCCCCCGCTCACCCAGTATGCTGTATATCCTTCCTCGGCGCTCCCTCGGGATCATGTTGGCGATCAACGTGCTGAAGCCTGGGATCATGATCTTGTTAGCTAACGAGATCATGGTTATGATGGCGGTTACAGCCCAGAAACCGGTGGAGTACTGGAACATGAAGATAATTATGGGCCCCACGAGCATGCCAGCCATCACAGACTTTTTGGCTCCCCACCTGTCCACGGCGCCTCCCAGGGGTAGTGCAAAGAGAAGGGCGACTAAGCCGCTCCAGAAGTTCACGTTACCCCACTGGGGAACCGTTAAACCGACAACGTCTTTGGCGAATAAAGACCAGAAGGGCGCGCTCATGGCGACGAAGAAGGCCGCGATCATCTCGATTACGACGATTGTTTTCAGTGAACTGTTCATCCACCTGATGGACTCGATTACGCTAAGGTAGCTATCCTTGAGCACGGTCAACGAGTCACCCCAAGTGTACGATTCCGCGTCGTCTTCCTCAACCGTCTCGGTGAGGTATTTCAACCTGAGCCATGCAACGACGAGCCCAGTAGCGAATGCCACTGTCCAAGCCAGCTTGACAGCTTTGATCAGAGCGAGGTCCTCTGACAATCCAGAGGTCGCTTGATAATAGCCAATCAGCCAGCCCCCTATAACAGGGGCTATTATCCTGATCGCCTGAGGCACAGCCATCATGATGGCAAACCCTTTGCCCCTGACGCCAGGTGGCAGGCTGTCGCTGCTCAGAGCATTCATAGCAGGTATGTAGAATAGCAGTAACTGGGACAGGAACTGCCCTACGGCCAAAGTCTTCCAGTCATTGGCTAGAACGAATGGGATGTGTGCGAAGGCATAGAGCACTGTGCTGTAACCGATGAGTTTGACACGGCCAGATTTGTCGGCTAAAAATCCTCCAACGGGGTATAGGAACAATCCTGCTAGTATCCCGATGCTGCTAATGAATCCAATATCCTGTTTTGAGCCTCCAAGTGCAGCTATGTAGAAGCTGAAATATGGGTAGACGATGCTGGTGCTGAGGCTCCAGAGCAGCCTGCATATTATTAGTATCTTGATGTTGCCCTGGATGAACCAGAACGTCCCCTTCTTTTCCTGTTCGCTTATGGCCGTCATTTTATTATCACCTCTGGTAGCCTGAATGGGGTCTCCCCCGTTCCACACAGCCCCAGAAAATCAAACAGGGGGAGCGTGTATGATTATTAAACATTGTTACAACGCTACATCTGTCTGTACCAAAAAATGACTTGAAAATAGAAAGAGGCTAGAAAAAACCGCTAGTATTTTGGGATAGATGGGTCCACCTCGTCCGCCCAACCATGAAGACCACCCACAAGGTTCCTCAGCTTTGTGAACCCGGAGTCACGTAGCTGATTCAAGGCTCTGGCGCTACGAATCCCTGTACGGCAATAGAGCACGATCTCGTCTGCAGTGTCAAGCTCATTCATTCTAGCAGTGATATCACCCTCTGGGATGAGTGTGGCCTCTAGGAGGTGGCAGATATCCCACTCGTGGGGCTCCCTCACATCTAGCAAGACTACCTTGTCAGCACCTTGGAGCTGGGCGTTGAGATCACTCGGCGTGATAACCCATTTTGCCTCCAGTTCCTCGGCGTGGGCCTCCTCGCTTCCAAGGGATATCCCGCAGAACTGCTCGTAGTCAATCAGCTCGTGGATAGTTGGGTTCTCCCCGCATATGGGACAGTCCGGGTCCTTCATGGGCTGGACCTCCCTCCACCGCATCTCAAGGGCGTTGAACAGCAGCAGCCTTCCGATGAGCGGCTCCCCTGAGCCGAGGATCTGCTTAATTACCTCAGTGGCCTGAATCGTCCCCATTATACCTGGAAGTATCCCCAGGACCCCGCCCTCGGCACAGCTCGGGACCATTCCCGGCGGCGGTGGCTCAGGGTACAGGCACCTATAACATGGCCCTTTCTCGGCGTGGAACACCGATGCCTGTCCCTCGAACCTGAAGATGCTGGCGTACACGTTTGGTTTCCCTAGAAGCACACATACATCATTTGTCAGGTACCTCGTTGGGAAGTTGTCAGTGCCGTCGGCGATCACATCGTAATCCTTGCAGATAGCCATGGCGTTGGCGGATGTGAACAACTCCTCGTGGAGAACTATCTCGATCTCGGGGTTGATGGCACGAAGTTTCTCCGCCGCTGACTCAAGTTTTGACCTCCCCACGTCGTCTGTGTGGTGCAGGATCTGGCGGTGAAGGTTGCTAAAGTCAACCACGTCAAAATCAACTAATCCGATGCGCCCGACGCCCGCAGCGGCAAGGTACATGGCTAAAGGAGAGCCCAAGCCGCCGACCCCTATGCATAGGACACTAGCCTCCTTGAGTTTTTTCTGTCCAGACAGGCCAACCTCAGGCATTATTAGATGCCTGCTGTACCTGAGTATCTCCTCGTGGGATAGCTCCGTCGCCAACCCGTTAGCCTCCACTAACGGCGGGTATCAGTGATACCTCGTCTTTGTTGGCCAGCTTGGTGTCCAGTTTCTTGAGGAACCGGTAGTCCCTTCCGTTGACGTAGATATTGATGAAACGTCTGGGCTTGCCGTTGGCGTCATATAGCTTTTCGCTGAAGGCTCCTCCGTATCTAGAAGATAACCCAGCAAGGACCTCGGAGAGGGACTCCGCCTCTAATTGAATTGTTGTCACGCCAGCAACTGAGGCTAGCGCCCCGGACAACGAGACCGTCACAGACAAAGCCATGCCTCCGTCCTGTTTGATATTTCATGTGGTTTTGGTTCCACGCTCCGAGCAAATGAGTCGTGGATGTTCCCGCTCAGGCGTCCTGTGCGCCCGTATAAGTTGATGAGTGTCGATTCCTCCTGATAGTGTCCTCCTACCTCCAATCCGATATTAATATAGTTCTACCGGAAAAAATCCTAAAGGAATAAAAAGATGGGTTACTTCTTGGTGACCTTGAAAGTGACCAGGTTCCACCTGTCTGGGCACTCGTACTTCCACTCATCGTTGTCGTACCAGGGGATCTGGCCGCCATAGCACATGTTCATCAACGTGGGGAACATCGCGTGGTAGCAGTACCCGCAGATACCGCCCGTCTTGTGGGTGTTTACCTCAAACTTGTCTCCAACCTTGTGGCCGGCGCTGCAGTTCTTGAGTACGCTGACCACCTCGGCCTCGTAGATCGGTTCTTCAGCCATGATGTATCATGTATTCATCTCCACTTGGGTTGATAACTGTTTTAGAGGGGGGACTCCAAGTCAATCCCATGAGTTTGAAAGATGCAATATCTGAGGTCTCCGAGGGCTTTGATGGCGTCCTCGGGGTTTCCATTAAACACCTGGACACGGGAGAAAACGCTGGTATCAGGGGGAGGTCGATCTTCCCGACGGCGAGTGTCTTTAAGGTGCCTGTGATCGTCGAGTACTTCAGACAAAAGGATGCGGGTAAGCTGAACCCAGACGAGGTCCATTATCTTACTGATGCCGATAAGGTTCCAGGCTCAGGCATCCTCAAGGAGCTAACTGAGGGCATGCCTGTCACCTACAGGGACCTGCTGCACCTCATGATGATGGTCAGCGACAACACCGCTACTGACCTCATCGCCGCCAAAGTGGGTTTCGACAACGTGAATGAAGCTATGAGAAGCCTCGGGCTGAGGAAAACATCCGTAACCAGGTATTGCCGTGAGATATTATTCGACCTCGTGGGGATCAACGACCTTGGCATCGAGGAGATGACGCTTGATGTGTTCAAGGAGGCCGCTGAGTCTGGTGAATACGTTGGCTCGTGGAGCCTCGGCGTTGAGGACAACGATGTCTCGACACCAGACGAGATGACAAAACTGCTAGGATTGATCGTGGATGAAAAGGCAGCGTCGAGGGGGAGCTGCGACGAGATACTCACCATCATGGGCAAGTGCCAGACGGGTACCTACAGGATACCCAAGTACCTGCCCGGCAAGGCGGTGGTCCTTCAGAGGAAGACAGGCAGCCTACCGGGGATAAGGAACGACGTGGGCGTGGTAACCATCAAGGCGACTGGAGAGAAGTACGCCATCACATGTTTCACAAAGGAAGCCAACGATGTCTACGCGGCCGAAGAGGCCATCGCTCAGGTGAGTCTGAAGGCTTACGAATATATTACGGGATAGTTTTCTCTACTTTCTTTCTTGGGGGCTCTTTCACCCCAACCATGAACAGTCCAACGGCCACCAGCCCGGTTACGGCGCTTGCTCTGAACGGCCATATCGGGCCAAGGTTGTTCCACAGCCAGCTGCCTGCAAGAGAGGCGGGTGCAGCAACTACTCCCGTGATTGTGCCGATGGTTCCCATCACCGTTGCGCGCTTCTCCTTGGGCACGAGGTCTGCGACTAAGGCCTGCCATGCCGGCCCGCCCGCGTTGCCCATTCTCCCTCCCCCTCCAAGGGCCTCGGATAGGGAGTTGGTTGCCTGCGCTATGATGTACTGGGGGAAGTTACTCGCAAGGGTGATCCCGAACATAGAGAGGGGTGTAAGGAACCGTGAGAGGCTTATGATTGGCTTTCTTCCGATGCGGTCTGAGATCATTCCCCCCGGCATTGCCAGTGTCGCTGTGATGATACCCCCAATGGTCGTAACCAATCCTAGCTGGGTGTACGATAATCCAATCACCTCCTGGGCGTAGATTGCCACGAGAGAGAATACCATCCTCGCCCCAAAGGCGCTCAAGACTGCCACAATAACCATGACCCAGACATTCCTGCCGAGGGTCATCGTATCGAGTACCTGCTCTTTGAGGGGCGGTCTCATCCTAGCCCTGTCCCTCATCTCATCCTCGTCGAACAGAGTTTCAGTGATTATCTTATAACGAGCGTAAGTGACGATGGCGTTGATGAATATGCTGAAGAACATGAACAGTCTAAAACCCTCAGCTGGCCCCATCTTGTCAAATAAGTATCCACCAATTATTGGGCTGAATATCCTGGGAATCGATGTGATCATCCTATAGGCCCCGTACCCGGCTCCCCTCTGATTCTCGGGTAGGCTGTCGGCGATTATGGCGTTGAAGGCCGGCATATATACGCTGGCCACGCCGTTCAGGAGGAGGGCGGGTATCACGGTCACCCAGTCGGTGGCCCAGAGGTACAGCATCGGTGTGAATATCCTGAGAGCCGTGCCGTACACGATGATCTTGCGCCTGCCGAACCTGTCGGCGATTACCCCTCCTGGCAGCTGGAAGAGGAGACGTTCCGATTGCCCCAGCATCGAGAGGAACGATATCGACCATACGCTTGCGCCTAGCACGTCTTTGAGGTATAGAGGCCAAAAGGGACGCCATCCCCCGTCACAGAGGGTGATCATGCTGGAAGTGAGAGCTATGGCTGTGATGTTTTTGTTACTAAAAACTAGTTTAATGGTCGCCAAGTAGGATCTTCTGCCCGACAAGAAGTTACACCCCGATGATACATTACACCCTATTGTTACGGTATAAGACTTTGTAGCATTAATTGGATAGAAGGCTCTGGACAGTCTTGAACAACACGAACAAGCCGAATAGGATGCCGACCAGCCACACAGTCAAAGCCCAAACCAGGTTCAGGCTGGAAACGAAGCCCACGACAGAGCCCGCTGATATCAAGGACCCGAGTATCAATAGCCTCACGGGGGATGGTGAAAAACGAAGAGAGATGGGCTTGGGTTCAACCTCCCTTGATTTCTTAAGTGTCAAATACAGAAGGGTCCCGAAAAATAGGTATAGGACCCAGATGGTGGCTTGTGCGTCGAGCTCTGGGATCTCCTCGGGTCTCATGAAGACTGTTGTCAAAGCATAGTAGGCTACCAACGCCGCGGATATACCCTTGAACTCCCTGTCATCGGGCAGAAGCTGCCTCATGGTGTACGATGCCCCTCCTCCCCTGCGCCAGAGGACCAGCAGTGCAACCAAGTAAAGTGTTGTCAGTAGCCCAGATAGAATCGAGTTCAACAAGGAGCCCGTTCCCACGCTCTGGAAGAGACCGCCGAAGAAGGGGAAAACATAGTAGAGACTCCTGCGCTCCAAACGTTCAATGAACCTGAGCGCCCAGTCAGGGAGCAGGGAGTAGATCTCGCTGCTAGACGTGAATACCGCCTCGCCAAGGAGGAGGGGCACTATGAAGCTCATGAAGCAGTGCCAGAACAGCACAAGCACCATGGTCTCGACTAGGGCGATCCCGAACACGTTGGGGTTGGCTGTCTCCCACGTGGGGTTCCACAGCACCTTGGTGATGTAAGCCTCGTATAGCCCGAAAAGGCACCCCGCCGGGAAGAGGGCGTAGAGCCACGGCTTGCCGTTCCTCCAGATCAGAGTCCACAGGAATAATGTGTGAAGGGTGTAGAGGGGCACCACAAGGACGTAGCTCTGGATGTTTAGGAAAGAGAAGGGCTGGGATCCGCTCCACACCTCTGCGAAATACGTGCTGAGGCACCCCAGGATGTACCAGAAGAGGAGTTTCGTCCGTCTGTCAGGGGCTTCAATCATCTACATCACGTTGTTATCCAGGAATCCCTTCAGGAAAAATGGACATGGGAATATAAAATAGGGAAGGGTCTAGCCCAGGAGGCTGTTGAACAGTAGCTTGAACGTGCCGTGGGTCTGGCACCTGTGCTGCACCCTGGGGCCCATCAAAACTACGTTTCCCTCGCCAACGTGGGCGTAGATGGCCGCGATCTTGTTGGCGAGCTTCTCCTCTCCCACCAACCAGCCGGACTCTAGTATATCGCTGTCGGGATAGACGGCTATTACCTCGTAGAGGTGGTTGTTGGGCCCCGGGTTGACGTTGAAGGCAGGGCTGCTCCAGAAGAGCGTCAATGCCTCCTCGGGCATCCCGTAGGCTGCTGGGTGGGTGTTCTCGACCTCGATGTGGAGGGTGCTGCCCGGGCAGTGGAACTCCTTGGCGTCCAATCCCTTCACGGTGTTGGTGATGGGTAGCTCAAGGGTGTCGATGGCGTACTCGGTGGCTGCACCAATCGTGTACAGTGTGCCGCCCGCCTTGGTCCACTCGATGAGCTTCTCCTTGCCCTCGTCGCCGAGTCCGGTCTCGTACTCAGGCGGGAAGGCCGCGAGTGGCCATCCTGGTCGGGTCTCTGCCCACCATTTCTTTAGATCGTCGCCTCCTGTGATCATCTCCTTGGAGTCGTGGGCCAGTATTATGACATCGTACTCACTGAGGTCTCCCTCCTTGATGTCCTTGTCCCTGAGGAGTGTGTAATCGAAGCAGAACTGTTCAAGGACGAGCCTGGTCCAGCCCATGTCCATGTTTCCTCCCCAGAGCCTCTGGTACATGCCCACCTTGAGGCCCTTGATGTCCTCCATCTCGGCTTCTAGGTCGGCCAGTGCGTGGAAGTCGACTCCAACGTGGGTGGCTACCTCGTTGAGTTTCTCCTCGTGGCCCGGCTCGATTATGAAGCACCCGGCTGGGAGCTCGTGGTCACCTGCGACGATTGGCTCGAGGATGCGCTTGATGGGCACGCCCTGTTTAAGTAGAAGGTTCACGGCCTTGAACGCGGCGTTCTCCCTTGTGTCCAGCAGGTAACCTACCTTGCTGTCCTCGTCGACGGAGCCCACCGGTGCATTGTACTCGGTCACGGGCTCCACTTGGAAATCGTTGAGGTTGTCAGCTGCATGAACGGCGACGCCCATGAACTCCGCCATGGTGTCAGTTGCTGTGTCGTATGGCCTGTTTGGTGTGCCGTCTCCCTGTCTGGTGAAACTGTCGTCGGGGAACCTGGTCCTGGTCAGCAGGGTCTTGATGAGCCCTGACTTGGGCTGCGCAAGTGGGATAAGGTAGCTGCCAGCACCGTGGATGTAACCGTCAGCCGTGAAGGGCTCTTTGGCCTGGTAGATGTTGAGCCCCTGGACGAGGAGCTTCTCGATCATGAGCTCCATGGTTCTGGGGTCGTGCTGGTCCTCGGGTACGATGATGACTTGGGGCGATCCCTCGGCTCCCCTCTCGGTCTGTCTGATGGCCTTCTGGTACTGGTTCCAGAGTACCGTCTCCCTGTTCCTGGCTACATGGTCAAGAAGCGCCCAGGCGGCGATTTTCTGCTGCTCCACGATGTCCCTCAGGGTCCACCAGCCCCCCGGCCAGGGGTTGGGGAAGTTTGTGGATGGCTTGTAGTGGGGCATCATCCGTGTGCCCACGAGGCTTCTCTCCTTTGTCTGGGCCTTGAGCTGCTCTGGGTGGATGTACAGGGGGGTGGCCAGTTTGGCTGACGCCGACTCGGTGAGCATGGATGGGATGTTGTGGTAGATGCCTATCCAGTGGTAGCCCATGTGGGCCCAGCCGCTGAAGATGGCGGCGTTGACTATGCCCGTTTTGCCCTCCTGTTCGAGTTTGTACGCCATGTGGCTGCCGTACCATTGGAGTTCACGCCATACCAGTGGGTCGCCGTGGGGGTGGATGGGGTCACTGTAGGGAGCGACGTAGAGGCGTGCCCCGTATGAGCCCATGTGGTGGTGGTCTTGGTACGCCTGGGGCGGCCAGTCCTTGAACATGACCTCGGCAAGGTACTGAGACTCGA
>RCNB010002881.1_pt1 | contig 10396 bp, 6 predicted proteins | sample 2041321 | NCBI WGS metagenome assembly RCNB01 (sample SAMN09708232, study PRJNA481090) | Marine sediment metagenome, whole genome shotgun sequencing project.
AGTTCCGTAAGTAATTCTGGAAACAAGCATTTCCATGATACCTCTATTAATATACTCTATATCTTCATCCGCATTCACCTGAAGAGGTAAAATAGCAACTTTAATTGCATTTGGAATAGCTATTCCGGAATAACATAAGAATAATAAATTCGTAATCACAAAGAAGCGAACCACTAATCGCAAAAAAAACCTCCCCTATAATAAAAAACACCTTAACCCAGGCGCAATATAATTCCTTATCAATTACGTTGACTAAAACCAGTTGTTGATATTATTATATCAAAACTTAATTGTCAAACAAAATAACACGTAAACCTACTATCACATATTACCATTAATAGCTGTCGCTATGTCAGAAATCTTTTTGGCAAAAATAAAAGATGGTATTGAGAGTGCAGTAAGCAAATTGTTGGAAGAAACTGAACTTTCAAACAGGCTGGAGGGAGATTCCATACTGATTAAACCCAATATTTTTGAGCCGGTATCATATACTACTGGTCAGACAACGAACCCTCACCTTATAGGAGCACTAATAAAATGGTGCTACAATAAGGGTGCAAAAGAGGTGATTGTGGGAGAAGGCCCAAGTTACTTCCTGCCTGAGCATTCTTTAAAAGAATGCTTTACCAAAACAGGTATTGCTGAAGTTGTTGAGCGCTGTCATGCTAAATGGATATTGTTTGATGAACACCATTTTAAAACATATAGAGATATATCCCCATTCCTTCCCAAACAATTCAGAATTTCAGAGCATGCTTTTATTCACAATAAAATAATCAATCTTCCTGTACCAAAAACACATTATTTAACCAACGTTTCTATCGCTATGAAGAATTTAAAAGGCTTCTTAAAGCGTGAGGATAAACCCTTGTTCCATCGCGTAGGGATTAATGAAGCAGTAGTAGAGTTAAATAAAATCATCAAACCTTCTTTGAATCTGGTTGATTTTACATCTCCTGTTCACAAACATCCGGGATTTATTCTGGCAGGAAGCGATATCGTAGCAGTCGATACTATAAGCACCTCACTCATGGATTTGAATCCTGGTGGGGTAAAAACTATTCAATTGGGTTATAAAGCCGGGTTAGGCGAGATGAATATTGCTAAGATTGATATCAAAGGAGAGGATATCAAAGGACTCAAGATGCACTATGAATTGCCATCTGAATGGCTTAAGAAAAAATTCCCACTTCTAAAAATCATAGGAGATGATACGGCGTGCAGTGGCTGCATCATACCTCTGTTCTCATCTCTTACTAAACTTGAAGAACAAGGAAGTTCATTTAAAAACCCTCTAACCATTGTACTGGGCAAAACTGACGTCAACGAACATCTTCCAGATACTCTCCTTATAGGTGATTGCACTTTACACAATTTAAAAGAGGGGAACCATATAAAAGGTTGCCCTCCCCAAAAGGAAGATATCTTAAAAGCGTTATTTAAAAAAACTTAAGACAACTACCGATTTTCAATTGCCTATTAGCTATCATACCAAGCTATTACGTCAACCTGTGGATAACTTTTTATAAAGCAATAAAAGCACCTATAGTAAAGTTTGCAAAAAAGGAGTGGATATTGTAACTATTTGATTTTAAAAGTTTTTATACCTGCTCAATATTTGAGCAATCTGCTATAACTACCTATAAAAAAAGAATATTTTATCGAGATAACTGAGATTGTACACATCTTATCAACAATATTTTGTGGATATTAAACTTAACTATCGATAAGTAGAAACAATTTGTGGTGCAAATCATCTCTAAAAATATCTGGAAAAAGGAACTTAACATACACTTTAACCAAAGTATTTAATAATTCTTCCTGTCATCAATTATTATTCCAAGTGTTTCTATCTTCTCTCTGTTTCTTATATCAGCTTGAATACCATGAAGAACCGCTTTCAATTGCGGGCTGGCATATGATGTAATCTTCCCGATAAGTTCTTTTACTTCTCCCATCATCTCCACAGTTACAAAGACTTCACGACCAATTAGCAAACTCCTTATAGCTGGAATTAATTCTTTAAATACCTCTCCTGTCTTCACCCCCAACTCATCATTTATAAAAAGTATTAGGAAAAGTTCCCAGGAATAATGGTAGTATAAATTAATATAGTTCCTCCCCGTTTCATCCTTTGTCAGCACATTATCCCTCAGTTCCCTAAGAAGGGAGAGTTCTCCATAGTCCAACCCCAATGCGAAGGCAGGGCATATACTGATTACATTATTTTCAGTTGTAAAACTCCATACACTAGCAGAGGTTATTTCTCCATAACTGTCTTTTGCTACTACTTTCCAATGATAAGTAGTTTCGCCATCTAAGCTGTTTGTACCCGGCTCACAATAACATACTTTCATATCAGAACAGGTCAAAACACTGACATCCTCAATATCAACCAACATTTTATTGGTAGAACAATAGACATCATACGTGATTGTATCACCATCTCCTGTATCTATATCACCACCCTGCCATGCAAGAGTCGTATATAAAGACTGGTTAGTTGCTCCATCAACTGGGGAAATAACAGCAGGAATCTCAGGAATATGATTAATCTTTTCCATAACAACACGTACAGTGGCGTCTCCACCATCTGAAGTTATGCCCAATTCGCCACTATAGCTTCCCAGATCTGTTGCAGCAGATCTATCCACTATAATATTAATTTCATCCGTTTCAGCCTCATTAGTTTTACCAGTCTCTTGGTCTACAGTAATCCACGTCTCCTTAGCATCAATAATCCAATCCAAAATACCAGTTCCACTATTGCTTATAGATAGTTCTTTAACCACATACTCCGAAGTAAAATCTAAGATGTTTGGACTAACCTCTAAGACCGGTTGATCCGGCACAGTCATACTTATCACAATCTCAGCATTTCCCCCATTGGAAGTAAAAATAACAGTAGCCTCCACTACACCGGTTTTAAGCGCTTTTGACCTGTCTACCTCCATATTTACTGTTGTTGACTCAGCAGTTTCTAAGCTCCCGCTCGTTGCATCAACGGTAATCCACTCCTCATCTTCATATAATAACCAGACTAACGTACCATCCCCTGAGTTAGTAACATTGATTGGTTTTGAGGTATCAGTTTCTCCAAAATCTAAAGCGGTTGCATCCACCTCTAAAACTGGTGAAGAAGCAGCTGATACTTGACTGAAAAACAAAATGAAGAAGGCAATTGTCATAGCAAAAACTTTATATAGAAATGTATATCTCAAGATATCTCCCTTAATCCACTACGGTTGGTTAATTAATATAATATAATAAAAATCGGTTGTCTCATTGAAAACCTTAAGCCTTTATTAATATCAATTCTGAAATTAACCACAGATTTACCCCGTTAGATATAATAGGACAACAATACGTTCCATTTTAATCCAGAAGGATGGCAAATACCATTTCATACCTATTGATTATCTACGGAAACCCTTTAAAGATAAAATCCTTAGAAATTATCAAAGTGTTCCCTATATCTAACGGGGTTTACCCCGTTAGGAGCTTACTATCTACTGGGGGGGGACACAGTGATAATTCCTTTAAAATAAAAGAAGGCAGAGCTAAATTTGCGGCTCTGCCTTCTTTTATTTCCATGTCAAAACAGACTTACTCTACAACAGAAAAACCGAGTGCCTGAAACAAATCTCCCGTTGCTATATCCTTTTTGATAGTGTTAATGGTTTTCTTCAAAACTGGGCTAGCCTCTTTTCCAAATTCTTCAAGCAAAAGCACCATATCTTCCACAGCCACAGAATAAATAAGTGCCGTCTCTCCTTTCAACAGTGACTGAATTGCAGGGACAAATTCCTTCACCATCCTATTCATACAAACTCTAAGTTCTGGATTGAAGAGTAAAATAAGCAAAGCCTCAATAGCTTGAGGAGAGTAGTATAGATTGACATACCTTTCACCTTTAAGGTTATTTGTAAGTAGCCCATCCCTAAATCCCCTAAGGATATCTGCCTCACCATCAGCTAACTGTAACACTGTCGAAACAAGACAAGTATTGCCAGCCAGACCAGTGGTAAAACTCCATATTTCACCATCAACCGTATTGCTTTCACATTCATCGACCGCTTTTACTTTCCAATAATATGTGGTGTCGGGCTGCAGTTGACCTCCACCATTACTTGGATCACAATAAGGAATCTCTAAATCACTGCATAAGAGTACACTAGGACTATCACTTTCAACTAAATCTTGATTAGTAGAAAAGTAAACATCAAAATAAACAATCCCACCGACATCCTCCTGAGATGCTCCTTCCTGCCATTTAAGAGTAGTATATAAGGATTGATCTGTGGAAGCATTGGTTGGTGTTGGAGAACTGGGAAGTGGAGGTTCAATCACTTTTTGCATGTTGACACTTACTATCGCTTCGTTAGGTGTAGCATTAGTTGAAGTCACTTTGACAGTTGTACTATGCACATCAACACAACCACTCACCTTTGAGCGATCCACCTCCAAGGTTACCGTATCTGAACCACCGGTAGTAACTGTCCCGCTTGTGCTAATTCCACCCTCAATTGTCAACCAATCAATTCCCTCTGAAACCTGAGCTTCCCACTCCATATCTCCTGCTCCTGTGTTCCTTATATCAAAGGTAAGCTCATCCGAAACAGCCCCGAAATTCAGTATGTCAGGATCAACGTCCATAGTGTTAAATTCTGAAATGGTCATCGTTGCAGTAATCTCTATTTCACTACCTTCAATTTTAGCAGTAGTACATTCAATACCATTATAATTATATTGAAATGCCGTAAAGCTCCCTTCATAAATACCAATCTCACCTACACATAAACCACATGCACTAACTTTTGCTTCAAAATATCTATCGCCTAAAGTTAAATCTATCATTCCAGAACCATCTAAAACAGTTAACCAGGAATCATTTGACGTCAATCCCCAGCATAATACATCATCGCCGCAATTGGATATAGTGATTTGTTTTTCTGATTCTGTTGTTGAATAGGGTTCCACTTCCCCAAAATCGACAGACTCAGGTTTCACTTGTAATACAGGACCTGCGTATACAAGAGAAGTTGAAAACACTAAAAAACCCAGAAACGCCATAATCTGATTGAAAATTATTTTTTTCACTTTCTGTCACCTCGCTTTTCTAAGTTGTTTGCTTGAATCCACTCTTGATAAAATTCATAAACACAAACCAATAATCGGGAAAATCAATAAAAACTTTAATCATTTAATGCTCTTCTCGACCATTTCCATTTCCGCAGGTCTCAATAAAGTGGACAGACTACCACTTTTCAATTCCATCTTAATCTTTCTAACTGCTAATTTTAAACCGGGGCTGCCTACTTTAGCATATTCCTCTGACAAAGATAGCAACTCTCTGGTCATCGATATACTCAAATTTTTCCTTCTTCCTTCTGTTAGAAGAATCATCCTTGGTATCAAACGTTTGAGTATTTCAAGTGTCTTCTCTTTAAGCTCAGGGTAAGCATTACAAATATCAATTATTTCAGATGAATAACGGTAATAAAGTTCTATAAAATCAGATCCTCCCATGCTACTGCTCAACATTTTATCCCTCATCATTCTTAAGGAATCCAACTTCTGCGGTTCGTTTTTAAACACCATCTCCAGAAAGCAGGGGTTGTAATCCCCTCCTGACACTTTGCACCTCCATATCTCTGTCCCTTTTCTGTTACCAGTCCCTGCATAAAGATAGCCATCAAAAACTATCAAGGAATGAATACGTTTATTGTCGTTGTCCCCAAAACCGTCGATATTAGCCTGCTCCCAAATAATACCATCATCTGTTCGCCACACTCTTGCTACTGCATTCCCCGTACCCAAATAAAGACAGTCATTAAAAACAGTCATGCAGTACGAACATGTATTCTCGGGTTCTCCAAAACCATCTATGTTCGATTGGTACCACTTACTTCCATCAGTAGTTCTCCACACCTGGGTTCCTGTAAGATGATTGACTGTCCCGACATAAAGATAGTTCTTGAAGGTACACATAGAATAAGAGGCAAGATTGCTACCATATCCAAATCCGCTGGTGTTTGCTTTAACCCAGGTGATTCCACCTTGAGTTTTCCAAATCTGTGTTCCACTTTGCTGGTTCACCGTCCCCAGATAAAGGTAATTGTTGAACACACCCATGCAGTAAGCAGATGTATTGTTTGCATCATCAAAACCATTTTCTTCTATGAGTAACCAGTCCATTCCATTGCTTGTCATCCACGTTTGCGTCCCTTCTTCATTATCCGTACCAATATAAAGATGCTGATTGCTTCCATGAGAAGCAAAAGTTGACATGGCACGAACACTGCTATTATTAACACTAAAATCACTAATTTTTACTTGATCCCAAGAAGTACCATCCCCAGTAAACCACATTTCCCCCCCGCCATCATTAAAAACACCAACATACAGTTTATCATCAAATGCTTCCATAGAGATTGAATGTGAATTCTCTGGCACACCAAAACCGTTGATATTAACCTGATTCCAATCAGAGTTTGTTCCCTCGGAAGTCACCCAAATTTCTGTGCCAGCATCATTCCAGGTTCCCAGATATAAATTATCCTTAAAAACAACCATCGGATAAGAACTTTTATTATCTATATCACCAAAACCATTAATGTTTACTTTCTCCCATTCTTCTGCATTAACACCTGCAATCATTAGTCCCGTCACAATAATAATATAAAAAATTAAATCTTTTAAAACTATATTCATCCTTTTCGTCCTATCGTCTTTCCGCAATTCCCTGGTAGCTACCCGATTTTGTCAGAGAATAAAATTTAACTCCGCTATTTTCTCAACACACAAACCCTTCATTTTTCAAAACATCAAATAGTGTCTCTACAATTGGCAATGAATGATTCACCGATAAAATATTTTTCGGTATATGAAGGTAAAACTTTAATTTTTATAGATGGTTCCCATAATAATGCTTTAGTAAAACCGATTCATTCCGAATATTACTTTTGCATCTGAAAGCAAAAAACCAGCTATCCATTTGGATAGCTGGTTTTTAATAAAGAATCAGAATATTGTAACGTTGTTAAAAGAAATATTTACTTCTCTCTATATTGTATCTTTATTTTGTCTATGGTTTGTTCTTGCATCCTTTCAAACAATCGTCTTTTCCCCTCAGTGGACAACCTGATTGTGTCAGTAAATGATAGTTGAACATTCTTTTTTCTTTGATTAATCAATCTAGTCTGTTTAGAATAGTTTCTCATTAAATTGTTCACATCATAAGCAGTAATTGTCATTTAACTACACCTTTTCATAAAATGGATTTATTTATTTTGACGAGCATAAACCGTACCACAATTTATTTCATTGATTTTTCATCACTTTTTATATATCACATAAGATGTTTTGTGTGTTTTTTACACAGGTGTGTCAAAAGTATTCAGTTTTATGATCATTTTTCAAGGGTCGTTTCCACATAACTATATAAATATAATTGGAGGCAATTATGATTTTAATAACTGGCGGAGCAGGTTTCATTGGATCTCATATAGCTGACCTTCTGATAGAGGAAGGATATGATGTTTCTATTATAGATGACCTGTCTAATGGTAAAGAAGAAAATATAAACCCAAAGGCTACTTTTTACCAGTTAAGCATTCTAGACAACAAACTACCTGATATCTTGAAAAAGGAAAAAATTGATGTGGTAATCCATCACGCCGCCCAGATTTCCGTAAGACACTCAGTAAAAGATCCTGTTTTCGATATGGAGATCAATATCAAAGGATCTCTTTTGCTTTTAGAACATTGTGTTAAGCACAAGATTAAAAAATTCGTTTTTGCGTCTACTGGAGGTGCTCTATATGGAGAACAAGACTATTTTCCTGCAGACGAACAACATCCCACACGGCCATTAAGTCCCTATGCTATTGCTAAATTGAGCACGGAAAAGTATCTTTTCTTTTTCTATAAAACCTATAACCTTCCTTATACATCCTTAAGATATGCTAACGTTTATGGACCACGACAGGATCCCTTCGGTGAAGCTGGGGTAGTAGCTATATTTTCACAAAAAATGCTCCAAGGCAAACATCCCATAATAAATGGAGATGGTAAACAGACCAGAGATTTTGTATTCGCACATGACATAGCAAGAGCTAATCTACTTGCCTTGAAGCATCATGTAATAGGCGAAATTAATATATCCACTGGAATTGAGACATCGATTAACCAAATCTTCCATGAAATTAAAAAATCAACATCTCCAAATATTCCAGAGAAACATGGACCACCTATGCCAGGTGAACAGTTAAGAAGTGTTATATCTTTTGAAAAAGCTGAAAGACTCCTGGGATGGAAACCTACTACTCCTCTTACTGAAGGACTTAGTAAAACGGTGGCATTTTTTCAAGAGAAGGATCAAAACGATTAATATTTCCCCCCTTAAATAAAACCTATATCCAGGCATTCCTGACCAAACATTACATCATTACTTGCCTCCTCCAATATAAAGTCATTCAATCCACATTAAAAAAGAACCTTCATATTATCCAATTCCCATCAAATGGAAAACCAATAAAAATACCATTCCCTATCTAAAAAATACAGTTAGACCTAATATAAAGAATGTCCGGGAATTTCTATGAAATGGTAATCTTATAGACTTTAAATAAGGATTGGGAATACGTTTGTGTGAAACCACCAAATTCATTATGCCGTTATTATTTCAGTTGAAGTAAAACTGATATCTTATTTTTTATAAAATATTATATTTTATCATACATATTATAATTAGTTCATCTCAAATTGATGTTTACTATATTTAAAACCTCTCACAGATGCATCTCAAATGAAGATTTAAAATGCATGAGTTCTTATATGTAATTAAAATACCAAATATTTATCAAGTAGTTAAGCATCCTTTGCAAATTTTCTAGTTCTCCACACAGGAATAAAACACTAAGTATCGCATATCATACTACATGGTATCTGCTTTGCATATGTATGCCCTAAATATATTTTACGAGGGACAAAATGGGCATATTGAAATCAATAATCTATGCACTAATAACACTTTTTGCTACAACTCAAATTAGCCATGGGTCACCTTTGCATTTAGAATGGAATGTAAATAATGAAGAAGATCTTTTAGGATACAAGGTGTATTATGGAACATCATCTGGCAACTATGGAGAACCTGATGATGTGGGGAACATTACAGAATACGAACTGTCAGGCTTAACCGAAGGTGTAACCTATTATGTAGCTATAACTGCATATGACACTTCTTATAATGAAAGCCAAAAATCTGATGAAGAAAGTGGGATACCTCCAGACACGCAAAGCCCAACTGTCAACATTACCTCACCAACTTCTGCCTCTACCTACGACACGTCAAACAGTATTATCAACATTGCTGGAACTGCCTCAGACAATGTTGGTGTGACCTTAGTAACCTGGTTTAATGACAGAGGGGGTTCTGGATCCGCATCCGGCACTATCAACTGGTCTGTTTCAAATATCAATCTAGCACAAGGAGAAAATGTTATAGCAGTAATAGCTGCGGATGCTGCAGGGAATACAGGCACCGATATAATAACCATAAACTATACACCCCTAACTACTTCAACCACCAGTATCACAACATCCTCTTCCACCACTACAGTACTATCAACTACAACTACTTCTGTAAACACAACTACATCGACTTCTTCAGTAACAACAACTACTACACCATCTTCCACCACAACAACCTCAACACCAGCGATTCAAAAAGAATATTGCTCCTCAGATCCCACACTTATCTTACACGGTGCCATCCCTGAAGAAGGAACCATGCATGTAACTATACCAGATGATCTTGATGATGCTATCTCTGCTTCCTTATTTCTCACCCTCTTTGATCCGGATATCTCGGGAGAAGGGTATATATATATAAATGGTCAAGGTTCCATTGACCTTCCAGTAGGTCCCTACGATAACCTTGTCCATAGCTTTGAGGTGCCGATTAATGTTAACTTGCTTACCCATGGAGAAAACATTTTCAGATTTACTCATGTTGCTACCTGGGGTTATGAAGTAAGGGGGTTATGTGTGCAGGTGCTATTTGCTAAAATGCCGGATACCACCACTACACCATCTTCTACTACAACAACTGCACTGGCAACCACATCATCTACTCCTGCAACCACAACGACATCTGCAACTACTACTACACTACCTTCAACTACAACTTCTGTGGTAACAACGAGCACCACTACCATGGTTTCAGATAATATCCCTCCTTCTGGCACCATTACCATAAATGACGGTGATGAAGTTACCTACTCAGCAAACGTCGTATTAACACTATTTGCTACTGATGACAGCGAAGAACTCGCCGGAGATTCAATGATGATCTTAAGTAATGACAATAAAGACTGGTCAGATCCTGAGC
>RCNB010002882.1_pt1 | contig 10396 bp, 8 predicted proteins | sample 2041321 | NCBI WGS metagenome assembly RCNB01 (sample SAMN09708232, study PRJNA481090) | Marine sediment metagenome, whole genome shotgun sequencing project.
ACATTGCGAGTGGTTCTAAAGATCAGACGGTTAAAATTTGGAAAGTTGATACTGGTGAACTAGATTATACATTTGAAAAAATTAATAGCCCAGTCACATCAGTATCATTTTCTACTGATGGTTTATATATTGCTTGTGGTACTGAAGATAATTTTATTCGAATATGGGATTTCATAGAAAAGTACCAAACATCCTATTATTACTTATCAAAAGTTAATTCAGCAAAATTTATTCCTAATACAAATCAAATTATTGCAGGTTATGAATCAGGTGACGTTTTAGTCTGGGATTTATTAATGGAAGAACAAGAAGAACTTCTAAAAGAGCTTCGAAGCAAATTAAAGAATGTAGAGGACTTAATCGTTAAAAATAATTATTCTCAAGCTATTGAACAATTGAACTTTATTTTAGAAACTGCAGAGGTATTTAATTTTGAAGATATTAAAGCAGTTGCGTTCGAAAAACTAAAAAATTTAAGAGATCCAAAAGAATCTTTAAAAAATGTCAAAAAGATATTAGAATTTGAATTCGAAAACCTGAGAAATATAACTAAAGCTGAGATGGTTAACATACTCAAGATAGAAATATCAGAAACAGAATATTATGAAAATTTAATAGCAAATCCTGTAGATTATGAAGCCTCTGAAACAGCACATTTAGAAAATTTAGGAACGAAAATATTACAAGAATTACTTAATCCTACATTGTATGCTTTAGTAATACAAAAGGAATATGATTTGAGCACAGCAAAAAAAATAGGTAAATTCCTTCAAGATCAAGGCTTTATTAAAGAATTTAGAAATTATCCTCTTGATGAAGAAAAGTTTAAATCTCCTAGTGAAAAATTAGAAGATTTGGTAGTATTTATGAGTTATGCCACTACAGACGCGGAAACATTCGATATTAAAGAATTATCAAAGAGATTAGAATCCTATGAAGAAATTAAAAAAGTTTTATTTTGGCAAGAGCACATGACAGATAATATTATAAAATTCATGAGTGATAACCTTGGCAAATGTGATGTAATGCTACTATTTTGTTCTGAAAATGCTCTAGGTTCTGAAGCTGTCGACAAGGAATGGACGGCCGCAGACATGATGAGTAAACCCATAATTCCTGTGTTTTTAAACCTAGATCATATCCCTCCACTTCTAAGATCAAGGTTAGCAATTGAATTTGATTTAATGGATTTCGAAAAAAATGTAGCACAGCTTCATAAATTGATATTGAAAAAATGTGGCAATCGTGCTGATTAGTAATTAATAAAGAAGTTTTAATATTTATTACATAATTTTCATTTTAAATTAAAAGAGTGTGTTCAAAAATGGAAGAAAATTTACAATTTGTTTATGAGAAGGAATATTGGTATATTAGCGCTTTTATTAATACAAACGAATTTATTGGTGAGACAAAAGCAGAAGAAATAGAAGCGTTATTATTAGAGAGGCTAAAAAATCTTAGTGAAGTCGATTTAAAAAAAGCATATCTATTTTTAGAAAAATCCCCTGATGCTGAAGAAAAGAAAAAGATTTTGGAAAGTATGGCTAAATCAATTACTATTGAGTGTGATTGGGAGCCTTTTTTCCAAAATTTTCCTTATACAGACGAAAATAACCCTTACACGGAAGATTATAAGGATTTAACCTATAATACTTTGGGTTACTTTAAATTAGAGGTAGAATATTTTAGAACCGAGCCTTTCCAAAAGGATAGCATAACTCCAGATTTAATACAACAAATACCGTATATTTCTATTGATATCCTTAAGGAATTCAGCAAAAGAAAAGACAATCAATATCTTCTCCTAGATGTTGAGAGCCCAATTTATGTATTTGCGATATCTAAGGCATTTAGGCCAAGAGAAGTTCAATGGACAGAAGAAAGCATAAGCAGATATAAAAAAAGCATTGGAACATGGACACAAATATATTCAGGGCAGTGGAAAGACTATTCAGACGAACTTTTTGAACGAAGAACTAATAAAAACCTCTCTAATAGAGTAACAGAGTTACACTACATTCAAAGAAATTCGGGATTTATTTATATGATTCAAAAGAATTATGAAACTGAATTTGAATATATTAATCGAGTGATTTTTAATCCTACGCAACAAATAAGAGCAGTTCTTTTTGCTCTCATGTCAATTAATAACTCTCTTGACATCTTATTTATGAAAAGGTATTCCGATGTTTTTATGAGCATGGAACAGATTGAAGAAAAAACAAAGAATTTAAGATTTTTAAGAGGAATGATAGAAACAAAGATGAGTCTTATCTACAGTGTAATGGATTGGAATCCAAGAGAACATAACATCAGGGTTATGGCTCACTTATTAAAGATATTTCGGATAGAAGTTATAATTGAAAGAGTTAATAGTAAATTTACAACCCTCTATAACACATTACAAGAATTATACACTAAAAGAAACGAAGAAAATCAAAAAAACACCAAGAAGGCAGTTAATATCTTGAGTTTCTTATTTGGTGCAGGATTCATAATAGAATTTGTTAACGCACTTAGAGTTGCGTCTAGAATAGAAGAAATATCAGACTTTTCACAGATTTTACATATAGTAGTTTCATTAGTTTTAGGAGCGAGTTTTGTTCTATTATTCGGATACTTTATCTATGGTAAAGTTAAAACTAAACGTCTAGAATACGGTCATACTGTTGATGCTGTCATTCAAGATAACGATCAAAATATAATTTTAGTTAAGAGGAGATACGCTCCTTATAAAGATAAGTACGCCCTTCCTGGTGGTTTTATTAAATATAATGAGGATCCAGAACAAGCAATAATACGGGAAGTCCGTGAAGAAACCAACCTTGCTGTGAAAATATTAAACAAAATTGGAGTATATGATCAAAAAGGAAGAGATCCTAGGGGAAAGATTGTTTCTACCGCGTTTAAATGTCGTCTTGTTAAAGATCTTTCAATGTTACGAGAAGGAGACGATGCTTCAAGAGTAGAAATTATACCAATTGATCAACTTAAAAATCTAGAGCTTGCCTTTGATCACAACAAAATCTTAAGAGACGCTGGAGTTCTAAAGTAATAAATTAACGATCACTCTATCTTTTTTTTTTTTAAATGCATAGTTAAAAACAATGAAGATAATTACTAAGCTTCATATTTGACAGGTTCAATTGCATTTTCAGGACAGCCCTTTTCACATTTTAGACATCCTTGACATTTGGCAATTTCCTTAAACTTAAATCTAACACCTATTTCTTCTTTATCGCCTTTTTTTACAGAGCCTGTATAAAAAAGATTTTGAGGGCAAAAGCCACCATCTTGATCTATACATTTCTCGCACATTGAACACCTTTCATGGTCAATTTTAATGCTGACGATTTGTTCGGGTTGTTCAATTGAAGTAACCTGTATAGCGTTTCGAGGACATACTAAAACGCATGATAAACAAGCAACACATTTTGAATAGTCAATTTTTCGAATTCCATGTTCAAAATAGATTGAATTGGCTTTACAAGCGCGTAAACACCGCTCGCACTTTAAACACAATTCCTGATCGATTTGAACCGGGATAAATTTTTCCTTAATAAGCGTTTGCCTCAATTGAAGGTTTGACTTATCTAACTAAATTAACTAAGAAAATTAAAATTAGGTTTTATAAAAAAAAATATTTCTCCAATTTAAACCGATAAAAAAAATAGAAACAAAATAATTATTGAAAATATCGATTGTAGCCTTCCTTAGAGCTTTCAGGCAATTGTTGTTGGTTTTGATATTGTTGTGCTTTTTCGGCTAGTTCAAGCATTTTAGCCTTAATCTCTTTTCCTTCTTCGATTAATTTAGTTATATCGATATCCAAACTATAGATTTTATTCAAGACTTCTATAATTGAAGCAGCAGCTTCAGGTGTTGGTATTTCTAAAACAGGAGTGAATAGTGCGTATGCATTTAACTTGCTTGATAATGCCTCGTTTAAAACTGTCGCTTCAGCTCCAACTATAATCCCTTTCTCTACTTTCTTTAGTTCGAACTTCTCCAAATTTTCTACCATACTCGCTTCTGCTGCGTAATACACAGGATAATCGTTAATCATTTCCCTAGTGGGAATTCCTTGGAAGATAACAACTTCCTTAGCCTTTACGTCTTCAGAGAGCAACCAATTATTAATAGTTTTTGATAAATCGTTATATGCTGAAGCAACTTGAAAGGGAACCTCTGATATTCCAACAATTAGATTATGCATAGGAGAATAATAGATTCTAAACGGATGTTTTAATACGCCATCGTAAAAGACGGAAATTGGGGGCAAATACTCACTAGTAACAAATCCTAGCTCGGCAATATCTGGAATTTGCTCAATTAATGTATTTGATACGATTGGTCCTATTAATCCAACCCCAGCAAAACCCAAAATCATAGTGGCTCCTTCCTTTATCTCAGTTTTCAGGTCTTCAATAATAATTGAGCTCCTTTTACCTTTTTCACATATATATTCCTTTTTTACCATAAGAATCTCCTCTTATATTAATAAGCCATTTAATTTTTACTTCTATTTGTATTTAATTTTTTGATTTCATTTTAAATGCTTACAATATAATTTAGTAAACATATCACTATTAAATTAACCTATTATGAAATCTAAATGGATTATTTACCTTTTATAAATAAAAATAGCAACTTGAGAAAAAAAAATAGGGCTGATCTAAGATATTTTTATTGTTTATAATCTGTAGAGATAAATATTCTATTCTTCAAGATTAGATCATGAATAAAACAGAAAATAAGAAAAAATGGGAATTAATAAAGGAAAAGAAATCTGATATAATTGGAATCACAGGTTTTTTCGCTGCACTAACCTTTTTAATCTGGATAGGAAGTCTTGGTTTTTACTGGTAATTGACAGTTCCGACATTGACGACAGTATTTATCTCCAATTTAAAATTAACTTTTCTTTATAATAATTCATTTTTGATACCCCAAACCCGTAAGTTAGGAGCGTTCTATTATTACTATCCAAAATTTAAAATAAGAATAGAACTATACTAATTTATAAAATTTGATTTGTGAATATATAAGATGGGAAAGAACAAGATAAAAATTGGAGATAAAGCACCTTACTTTAAAATTGAATCTTTTAATGAAGGAGTGGTTGATTTAAGTGAGTTAATAGGAGACCAAAAGATTGTAGTAATTTTCTCAAGATACTTTGGATGTCCTATTTGTCAATTAGATTTCAACATATTGTTAGAAGCCGTTCCAAAAATAAAGGAAAAAGGCGCAAAACTGCTTTACGTAACCCAATCTGGTGAAAAAGTAGCTAAAGAGTTTATTGAAAAGTATAATGTTGATTTTCCAATAATTCCTTCCTCCAAAGACGAGCTTTACGCAGAGTATGGATTGGGATTGATGACCGCTGGAGCAGTAACGAAAGTTAGGAGCAAGTTGAAAGAAGCTTTTAAGCTAGGAATTGGACACGGCGATTATGAGGGTTGGGAAAAACAAGGCCCGGGTCAATTTGTAATTGATGAACAAGGAAACATAATCCATGAAAGAAAGGGATGGTTATTGCTTCCAGAAGTTTTTGCGGTTCTTTAATTAAGAGAGTGTGTCAAGTTTAAAAATAAACTGTTCTAACTTCATTCTTTTTATTTAACTCAAGCTTTTCTCCACAACTCTGAGTGAAATTAATTTAGTCGCTATTTCTGTTTATAAACGTATTACAAGCATATTATAAAGTCTTAAAAGAATCTAAATTCTGTTTTGTATATATATATGTGGATATTTCAAGGCTATTATCAGAATATCTACATGGTGAGAATATATCATATAAAATGCATCTAAGGAATAATAATTATGATTAGTTCAAGACTAACCGACTCAGAACCAATTCTCAATCTTAAAGACTTGTTTTATGATGAAAATGCTAAGGCTGAAATTGTTGACAAAATTAATCAGCTTCCTAGAAAAAATAAAAGAGCAAATCTAAATCTGTTACAAGAGATTCAAACCGTGTTACAACGATGTACGCACTTAACAGAGAAACAACGATTAATGTATTGCGAAAGTCAAAGATATTTCATGAAACAATATTTGCGTGAAATGAATAAACCCGATTGAAAGTCACGCTAAATAATACTTCTTCACTTCTTCTATAACTAAATTGATTAAATCTTTAGAATTTTTAATAGGATAAAATGTTACTTTATCTAGTAAACTTTTAAATTTATCTTGGGGGATTTTAGATGATCCAATGAAAAAACCCACAATTTTATGTCCTTTTTGGGTTAAATCAATCATAACTTTCTTAGATTTACTCCAATTATAAATACCAAAATCGGTTATAATAAAAATTAAGGTTTCTCTTTCTGATTTCTCAGCCTGCTTTGCTAAATCTTTAATCGGTAAATTTGTTCCCCCACCCTGATATCTTAAGAGAGTCCGTTCTGCCTTTTGATAGTCACTGGTCCAATCACAAATATCCGCACGATTAGAAAAATTAATAACGCTAAATTTAACTCCTTTCTTGGCAGCAAAATGGAGAGCGGCAAAAGAAGCCATTAAAGCGGTGTGATAAACGCCCTTTGGACTTTTTGTCAAGTAATTCCAGTTCATCGACCCAGAAGAGTCAAGAACAAGGAGTAGATCTGGAATCTGTTTTTCAATTAAATGACCCTTACCATAATTCTTTACCCATTTTCGGGTTGTGATATTTGGGACGATTACTGGACTATTTAAGATCGTTTGAACAATATCTAAATCTTCTAAAGGTTCGCCTAAATGCCATACTTCTGGAAAAATTGGAAGCTGACCTCCTGGTTTTTCTTCAAAAATTTTAATTTCAATAAGATTCTTTGCTATCCCTCTATACCATGTAGCTAAAGGATTCCCATCAATTAAAATTCCTGCTTGACCTGCGGGAGCCCCATAATTCGAGTAAGACGTTTCTTTTGCAAATTCCTCTGCTTTTTGCCGTAATTCATCATCGTTGTCTTCCTTCAATTTATCTAAATTTTTATTTTCAAGGGGATTATCCATAATATCTAAAATATCCTCGGGAAATTCAACAGTAGACCTGCTTCTACCGGGAGTTTTTCGTCTTGTATTACCCTCACCTTTATGTGCTCCTTTACCTACCATTGTAAATGTGTTGTTAACTAGTGTTTTAAGATGATAAGCAATTTTTGAGACCTTTTCTTCCCATAGTGTTTCGTCTTCAAAGTTTTTCTTGACAACATTTACTACTTTTTCAGCAACGCTTTCTACACTTGTAAATAATTCACTATTTTCAATCTTGATATTTAGTAGTTTTTCATACGCTCGAAAAAGAAATTTAGAGAATTCGCTAAGGTTGTTTTTGGTTCTTTCAAACAAGTGATTAAAAGTTGTTTTAAGTTCCCACGTAATCAAATCTGGTTTTTTTTTATGAAGTTTGGCGTCAATAATCAAATCAGCAAACACATTTACAACGATCGGGGCAAAATTTTCGTTAACATTTTTCATAGCAGCCTTTAATAATCTTGCGTTAATTAATCCGTCATATGGGATAATTTGGTAGTGAGAAACTTCGTGAAGAGAGATGGCGTGAAAGTACTTAACATAATCCTGGTCATCAATGAAAATCGGAGCGTTTGCTAAATTCATGGATATTTTCCATTTGTTTTGGGGATCTATGTAAAATCCTTCTAAGTGAGTGTAGTCGAAGACAAAAGTGGGTAGGTCTAAAGGTGGAAAGAAAAAGTCTTTTTGAGTTTTATCCCAAGCTGTCTTAGCTAATTCAATAAGGTGGTGTTCTTTTTGGTTTAATTTCTTTTTTGGGATTGTTTTTATTCTTTTTTTTCTAGATTTCGACATTTCAGAAAAAGTTTAAATTATTCCTCCCTTTGAATATAATCTAAGCGTTCTATAATTTTTCTCAACTGTAGTGCTTCAGAACCTCCTGATATTTGAATGTTGACCAAAGAATCGTCATTTGTTCCGGTAACATTGATCTCAATGAGTAAATCTTCTGTCCTGATTTGTTTAGTTTGTCTACGCATGAAAGCTTCCTTTAGTGGCTTATCTAATTTAGGAAATTCGCTTGCTATATCAGCCCAAATCTCTTTGTTGTTGACATACTTAAAAATATAATTAGAAACTGTTTGTTTGTACAACTCTTGATTACATAAGTTAATTAAATAAGCTCTATTAGGGAAATCTATGTTTTCAAGTAAGTCATTTCGGACACTAGCTAAAACTTCAATCTCTCCATTCTTTGAAGCTTCTTTAATTTTTTGGGCTGTTTTAGGATATTTTTTATTATTAATTGAATTTACGAACGGTATCAAATCGTATTTAACGATTAAGTCATTCTTTTGGTAGTTCTTTAGAGTGGCTAAATCATCGCTTTTAGACATACCATCTCTAAAACGTTCAGTTATTAAATAACAATCTGCACGATTAATAAAGCGTTTTTGTATAATATCTAAGATGCTTTTAGAAAAAGCGTAGGGATCTCCCCAATACGGTGATTTTTCCAATTCTCTTGTTGTGTATTTAACCCTATGAGAAATTACGTACGGGGCTATAGCATTTACGATGCTAATATCGATTTTTTCGAGATTTAAAAGCCATGTAAGGGCTTTTGAATACCTTAAGAGATCCTTTGCCACTCTTACGCTTAATATCGACTCGATTTTATTACATATGTTCTGATTTGTGTTAAAGTGACATCCCGAACATAGACCCGTACCCGGTTTGAGGTTTTCAGAGCTCCCTTTGTCTACCCTTGCGCACAATGTAAAATCCCTTATAATAGCATGAATGTAAGTATTTACTTCTTTATTTATGCTAATTTTATTTACGTAGTACCAGATTTCCATTAACTCATCTATAGTTAAGACTTTGGGAACTTGAATAAGTTCGTCGAAACCACTATACTTTTCGTCTTTGCCAGTTAAAATTAATTCTAAATCCTGACTTGTGGGCATTACAATTGGTACTGATATGCCAAATCGGTCTAAAAATGGGTGAGATAATTCAAACGTACCAACATCTTGTGGATTAATTGTTGCAAATAAGCAGTATTTATCAATTGACTTAATTTCATCGTAATATTTGATAGTTCCCTCAGCCAATAAAGAAAGAAGTATATCTTGAGCGTAAGGCGTTAATCGATTTACTTCATCTATAATCTTCCAGAAATTCAATACAAATTGTCTCCATACAACTTCTTCTTCACCGTCATGCATCAATTTACCTAATTTGAGAGTTCCAACTAGCTTCTCTTCAGTTAATTGTGGATGCCCTCTAATAATTGAATTTTCTATTTCGTTTAAAGAGTTTCCAGTAAACATGCGGCCTAAAAGTTTAGTAAGACTGGTTTTTCCACCACCGTGTCCACCGACGAGCAACATTGCTGAATTAGGAACTAATGCGTTTAAAACACATAAGGAAAGTATTTCTGGCAAGGTTTTTGTTTTGACCTTTTTTGTATCTTCGTCATAATAACTTATAGCCAAATTCTTAGAGTGAACAAAGAGTTGATTCGCTTGGGTAATATTGATTATTTTCCATACCTTCTTCCTTAATAACTCTTCTTCTGCTGTATCTGTCGACATTTGGGGAATTCTCGTAAGATGTTTAATATTAAATACAAATTGATTTACTTATTTATAAATTGGTTTTTCTATTAATTAATACCTATGATACAGTTTATTTGATATCTTAAGAGATGAGTTATTATTTTTGCTAATAACTAAAACACAAAAAGCGTATAAATTAACATTTTGATTAAACTTGCACTTGAATTAAAAATAACCAATATGACCCAAATTATTACCCTCCTCATCTAAGGCGAACACCAATCCCATAGAAAGCGGTTCTTCTTCAATTTCTTTGGTAGATTTTGCCACGGTTTTAATATTCTCCAATTTTAAGATGAAAGTTCCTCCACATTTCTTACATTTTATGTGAATTTTCGTAATTTTTTTTTTATCATCTTCAAACTCTTCTTTTTTAAAAGGTTCTAACAATTCACTACTATCATTATCACAATTTTTCAAAAAGCACTGATCTAGAGAAATTTTTTCCATTCCTCTTCTAGCCAGAGAAATAAACACATAAGATGGAATTTCATCTCTAAGTTCTTCTTTGTCAGCCATAAGTGAATTAAAAAATAAAGACAATTAACTCTTATTATTATTATTTATTGAACAACTTTTATGTAAGCTGAAGTATAAGAGGATTAAGCTTAATTAGGAACAAGAATTATTATTTCCGTAATAGTGAATAATTTAGCCATCTAATTATGCCAGAAAAAGAGGGTTTTTCCAAAGAAACATTAAAACATATATCTAAGTTAGCACTTTTAGATTTATCAGAGGAAGAGAAAAATAAATTAGCTCAAGAATTAGGGGACATCCTCAGCTATTTTAAGAAATTGGAC
>RCNB010005203.1_pt1 | contig 10396 bp, 14 predicted proteins | sample 2041321 | NCBI WGS metagenome assembly RCNB01 (sample SAMN09708232, study PRJNA481090) | Marine sediment metagenome, whole genome shotgun sequencing project.
GAGAAAGAATGGGGGATGTCAGTGCGGCGCATGGTCGACGCGCTTGCGAAAGTGCGCTCGTAAGTCCCCTAAATTCCACGGCCCGAGATATGGGGACACAATAGAATGGCACTAAGTTAAGCTCCTCCAGCACGAGGTTCACCGCGGTGCAATGTCTCCTGCATTTCGTGCCTTAGTCGGGTCATTCGCTGGAAGTTTTTTGGCCTTCGTTTCTTGCATCTTGGTTCTCGGTAACAGGGACACCCCCTCTATCATTGACAATCATCCGCTCCAAGGCCTAGGCTTTTGATCTTCGCAGACAAACGGAATTGACCGATGACTCGACCCCGCAAAGCACTAATCTCGCTCGACGATACGCCCCGCACGCCCCACTACCACATCAACTCGCGCTGCGTACCCAAAACACTTCGTGGGGCAGGCTCTACGTCGTGCCTTTCTCTAGGGTAAAGCATGAAATATCTTCTGTCTGCCCCGCCCTCGGTTCATCACATGATAAAACGCTCTTTCATATTGGATACGGGCTGGTCTTGGCATAATTTCATCATGCACCATCTTTGAATGCTATTAAATACGATTGACCCCTGTACCACTTTTATGGCAGTACCAACTGTGTTCCCAAACTACTTACTTTCTGTAACTGCTCGAATGTTGGCTTTCGGATTTCGGTCACGGTATGACTTCAAGCATTCTACGAAGAGCCGAAGGCATTCGACCCGCTTATTTTGCACCGGATAATAGAGGTAAAACGGCGGCAGTTCTTTTACAAATGGATCAAGGACGGTTTCCAATTCTCCCACCTTGAGATGATCTTCCATTGTTGCCCGCATGGACCAACCAATGCCAAGCCCTTCGCGAGCAGCTTGTATGACACCTATAGCAGTATCAAACGTCAACCGGGCAGGCGGGTCGATTTGCTTTTCTTGTCCATTTTCCGTGATCCACCATTGACGAATTGTGCCCGACGTTGGTTGCCGGTATCGAATGCACTGATGATGCAGCAAGTCCCGTGGATGTTCCGGCCTGCCACATTTATTGAAGTATTCAGGACTTGCAAAGAACGCGGGTATCAGCGTCTGTGTAGCTCTAACTGCAACCATATTTTGCTCTAGAATGTCTCCAAAACGAATGCCGGCATGAAACCCCTCGCGTACGACATCGACCAGTGCATCGTTCCATGAGATGTCCAGACTGATCCCTGGATTGTCAGACATGAACTCCTTCAGCATTGGCGCGACTGCAGCGAAATAAGCGCCCCGCGACATGGTGAGACGCAAGGTGCCCGTAGTAGATTTGGCCATCTCTTTCGATTTTTTAACTGCGTAGGTCAGGTCGCGGTAAGCTGGGGCCGCTGTGTCGAAAAGCACTCGCCCGGCATCTGTCAACTCAAGACTACGTGTCGTGCGAAAAAGTAGATCAACGCCCAGTTTTTCTTCCAGTGCCTTCAATTGAAGCGTGATCGCAGGCGCTCCCACACCCATTGCGTCTGCCGCGGCGCGCAAAGACCCTTCGCGAACGATGGCCAAAAAAACTTCAATACCGTGAACTGGGATGCGCTCCATTGTTTAATAATACTAAATAATCTATTCAGCTTACAAGGCATATTCAAATAATTATAACCTGATAATCTTCCGCACTAGAAGTTTATAGAGCGCGTAATTTTGAACAACGTTAGCGAGAGTCGCCCACAAAACGTCGCACGGGGCGTCATGCTGATTGTTGCGGCTGCCTTCACAATTTCAGTGCAGGACGTAGTGTTTAAACTGTTCAGTAGCGAACTGACCCTTTGGCAAATATTTACCCTGCGGGGTGTGTTGGCAATTCCCATGCTTCTTGCTGTGAGTAGGTTGCGAGGTACAACACTGCGTGGTATCACCAGTGCAGCATTGGGCAAATGGTCAATTCTTCGGTCTATTTTCTTCACAATAACTTTTCTGGCATTTTACGCCGCCATTCCATTTCTAAGCCTTTCGACCGTAGGGGCGGCTAACTATATTGCACCGATCTTGATAACTTTGCTTTCGGCCTATGTCATAGGTGAAGCTGTTGGCCCGCTTGGATGGGTCGGTGTTTTATTAGGATTCGTGGGTGTTGTCGTACTGCTGCAACCGGGCACGGATGCTTTCTCACCTTGGGCTGTACTACCCTTAATCGGGGCAGCATTCTATGCTCTTGCGCACATCACGACCCGCACCAAATGCCAAAATATCCCCCTCTCATCTATGGTCCTGTCAGTCAATCTGGTCATGTTGGCAGCTGGTTTGATCGCCAGCGGCGTTTTAGTGCTGCTGCAGCCGCAAGGAGAAATGGTCAGTGCATATCCTTATATCTTTGGGACATGGTCTACGGTAGAGGTCACCGACTGGCTCGTACTCGCATTGCTTGCAGGGTCAAACTTAATAATCGGCATGTTACTTGCTGGCGCGTATCAGGCAGCGCCGCCATCAATTGTTTCAACTTTTGAATACAGCTATCTAGTTTTTGTCGCTATTTGGGACATTCTGTTCTTTAGCATTTCGCCCACTGTAAACTCAATCAGCGGCATGATCTTGATCGTTGGCGCAGGGTTGCTCGTCTTGCATCGTAAACCTGCGCCAACGATCAAGATCTGTCGATAGCCTTTCGAGCAGACCGGATGAAATCGCCATTTCACGTGTTGTTCTTGCCGCGCTCAACATCCCTAGTATTATTCCCATACTTACATAACAAGGTTCCGCTTCTCGTATCCTATTGCCTGAAGATAGAGTTCGGTCGTCGAGCTATCAGAGTGGCCAAGTAAATCACTTTAGAGGCAACGGCTATTCACCAGATAGCATTGCGATGCCAAACCCAGCCGTAACCATTTACCGGTGGCCTGCGACCCAACAATTTCGGCTTTGGCCATTACACGTTTAACCATTCTCCATGCCGTTGACCGACTCATATTCCAAAGTCGATTCTCACCGCCCTGCCCTTGTCGCAATCGTCGACGTAGATCAAACACGAGATCCATTTGATCGACCAGCGTCGCCGGCACTAGCACCGATCGGAATTGTGGCCGCATGACCAGGCCTTGGCGACCCAGTCTCCGTTTCTTCAAACTACCGAACACAATCTCGAACGAATCAATCGACACGCTCCGAGCTGTCACGCTAAGTGCCTCGCTTGGACGGCATCCGGTGTAATGCAATAAGTGGCAGAATATTCGATCCTTGCGAACCTCATTCGCAGCGGCTTCGAGAAAACGCCGGCGCTCGCCTTTAGACAAATATAGGCGATTACCATCGTCATCAAACAATGTCATTTCAGACGAAACTTTTTGCATTATGGCCAAAATGGTTCAGCCATCCAATCTAGAATTATTTGACGTTCAGAAGCATCAATTTTTAACAAACCATTCACTAGGTCGAACCCGTATCGCTCGTTGCTATAAAACCAAACCGCTGCAAAAAACTGAGCCAGGTATTTTTCACCGGAGCCCATAACGCCCAACTCGCGTTCAAACAATTCAACGTGGTTCTCCCTTTTAGATTCATCCCAACAATCTTTGATTCTCGGAGCACGGTCGAGCATTAGAAAGAGACGATACCGCTGCAGCGTCGGATGTCGATGGGTAACTTTACTCATGAGTAGCGAAAACAGTCTCTGTTTAACGACAATATGAATATCTCACAGCATGAAACAGTTCACTGGTGTTCTGTTTCATGCTAAGTCAAAAAACAGCGGCATTAGTCGCCTTCTCTTCTATTCCGCTCTGCTCTCAAACTTTTTTGAAACACTATTACTGATTCTGTTTCACTATATTTAGTCGCCTCGGAAGAATGCAATCCGATGAGAGATTGTTCAATCTGAATACTATTCTTGTTCGTTTTGAATCTTTTATGGAGGAAGGGCGCAGTTATCGCTGGATCGCTCGTGATCTTGGCATCAGCAAAAACACCGTCATGAACATTGTGAAACGTGCCAGGGATGCAGCATGATCAAAGAGTCACTTCATCCAGATAACTGCCGTTCAGATGATCAAAAACAGTGGCCGCTATCGGTCTCTGTTCGGCCATTAGCGTGAATAGTAAAACTCTACCTAAACGTCCGATTTCAGGGAAAGTAAACAATCACGCAAGTGAAGAGTGCATCCTAGATCGACCTATATGTCAGCGGTGCTTTTATGATGCCTTGGGTGAATCCAAAACCATCCGCACGCGAGATGGGGTATCTCGCTTTAGAGTCTTGGCATTCAGTCCGGCTCGCGCCCGAAAGACCATTCCCTGTCGCAAATCAAAGAGTAGCTTAGCTCGTTCGATTGACGGAAACGCTTCAGGCAAATTGCCTTTGATCTTTTCCCGTTCGAAGCGCGCAGAGATGCGCGCATCGGTATGTTCGATGGCTGTTTTCAGCAGTTGTTCAACCCCTTCCACACTGCCCGCGCTAGTCGACACACTGGAGGCAAGGAAACAACCCTTGGCCCCACATGAGTGCTGTGTTGAGTAATCAATAGCTGCGTCAAAGAATTCAGCCACCGCAGATTCAATATTATCTTCTTGTTCCAGTGCTACTAAAGGCGTACAGGCGTCGTTGTTCGCATATTGTTCAATGGCTCTAATATAGAGTCCACGCTTGTCCCCAAACTCGGCGTAGAGGCTCGGACCACTGATTCCCATGCCGGTGGTGAGCTCTTTCATTGATGCGCCGTGATAGCCATTGGTCCAGAAAATACCGATAGCGGTGTCGATCACCTGCTCTATGTCGAATTCTTTTGGCCTTCCCAGCTTCCGAATGCGTTCCATTGTTACTCCTAATTCAAACTAATTATAACTGTAATGATCGTTATATTAGTGTCTAATGGGTTGAAAATCAAATAATTATACTTTAGAAAGCCGATCTTTATGTATCGGATGATACAAATAGTTCTTGCAATTAGACAATAAGAGTTTATTATTTATTGAACGTTACATATATATAAATTGATTAGGAACTGAATATGACAGCAACAACACTACAACCAGGGCAGCCGTTTCCACCCTTAACTGTCGCACGACTGGGCGGCGGTGAACTAACCATCAGATCGCCCACGACGGGATCCAACTGGACCCTGATGGTCGTTTACCGAGGACTGCATTGCCCATTGTGCACGAGCTACCTAAACGAGCTCAATGCAGCATACGACGAACTTCAATCGCTCGGTGTTGATGTCGTCGCGGTATCAGCAGATACCGCTGAGAAAGCCGCCCAACATCTTCACGACATTCAGCCCAAGTTTACAGTGGGGCACGATTTGTCCATTGAGCAGATGCAAGCACTCGGACTGTATATCTCGACACCGCGATCTGCGCTGGAAACCGATCGCCCTTTTTCCGAACCCGGCGTATTCGTTGTTAATCAGCATGGCGTGTTGCAGATCATCGATACATCCAATGCACCTTTTGTAAGGCCTGAAGTCAAGACGCTGGTGTCTGGACTGAGGTTTATCCGTAACCATGAAAACAACTACCCAACCCGAGGAACGTACCAATGAAACTTAACGTCACACGAGAAGATGAAGTCAAGCTGGCTATTGATGAGCTGATTCAGACCGCCACCAATTACGACGTAGATGTGCTTGACCGAATCTATCACGATGATTTGGAAGTCATCATGGTCGACACAGAAGACAACGTTAGTACTGCCAATAAAGCTGCTTTTAAAGGGCTTTTTCAAACAAAAAAAGAAGCTGGCGATCCGCCAATGAACACATGGTCCAACTTTCATCGGATTGACGTTAGCGACGACAAGGCACATGTGTTGTTATCACGCAAAAACGATCTCAGTGGTCAAAACATGATTCTTATCCTCAGTATCGATCTGGTGCTCGAACAAGGTCGATGGCAGGTCCTACGCGAAGTCATTTTTCTTCGTCCGGAAGAACCCGCAGTCAGCACGGTTCAGTAGTACAAACCCTAACTCTAGATACGGTATAAATGCCAATGAAAACTTACAATGCAATATCAAGAATAAATCACTGGGGTGTAGCCATTGCTTTTCTTGGCATGCTTAGCGCCGGTTTAACGCTTGCTTACATTGAGTTGCCAAAACCCACCTATTTCTGGCTGCTCGGTCTGCACAAAGCAGCCGGAACGCTGTTATTAGTGTGGGCTGTTTATCGCGTCGCGTATCGAATCCATCAAGGGTTTCCAGAGCCTGCTTCGTCTCTGAAAAAATGGGAGGCAATGCTGTCCAATACGGTTCACCGGTTGCTGCTATTAGCGGTAGTAGGCATGCCACTGTCCGGGTTGGTCATGGCGTTATTCTCAGGTTTTCCCACTGACGTATTCGGGCTCTTTACCATTCCATCCTTTGGCAAAGTGGAAGCCGTTACCGATAGTACTCGTGCTATTCATAAGTGGATGGCCTATCTACTGCTGGCATCACTCGTGGCTCACCTGGCAGGGGCGATTAAGCATCACTTCATTAACCGCGATGCAACTCTGCTTCGCATGGTGACGGGAAAGACAGACCGGGCAAGAGTCTAGGTAATTCTAAATTCCGAGTTCCTGATCAATGGCACACCTATTTATACCCTAAGGAGAACACAACCATGAAAGATAAAAATGAAGCAGGTGTACGCGCCACTATAGAGCAATTGATTGAGGCGGGAACAAGCTCGGATCTAAGCGAGCTCGACAATATCTATCACGCTGATATGAACATAATCATGCTGGATCACGAGTCGGGCGAGATTAATCGGTTCAACAAGCCGTCTTTTATTTCGATGCTCGAGAATATGATGACCGACCAAAATCCGATCGATAACCAGTGGGCCAAGTTTCACACAACTGATGTCGAAGAAAACAGAGGCCATGTCTTAATCACTCGCAAAGTGCCCATCGGCGGTCAATGCAAAGAGCTAACGTTAAGTATTGACCTAATACACGAGTCCAATCGTTGGCAAGTGACTCGCGAAATAATCCATGTACGCCCAGATAATTAGACGTTGTTTCACCCATTATTTATTCAACAAAAGGTATAAACCATGAAAACACACCTAGCACTTATAGCCGCTCTATCACTTTCCTTTACCGTCTTAGCAGACATGCGCAATGACGCAAAAAACAGTCTTACCCTGCTGAACGATACATTCAATACAGAAGCCGCAGAGCACGATGTTCAGGGGCTGCTCGACTTATATTCAGATACACCTGTGTGGATAGAACAGGGAAAAAATGCCACTGTCGGTATAGAAGGACCACGAGCTTTGTTCGAGTTTGTGACCGCAAATAAGGGCCAGGTTACTCACACAATCGATCATCTGTTCGTTTCAGAAGATGCATCCCTGGCAGTCATGATCGGCTCGGTTGAAGCAAAAATCGAAAGTAAGGGTATGGACGCTACCGGCACCTACTTGTTCGTACTAGAACCTGATGACGATGACTGGGAAATTGTTGTAGACATGTGGCACCAGCGCGCGCCTAAACAATCACCACAGATAATTGAACAACAGAGAACTGAGTAATTTCGTTATTCTCAGTTAACGGAGTACTAGCAAAGGTCACTCTAGGACCTGAAAGCAGACGGTCGGCAATATTGACCGACTGTCTGATCGAGAAGAGGCGCAACAGCCTCTCCATTAGCAACGTCCGCTTAGCCTTTGCACGCCCTTAGCGTACGATATTGTCCGAATCCTCTATCGACCCCTAAATCCCTAACAAAGCACTGCTTTCGGACAAATTTTCTACTGCGCTCCAACTTGCCGCAGAGCGCGGCGTAAAAAGGTCCGCTTTGGGCACAAAACAGTCATCCGGATAGATCTAATGAAACACAATTACCAATTCTGTTTCATGCCCCAGAACAAGTTTCTTATGAAGAATGTAATCCAAGGCTCGGATTTTAGTTCTAAGCGGAAATGAGAACAACACCTTAGGTTGGAGTGAGGAACGAACCCAACCCAACCCAACCCAACCTATTCATTTCACCTCAGTGATATATGTCGATTCCGCTGTTGGGGTTCGTTTCTCTCCCGCATCCCGCAATTAGTACTTGACCTCTACCTTACTTGAGGTTTTAAGCTGGAAACAGAATTACCTGTACCCCCTTTTTGACCTTGGAGAGTTAAATGGCTGAAGCAAGACTGGAACACGTTAACCTGACTGTGCGAGACCCTCTGGGCACCGCTTCACTATTGGTCGACCTGTTTGGTTGGCACATTCGCTGGCAAGGCGAAGCTATACACAAAGGATTTACCGTACATGTTGGAGGCGAGAACACCTATGTTGCGCTGTACACCCATGAAAACCAATCTGTCAACACAACCGATAGTTACTACCGGCGGTTGGGATTAAACCATCTAGGAATTGTGGTTGATGACCTTGATGCTACAGAGAAGAAAATAGCGGATGCGGGTTTCGCGCCTCACCTCCACGCGGACTACGAGCCGGGTCGACGATTTTACTTTGAGGATGAGGATGGCCTTGAAATCGAGGTGATAAGTTACAAGTAGTAGCAGAAAACGTGAATCATATGGCCAAGTTTTGTTTTTAAGAAGGGAGGCGACAGATATTACCAACTTCGGCGTTACGTTGCATTTTCATGAAAAATCTCTTCTCGTTTACTCTCAATCGCCTCCAACTCAGTTTCAGTAAGTTGGTTAAACTCTTGCTCGCGTGCGCGCTTTGATAATTTGCCACCATTTTGATCTAAAAAACGAATAAGTAAATCAACCAGTTTATCCGGCATGTCGATATAGTTTTTGATGAAGCCATTGAGTTGATCATACTTCTTCAAGTAATCAACTTCCTCTGGAAGAATTTTATTGACCGTCTCTTCAACGCATTCAAAAAAGAACTCTGCTTGTTTGGTCGCATCAAAATAGCGATACAGATCAATTGTCTCATTCAAAACTTCAACGTTATTCTTTTCGGTAGGTCGCCACTCAATCAAATCAAGTCGAGGCTTTGAAAAGCGTTCTAGCGTTTGTCTGTAATCATCTATGCGTTCCAGAATAACAGCAGAGACCGGAAAGACTAAACCTTTAGGCACAAAGCCCTTTTCCGCCAACACATGATGGAAAATATAACGATGAATACGACCGTTACCATCTTCAAATGGGTGAATAAATACAAAGCCAAAGGCAACTAACGCCGCCATTAATACAGCATCATAATCACTATCACTAAGCATTTGATAGGTATCAATCATCCCTGACAAAAGGCTATCCACGTCATCATGGCGCGCAGAAATATGCACAGGCATTGGCATTCCAGTTGTCCGATCATGATCGCCCACAAAACCATCCTCAATACGCTGTCCGGGGATAACAAATCGGATATCCACAATAACAACACTTTGAAGAGATTCTAGTTCTTCAATAGTTAGTGCTCGTTTTCCAGCTTCCCCAATGATCCTTCCCCACCGTTCAATACGGCTATGTGGTGGAGCCTCTCCTTCTATGGTGTAAGACGCCTTTGAATCCTTTAGTAAAAGAAAAGCAGCCGCTCGACTTAGTAGATCGGCATGTGTCTTACCGATATGGTCAATAGCAACCTGAGACAAATTTGAACCGATTAATTGATCAAGCTTTTCCGTTCTTCTGATCAATGGGCAAAATTCACGAGTTCCCGGTAAATTATTACGAACTCGATGGCGTTTTGAATCACGAGACGGCCCTGAATATTGAAACGTGTCATTAACAACATCGACAAAGTTACCTCGCTTTAAATCCTCTATATCGAGTTTTTTCTCACATAGCCACTCATATAGGAACCATAATATCCGACTATATTTACCGGTTGGTTCTGAGCGAACAATATTGACTATCTCTTCTTGCTCAACCAATGAAAATAAAGCTTTGAGAGCAGCCAAATCAACGCCTTCATACTTCAACGCAAATGTAAGGTGCCCATACAAAGTATCATCAGGTTTATGCCGTGGCGTGAAAATATGCCATTGCCCCTTATCATATCTTTTATGTATCACACCTATTGCGCATAAATAATCAGGAGCCGGCACCGACAGCTCATGGCCCCCAATCAATGCAGAATATCCCGCAAGCGTCGAACCTTCTTCCAGAGCTGGAAAAGCGTGAAAAATGGTGACATGTCGTGAATTTAGATTATATTTTGACATTTTCCTGAATTACGATTACTAACTTTGATAAGCATCATTTCATGAAAAACGATTATTATCCATGAATATTAATTATATATCAGACATTTCATGAAAATTGATTATATCGTCAACATAGAAATTTCGGAGGTAGGTCTTTCCAGATCACATTTCGATGCTTTTAGCACCTGACAGGGAATGTGTGAATATCAGCGCTAGAAACCATCCGCAAAGGAAAGTAGCCGTCAAACAACCCTTCATTGGCGGGCTCAACCAACAGCCGCCGAAATACAATCCCCTTTATATAGACTGTGCCAGCCCAGGCGGCATAGTCCAACAGACATTT
>RCNB010003086.1_pt1 | contig 10393 bp, 10 predicted proteins | sample 2041321 | NCBI WGS metagenome assembly RCNB01 (sample SAMN09708232, study PRJNA481090) | Marine sediment metagenome, whole genome shotgun sequencing project.
TGCAACAACTACGTCAGCGCGCTCAATCTTCTGATCCAGAAGCCATTCCACACTTTGACTGAGGTAAGGCCAGCTTTTTGTCGCTTCACCGGGTGGCAGTGCTAGTGCCTCCATCGTAACGCCACCGGCAGCCAGCCCTGCTCTCAGCCGCTCCAGATGCAGCGACGCAACTGTTTCATCAGTAAGCACTGCAACTCTCGAACGATGCAGCAGTGGTGCGATCATTGCGCCCGCGCTGTCAATCAGACCGGGACCTATCTGGACGTCATAAGCACGCCCAGGCAGCGGTACGGAAACTGTTTTCATGATGGCTTCAACTCCAAAACATCTGGTCGGCTGAGCAGTGCTTCAATCACTCGATCACCCATTTTTTCAATGGAATAGCGCTTGTTCGCTTTGACCGACAGATTGGCCTGGCGATAAATCGGCCTCCGTTCTTCATAGAGTTCGGTGAGCCGGGCAAGAGGATCAGGCGTGCGCAAAAGCGGCCTAGTGTCCTTGTGCCGCACCCGGGCCCATAGCAGATCAAGGTCGGCGTCCAGCCACACTGACACGCCTTTGTCTGAGATTTCCTTGCGGTTCTGAGGTGCCAGAAAAGCTCCGCCCCCGGTTGACAGAATCCCGCGCTGTTCGACCAACAGACGTGAGATGATCTGGGATTCCTTTACCCGAAAGAAATCTTCACCGTCCCGCTCAAAAATCTCTGCGATGGTATGCGCAGCGGCAACCTCGATCTCGTGGTCGCTGTCCAGAAACGGCACGCCCAGCCTTGTTGCCAAGGCCCGCCCTACTGCGGTTTTCCCGGCCCCCATCATACCCACCAAAACCACGGTCTTGTTCAGCTGATACCGTATTGCTCCAACGTCTTGCCGAGACATGCTATGCCTAATTTCGCTCATTTTGTCGTGAATGACGTGATCTTACCAAAAAGGCCATATATAAGTTTTTTCAGCGGGCAAAGACCGCGGTATTTGTGTAGAATTGGGGAAGACATGCGGCGATTGTTCAAGGCGGTGCTATACCTGAGCGTGTTTGGATTCATTGCGCTGGTTGCATATGCCTACTTGGGGCCGTTTTTTGGTGCCGATTTCTCTGCACCGCAGGTCGAAGTGAGAGAGCCGGTGATTCTGAATGCGGACTGACGTCAAGGCTGTTGGATTATGCCTGTTTCTGACATTGGGTGGGCTGCAGGCAGATGCGCAACAACCGCTATCGGCAATTGACTGGCTAAACCAAAACCCGCCCACGCCCGCAGCGATGACACCAGACGAACCACTGACCACTCTCAGCGCCGCTCGACCAGAGATTTCGGTTGCTCCCTTGGAACAGAGCGCGACACGATCGGTAGGTCTTGTTCCAAGCAGCGTAACGGGTCTACCCGGGACCCTCTGGAATGGGTCCAATTCCGATACGCTTGTACGCCTAATCAGAGATTTGCCGGTCGAAGAATTACCCGCAATGCAATCCCTGCTTTACAAATTGCTATTGGCAGAGGCGGATCAGAACCCGGGTGACAAAGGCGCACAAGCACTGCTTTTGGCGCGCATTGACAAGTTGATTACGCTGGGTGCACTCGAACCAGCGCAGTCGCTAATCGAGCAGGCCATGCCGGAGCGCTCGGTGGCGTTGTTTTCCCGATGGTTTGACGTAACTTTACTGACGGGGAACGAAGACACTGCCTGTGCGATAATGATCCGCGCACCGCATCTTGCCCCGAGTTATAGTGCGCGTGTCTTTTGCGCGGCACGGGCCGGCGACTGGCAAAACGCAGCGCTCATGCTTGATTCCGGTCACGCGCTTAGCCTGATCCGCAAACCCGAATACGCTTTGCTTGCCCGGTTTCTGGAAATGGACATCTCTGATGAGGCTCTTCCGCTGGTTGACCCCAGCAAAGTGACACCTTTGATCTTCCGGTTGCGCGAATCCATCGGCGAAGCGCTGCCCGCCGCCTCTCTTCCGCGCACATACGCCAGCGCTGATTTACGTGATGTTGCCGGATGGAAGGCACAGCTTGAGGCTGCTGAACGGCTCAGCCGCAGCGGTGCACTGCCCGCAAACAGATTGCTTGGGATCTATACGGCACGTGAACCGGCCGCCTCCGGTGGCATCTGGGATCGAGTGGAGGCAATACAGCGGTTTGACACCGCGCTAAAAAGCCGCAGTCCGGATGCAGTGACCAAAACCTTACCCTCTGCATGGCACACTATGCAGTCAATAAAACTGGATGTGTCCTTTGCCCAGATTTTCGCAGCTGATCTTAGCGATGTGCCGCTGACAGGATCTTCGACCAGTACTGCCTATGAAATCGCGCTTTTGTCGCCGGACTACGAGACGGCGGCCCAACACTACCCGGCTCAGACACCGCGCCTGTCTTTTCTGACCGGATTGGCTAAAGGTGACGTCTCGGGGCTTGTGGCACCTGATCCCATCGCTGCCGCCATTGCCGACGCGTTTGGGTCTGAAAGTCCCCCTAGAGAATTGACTGCACTGGCGGCCGGGGGCCAACTGGGTGAAGCAATCTTGCGTGCAATGGCGTTGTTTGATCGGGGCGCAAAAGGCGACCTGAATTCTTTGACGCAGTCGCTGGCCGCCCTTCGTGCATTTGGGCTTGAGGACATCGCACGTCGCGCCAGCCTGCAGTTGCTGCTACGCATACCCGAGACATAGAATGGCGCCGCGCAACGATCATTTGTGGATCTCCACCTTTCTTGAGGCACAAGCTGCCGAGTTGGGCGCGGCTAACAATACGTTGCTGGCCTATGGTCGTGACCTGAAGGATTTCGCGAATTGGACAACGCGCAGCAATACAGGGTTTGCGTCAGCTTCGCGTGATCAAATTGAAGCCTATCTGATTGACTGCGACGCGCAGGGCTTGTCGCGCGCCACCCGCGCCCGGCGCCTGTCGGCGATCAAACAATTGTATCGCTTTGCCTTTGACGAAGGATGGCGCTCTGACAATCCCGCCATTCAGATCAAAGGACCGGGGCGTGCCCAGCGCCTTCCAAAAACGCTCGCTGTGCCCGAAGTTGACAAATTGCTTGGCGCCGCCCGAACGGTTGGGCGCAGCGCCGAAGACCGGCTGCGCAACACCTGCCTGATGGAATTGCTCTATGCCACAGGAATGCGGGTCAGCGAACTGGTTGCCTTGCCTGTCAGCTCAGCGCGCGGAGATCCCCGAATGTTGCTTGTGCTTGGCAAAGGTGGCAAGGAACGCATGGTGCCACTATCGCCTCCGGCCCGAAAGGCACTGTCAGACTGGCTCATGAGCTGGGATGCACAACAGGATCTTGCAAAATCAAAGGGCCTGCCCGCATCGCGATACCTGTTTCCATCGCGCGGCAAATCAGGTCACCTGACACGGAACTGGTTTTATATGCTGATAAAGGAACTTGCGGTCACTGGTGGCGTCAACGCAGACAAGGTAACGCCGCATACTCTGCGCCATGCCTTTGCCACGCATCTGCTTGCCAACGGTGCTGATCTCCGCGTGATCCAGACATTGCTGGGTCACGCCGACGTCTCGACAACTGAAATCTACACCCATGTTCTGGACGAAAGGTTGTCTGATCTGGTGCTGGATCATCATCCATTGGCAAAGGAAAGACTGCGTAAATCAGGTGGCAACACATCTTCGGACGGCCAATAGCCCGTTACCAACGCCTGTTCGTAGCCCTGAACCAACCCGGCTTTTCGCATGTCAGCAACAGCCCCCTTCACGTCATAGTGCAACTGATGAAATCGCACATCTCCGCCATCCAGAATCGCATATCGGGTCATTTGGCGCCCGTCGTTGGGTGGGATGCCGATTGCCCCCGCATTGATCCAACGCACCCCCGCAACTTCGCGCTGAAACGGGATGCCCGAGTGTCCGGCAATGACATTCTGGACCGCGCCGATGGTTTGGGCGATTGCTGCTATCTCCTCTTCAAACATATCATCAGCAGAGGTTGGCCACAAAAATCGGCTGATATCGGTGATCCCGCCATGGATCACGGCATAGCGTTCGCCCTGATGGGCAAAGACAGCTATATCCGGAGAGGTCTCCATCCAGCCTCGGTCCGCGTCGCCCACCTGAGCATTTGCATATGAAAACCACCCAGCAGATAACAGGTCACAGGCGGTGCCCACCCCAAACCCACATCCACAATTTGATGCACGTGTCGCCAACTGGCGTTCACAGTTGCCAGCCACGACAGTGCATCCCGATGCACGGACCAGATCAATTGTTTTGCGGGGATTGCCGCAATAGGCAACAACATCGCCGGTGCAGATCGTGGCCTCGGGTCGAACGCCCTGCTGCGCAACCGCCTTGAAAAATGCCTCCGTCGCCTGAGCATTGGAATATGGCCCACCAAACAGGGCCAAAGTTGCGTCCAATACACCCAAATCAGCGATCTTCATAATTGGCTCCCTTGATTGCAACGCAACACAGCCCCATAACCTGCGTCTTAGGATAAAGGACAAAGACCGAAATGGACACTGCCCCCGCCTTGCTCGATAGCGCGTTCTGGATCACAATTTGTGTGATCTTGTTCCTTCTCGTGCTCTCAGGCTTCTTTTCAGGGTCAGAGACCGCGCTCACCGCCGCGTCGCGCGGAAAATTGCGCGCTCAGGCCGGCAAAGGCAACAAAGGGGCGCAACATGCCCTTGAAATCACCGAAGACAACGAGCGGCTGATCGGTTCGGTATTGCTGGGCAATAACCTAGTAAACATCCTGGCCGCGTCCCTGGCCACCGTCATCTTCACCCGTGCATTCGGGGAAAGCGGTGTCGCGCTGGCGACCCTGGTGATGACGCTTTTGGTTTTGATCTTCGCCGAAGTATTGCCCAAAACTTATGCGATCACCAATGCGGAACGAGCCGCAGCCCTGGTTTCGCCGGTGATCCGGATCGTGATACTGATCTTTTCACCGGTCGTCAGTGTTGTCAGACTATTAGTTCGGGGCATGTTGCGCCTGTTTGGTGTGCAAATCGACCCGGACAAAAATGTTCTGGCGGTCAGAGAAGAAATCGCTGGTGCGCTTCAACTCGGCCATTCCGAAGGTGTGGTCGAAAAAGAAGACCGCGACCGCATCCTTGGCGCGCTCGATCTAGGCGAGCGGGCGGTAGAAGAAATCATGCTCCATCGCTCTGGCATCGAAATGATCAACGCAGCACACGCCCCCGATCAGATCCTTAACCAGTGTCTGGAAAGCAATCATACCCGATTGCCGGTGTTTGACGGTGATCAGGAAAACATCACTGGTGTCGTTCACGCCAAAGACCTATTGCGCGCAATGCACAAACTGGTCCGCGGCGAACCCGGGGCTGAAGGGCTCAAGGATTTCAAAATCGATGACGTGAGCAAGCCACCTTATTTTGTGCCCGAGACCACGACACTGGACGACCAGATGCGCCAGTTCTTGCGGATGCGAAGCCATTTTGCGCTTGTGGTCGATGAGTATGGTTCGCTTCAAGGGCTGATAACGCTCGAAGATATTCTGGAAGAAATTGTCGGTGAAATCACCGATGAATTTGATCCCGACGCAGAACATCCGGTGAGCAAACTCGACAATGACATCATTCAGGTCGACGGGACGATGACAATTCGCGACCTGAACCGCGCAACAGACTGGTCCCTGCCCGATGACGAAGCCAACACAGTCGCAGGTCTGGTGATTCACGAGGCCCAGATGATCCCGAACGTCGGTCAGGTCTTTTCATTCCACGGCTTCCGGTTTGAAGTCGCAGCGCGGGATGGCAACCGTATTTCCAAACTGAAAATACGCCAGCTCTGATCTTTTACGTATCGCGTCAGTCTGGTTGATCATGCGCGACCACTGCGCGTCGGTAGAGGTGCCAGGTTGCATGGCCAAGGATGGGGAGAACAAAAATCAACCCTACAAACAGGGTGGCTATCCCTATGCCCAGCATTGCAACGATAATCACGCCCCACACGGCCACCGGTACCGGGTTCTTCGCAGTGATCTTCACTGACGTGATGACAGCATTCGGGATGCCAACATGACGGTCAATGAGAAGCGGAAACGAGACTAGGCTGATCGCCAATACAAGTGCCGCAAACACGAACCCAATTGTGATACCAAAGAACATCATTTGCCATCCGGCAGTTGTGGTAAAGACATCCCGGACTAAGGCTGACATCGACACTGGAGTCTCTGGACCAAGTGTCAGATTATAAATCGAGGATGCTGTGAACATCCAAACGACAAAGATCGCAAAAAGGTAGCCTCCCAGAACGACGATGGGGATAAACGAAGGTGACCCGATAATGCCAAACGCATCACCCCAACTGGCTTTCTGACCAAGTTCTCGCCGTCGGCTCATCTCATAGAGACCGATCGCAGCGGCAGGCCCAATCAGTGCAAACCCCGACATCAACGGAAAAAGAAGCGGCAGTAGTTCGCGATTCACCGCAAACCACGCCAAAAGGACGCCTACTATTGGGTAAACTACGACGATAAACATCACATCCGTGCGCAAGGCCATAAAATCGTCGACCCCTTTTCGAAGCGCGAGCCCGAGGTCAGAAATCTGCAAATCTCTGATTTCAATTGGGCCCGTTTCCGCACCACCCAGTTCGGCCGCACCGTCCCCGATATGGCGTGAACTGCGTCCAAACGCATGTGCCATCCAGGAGAGCGGATTGCCTATTGTTTTGACCATGACGTTCTGTATCCCCAAAAGGCTTCGGCGAACTCGGGGCTCAGCACAGTACGACGTGGCCCCAAATGAAAGGCGTTTGCGCAGTGTAACAGAAAATGGGCCATTTGTCGTGCTCAGGGTGCTAAGTCACGGTGTTTGCATGCTTCACGACCGGATAGAGATCGCATTCAGGGCTTGCACCTGAGGTCCCGGCCCCTGATGATCGCGCCTGTCAGCCCGGCTCGGTTCAGGTAATGAGAACCTCCATTTTGACCGAATTTGACGCACAAGTATTCTCTTTTAGGACGCTCGGATCATGACCCAACCTTGTATCATCTGTGTTGCAATCACAGGATCAGTTGCACGCAAAGCCAACAATCCGGCTGTCCCGACAACCATTGCAGAGCAGGTTGAATCAACCCACGAAGCCTATGATGCAGGGGCCGCGATTTGCCACGCGCATGTGCGCAACGAAGACGAGAGCCCATCCTCAGATCCCGAGAAGTTCGCGCGCCTTATGGAGGGGGTGCAACAGCACTGTCCCGGAATGATCATCCAGTTCTCAACCGGCGGCCGGTCGGGTGCAGGCGAAGAGCGCGGTGGGATGCTGTCCTTGCGTCCAGATATGGCATCGCTGTCAGTTGGCTCAAACAACTTTCCCACTCGTGTTTACGAAAACCCGCCCGATCTGGTTGACTGGCTTGCGTCCGAAATGCGCGAATATGTCGTCAAACCTGAAATTGAGGCCTTTGATCTGTCCCACATCCATCAGGCCGCCGCGATGAACCGTGACGGGCGAATTCCGGGCAAACTATACGTGCAGTTTGTCATGAACGTGAAAAATGCAATGCCTGCAGACCGGGATGTATTTGACTATTACATCAAAACCGTCAACCGGCTTGCGCCGGATGCACAGTGGTGTGGCGCTGGGGTGGGACCGGCGCAAATCGAGGTGAATGAATGGTGCATTGCGGCGGGGGGGCATACGCGCACCGGGCTTGAGGACAATATGCGCCTTGATCGCAATACGCTGGCGCCTTCTAATGCAGCGCTGGTACGGCGCGCGGTGGCGTTATGCGAAAAATATGAACGACCCGTCGCCACTTGCGGCGAAGCGCGGGAAATACTGGAACTAAGGCCGTGAATGCGCCGCGTGTCGTCTGCGCATGCTGTCTGGTCTGCCGGGCAGCGAAAGATGCGCGTCGTTCCTGACTTTGGTGGATATCACCTTTCCCGCTGCGATCACGCACAACCGGTCCGGCCTAAGCCGCACGGCCTCAATCGGGCTGCCGGCGTCCAGCACAACCAGCGACGCCTTGGCCCCAACCCGCAGCCCGTAATCTGTCAGCCCCATGATTTTGGCGTTGGCCTCGGTGACCATTTCAAAACACTGGCGCATCTCATCCGGGCTGCTCATCTGCGCGACATGAAGACCCATGAACGCCACATCCAGCATGTCTGCCGTTCCCAGCGAGTACCAGGGATCCATCGCACAATCCTGCCCAAAACCGACAGTAATCCCAAGCGCGAGCATCTCTTTCACCCGCGTCAGCCCCCGGCGTTTGGGAAAGCTGTCATGCCGCCCCTGTAGCATGATATTGATCAGCGGGTTGGGGATGGCGGCCACTTCAGCCTCGGCCATCAACGGCAACAACTTTGAAACGTAGTAGTTATCCATCGAATGCATCGACGTCAGATGTGACCCGGCGACACGGCCCTGCAATCCAAGTCTTTGCGTCTCATAGATCAACGTCTCGATATGGCGCGACATCGGATCGTCGGACTCATCGCAATGCATATCGACCATGAGACCACGCTGTGCTGCCATCTCACACAAGGTTGTCACCGATGCAGCACCGTCGGCCATCGTGCGTTCAAAATGCGGGATACCTCCGACCACATCAACGCCTTTATCCAGAGCGCGAATGGTATTCTGTAAAGCGGTCGGATCGCGATACAGCCCGTCCTGAGGAAAGGCCACAAGTTGCAGGTCAATGTAATCTGCAACCTGCTTTTTGACTTCCAGCAAGGCCTCGACCCCCATCAGGCGATCATCGCAGGTGTCGACGTGACTGCGAATGGCCAGCAACCCCATCGAGGCGGCCCAGTCACAATAGGTCAGCGCGCGTTCCACGACCTCGTCCTGCGTCATCACTTGCTTTAACTCACCCCACAATCCGATGCCTTCCAGCAAAGTCCCCGACTTGTTAATCCGAGGTGTGCCGTAAGAAAGCGTTGCGTCCATGTGGAAATGCGGATCGACAAAGGGCGGGCTGACGAGATCACCGCTCGCCTCAATGATCTGGACCGCTTCGACGTCGAGCGTGCCGATGGCAGTGATCTTGCTGCCCTCAATGCCGATATCAGCCACCCGTCCGTCTGGCAGTCTGCCTCCTTTCACGATCAGATCAAACATCAGCGCTCTCCTTTGTTAAACGGCACCATTAGGGCTGCGGGCACTTCTGCTCTGCGCGACATGATGACCAGCGCAAGAATTGACAACAGATACGGCATCATCAGGAAGATTTGATAGGGTACATCCGCGCCAAGTGGCGTTTGCTGCACCCGGATTTGTAGCGCATCAAAGGCGGCAAACAAGATGGCTCCGATCAGAGTTTTCCCAGGTTTCCACGATCCGAATACAACCAGCGCAATGCAGATCCATCCGCGACCGTTGACCATCTCGAAGAAGAAGGAATTGAATGCGGACATGGTCAGAAACGCGCCGCCAACAGCCATCAATCCGCTGCCGACCATCACCGCTCCGATGCGAATGGCACTGACCGACAGGCCCTGCGCCGCCACCGCAGATGGATTTTCGCCAGCCGCACGCAAGGCCAAACCCAGCGGTGTGCGATACAGGATGACTGAAACCACCGCGACCAGAACAAAAGCCAGATAGGTCAATGGCGTCTGGGTGAACAACGCGGCGCCAACGACAGGAATGTCGGACAAGACGGGGATCGCCAAGGGCTGGAATGCTTCGATCTTGGGCGGTGAAGTCACCTCGGGAAGGGCCAGCCGGTAACAGAAGTAGGTCAGTGACGTCGCCAGCAACGTGATGCCGAGACCGACAACATGCTGTGACAAGCCAAAAGGCACGGTCAGCGTGCCATGCAGCAACCCAAACAGCATTCCAGCGGCCATTGCCACCCCCACGCCCATCCACAATCCGCCGCCCGCATAGACTGTCATCCACCCGGCAAAAGCCCCCACGACCATGATGCCTTCGATGCCGAGGTTCAAAACACCGGCGCGTTCGCAGATCAATTCGCCAAGGGCGGCAAAAATCAGCGGGCTGGCGATGCGGATCGCAGCGGCCCAAAAGCTTGCGGAGAGAAGAATATCGAGAATATCCATCGTCAATCCCAAATCGGGTGAGCATGATCGCAAGCACCATCATCAGCAAGGCCGTCGCCAGCATGATATCAGCCAGATAGGTGGGCACACCTACTGCCCGGCTCATTGAATCTGCACCGACAAAAATGCCCGCCACAAACAGCGCAGCCACCACAACAGCCAGCGGGTTCAGCAATGCCAGCATTGCCACGATGATACCGGTATAGCCAAATCCCGGTGACAAATCCAAAGTCAGGCTACCTTTCAAACCGGCCACTTCCGAGAACCCCGCAAGCGCCGCCAGACCACCCGACAAAAGTGCGGTCTTGATCAGGACAAGGTTGACAGGGATTCCCGCAAAACGCGCCGCGTCTTTGTTCTGCCCCACCGCCCGCATCTCATACCCAAG
>RCNB010002884.1_pt1 | contig 10391 bp, 8 predicted proteins | sample 2041321 | NCBI WGS metagenome assembly RCNB01 (sample SAMN09708232, study PRJNA481090) | Marine sediment metagenome, whole genome shotgun sequencing project.
GCTGGTGAATACCTTGGAAATTATGGAGTCTCAAGTTGGGGTGGGAATCATCTTGATCAATTCATTGATGGATGTTCTGATGATGGCTATACAACAGTTGGGATACCTTCGGATGAGTATACGATTAATATATTATACGATCGAGAGTGGCCTGGTAATGATTGGCCAAAATCAGAGATTATGAATGTTATTAACAATAATGTTCTTATTTTAAACCACGATGGTCATGCAAATTACGGATATAATCTAAAAATGGATATTAGTGACGTTGATGATCTTACAAATGACAAATTTTGTTTTATCTATTCTCATGGCTGTATGTCTGGTGGTTTTGATAATCCAGAGGGATATGATTGTATCGCCGAGCATTTTACCGTAAAAACAGAGAATGCCGCTTTTGCAGTGATTATGAATGCACGATATGGTTGGTTCTGGTCATATAGTACAGATGGTGATTCCCAACGGTTTAATCGAGAGTTTTGGGATGCCGTATTTGATGAAGATATGCCTCAGATCGGTAGAGCTAATCAAGATTCCAAAGAGGATAACCTGCACATTATTGGAAGATCATGTATACGATGGTGTTACTATCAGTTAAACTTGTTTGGTGATCCCTCTCTTGCTTTTTTTAAGGATCCGCATACACATCCTGATATAGAGATTGGTGACGTGGCAGGAGGATTTGGCATAGAGGCCATGATTAAAAATACTGGCGATGCAGATGCAACAGGAGTTGAATGGACGATAACGGTAACAGGCGGTATATTTGATTTGATAAATAAAACGTTCTCAGGAACCATACCTGAACTTGTAGTTGATGAAGAAGTTGCCGTAAACTCAAATATTTTCTTAGGGCTTGGACCTATTAATATAACAATTTTGGCAGAATGTAATGAAGGATCTTTTACAGATGAGACTGCAGAAGGAACACAAATTTTCCTTCTAACAAAAATCCCGTAAAATAAACACTTAGATCGAATAATCTGATCATTCTATTAATACATATTAGCTAATTCTAGTTTCGTTTAAAAACGGTAGCTGAACATCGTTCAAATAATGTTACCTTAATCTTGTTCAAAAAACATCAAAACGGACTATATTAACTTATATAAAGAGCGGTACCTGCAGTTTAAAAAGAAATTTTATCTTTTAAAAATTCAACAAGTAACTCCTGATCTTTCCTCTCTTGTTTTGTTGTGTCGCGATCTCTAACAGTTACTGTATTATCTTTTAATGTCTCATGATCAACAGTGATACAAAAAGGCGTTCCGATTTCATCCATTCTTGCATATCTGCGTCCAATGGTTCCTCCGTCATCATAATAGGTTGCAATACCTGCATTTCTCAGATTTTTATCAATCTTTTTTGCGATATCGACAAGTTTTTTATCTTTTATTAAAGGAAATACTCCTGCTTTAATAGGGGCCATTTGAGGTGTAAGCGTTAAAATCCTGTATTCTTCATCTTTTTTCTTTCCCTCAGAATAATTATGTTCAAGAATGAAATATATTACTCGATCAATACCATACGAAGGCTCTATTACATGTGGTACGAATTTTTCTCCACTTAGTTTTTCTTTTGTTTCTACAATGTCATAACAATTCTTAGGTACATCTACTGTTTTTCCATCTAATGTGATAGAAATCTTCGTTGTATCTTTTGCATTCATCTTTTCAAGGAGTTCTTTTACCTTTCCTGCCTTATCCTTAAAAAGTGGTCCAAGAACATTCATTTTTGCAACAATCTTTTTTGTATTGATGATTTTAGATTCATCAAATTTTCTTTGTGCATACATATCCGTGCCAGAAGATTCAATATGTGAACTGAGATCAAATGCAGATCGATCAGCAATACCAACACATTCTATCCATCCAAAACGCTCACTAAAAAGTTCTACATCCCAACACTCGGTTGCATAATGGGCAAGTTCATTAGATGCATGTTTTCTAAATCGAAATTTTTTAGGATCAACTCCTGCTGAAAGTAAAAAATCCTGAGTAAGATACATATAATAAGCAAGTGCCTGGTTGTTAATGACCTTTTTATCAACAGCATCATGTAATGGTAAGGTAAACTCATTTTCATTGTCATACAAAAACAGTTTTTTATCTTTTACCTCATCATAATTTGGATGTATTTTATTATTAGGGTCAAAAAAGATTTCTGCTTCGGCCATAGCAAATTCTCGTTGTCGTAGTGTTCCCTGTCTTGGTGATATCTCATTTCGAAATCCTTTACCAACTTGAATCACACCAAAAGGAAGTTTTTCTCGATTGTATCGATACAACAGATGAAAATTGGTAAAAATTCCTTGAGCGGTTTCAGGACGCAAGAATGCTTTTCTTGCTTTACCAAACCCAATTGTTGTTGAAAACATGAGGTTAACTGGATGGGCATCGGATAATTTCTTACCACAAGTTGGACATGTTATATTATCTTCTTTAACAGCTTGGTCAACAGATAAATCTTCTCCAATTATATCTTCAACTTTATAGGAGCGTTTACATTTTTTACAATCAACGGTAAGATCAGTGAATTCATCAACATGACCTGATGCTTTTAAGACCTCATAGAGGGTAATTGTTGGTGTATTTATCTCTATACAATTGTCCTTTAAAAGATAAAAACGTCTCCAGAGATTTTCAACATTATTTTTTAACTGAGAGCCAATTGGTCCATAATCATAGAAACCTGCAACACCCCCATAGACCTCAAAAGAGGGATAGATAAATCCTCTCCTTTTTGCAAGCATCATAACTTTATCATAAATATCTTGAGGCATTGGTAAAATTCTCCTGACATATTAAATTTGTTATATACGTTAGCAGGTTTTAAACGTACAGGCCATTAAATCAATATCAGTAACCATTCCTTCTAAACGGTTTTCAGTATTCACAACAGGTATGTGACTGATATTATTTTTATACATTTTTCTGGCCACTTCTGAAATTGGGTCATTTTTAAATGCTTTGATAACGTTTTTAATCATAACCTCTTCTGCGGGGACTGGAGGTAGGTCAACCTGTGTTGTAGAATAATGTAGTCGAATGGTGTCTCGTATTCCTTCCCACGTCCAAGCGTCTTCGTCTCCGCCCATTCCAATATCTGTCTGAGCGACACTTTCTTTAATATGGCTAAGTTTAAACAGATCACCTTCACTTATCATGCCGGCAAGTTCTCGTTTTTCATTTAATACGGGAAGGGCTATTTCATTTGTAACATTGATAATCTCCATAATTATTGTTATCGGTGTCTCTTTATAGACTGGCACAATATTGGATGTATAGTAATTTTCAACAATATCATCATATTTATTTGGTAAGGCTTTCAGTATATCTGTTGGGCTGATAATTCCAACAAGATTTTTTCTGTTATCAATAACTGGAAGACCATGTATCCTTTTTTCATACAGGAGTTTCGCAGCGTCTAGTACATCTTTGTCTTTATTAATAAGGACTGGATCGGAACTCATTATTAGAGCAAGTTGTTCCTCATCAGAATTTTTAAAAATATCATTTCTTGTTACCACACCAATCACGGTTTTTGTGTCTTTTTTTAGAACAGGCATACCAGAGATATTATGTTTTGCAAGAATGCTCATAACATCTCTAATTGTACCCGGTACATAAGCAACGATTAATTCATCTGACATAACATCTTTTACTTTCATATGTTCCCTCCATATTTGGTTATATATATCGTTTTTAATGTATCTTCATCTAAAACTACGATGTTACTTGAACAGTTGAGGCCATGAATACCATCATCTAAATTTAAAGCTTTCCTTGGAGTATATGTTATCATATTAAGAAGTTCCTGAGTTGAAAAAACATTTGAAGTCTTTTGTAAAAAATGTAGTTCTTCTAAAACATTGGGGGTGTTTATCATTGCGTTATCTGTTCCAAGCATTAGGTCTATCCCACTTTTTTTCAGAAGTTTCAGATCGATTTTTAAATGAAAAAATGCATTAGATCGAGGGCAGAGAACAATAGGTATATTTTCTTCCTTTACCTTAATGAGGTCTGATTTTGTTGCTTTTACCATGTGAATAAGAAAATCAGGTTTCAAATCTAAAATTGTCTCAATGTCTTCTCGTATAGCCTCACTGGCATGGAGTACCAATTTTTTTTTCTTTTGTTTCGTATGCTTCGATATCTTTTCGATTTCTGAATATTCCCAATCAGATATGCTACTCAGACCAATACCATCTGAATTTTCTAAGAGTTGATCAATCTCTTTTTTATCATAATTCATATAAAGCGGTCTTGAAAGAATGATTGATGTTATTTTTCTGTCTTTCAAAGCAGTTTTTAGCTGATGAACTCCTGTAATGCCATTTTCTCTAAAATCACAAAAAGAAGAAATACCTGACTCTATCATATCTTGAATTGATTGTTTCATCCCCGTTATTATTTCTTTTTCTGATGCTTTATTCAAAAGAGTATGTTTTAATCCATTAGGTGGTGCAACGAGTTGTTCCACATTTCGTGGAAGTTTTATTTGTTTTGCCCTGATAAATGAATCTCCAATGTGAGTATGAGAATTGATAAATGTTGGAATAATAATTCCTTTTACTATAGGTTTTTCAGGAGCAGAGCCTTTCCCTTGTATAATTGTTCCATCTTGTGTAAAACCAATATGGCCTTTTTGAAAGCCATTTTGAGTTAGAATGTCCCCTGATACATATTTCATTTGAGCTAGTATAATAAAAACATGTTTTTATATTCTCTTTTCAACTCATAATAAAATATTATTTGTCAATATAGAAATATTTTTGAATATAAGCAACAATGCCCTTTATCCTTTTAATAGTGAGGATTAAAGAGTTGATGTGAAGTATGTTAGATGATTTAAAAATTATTTCAGAGATAGATACGTCAAATATGTTAGATGAACTTGTTCAATATCCTGACCATATAAAAAAAGCTATAGAGATAGCGAAGAGTGCAGAGATTGAGAGATTCATAAAAATTGATGATGTTATCATCACAGGGATGGGGGCATCAGCAATATCTGGAGATATTGTTGGTTGTTTATTCCGTGATAAAATTGAGGTTCCTTTTGTTGTCAATCGTGACTATGATCTGCCAAAATGGGTAAAAAAGGATACCTTAACTATTTTTGTTAGCTACTCTGGGAATACAGAGGAGACATTAAGCTCATTTAAAATTGCATATCAGAAGAGATGTAAGATACTATGTATTTCATCTGGGGGTAAACTTGAGGAGATGTGTGAGAAGAGAGGTGTAACTCATGTTAAGATCCCTTCGGGGTTTCAACCAAGAGCTGCCACGATGTTTATTTTATTCCCTTTGATAATCTTTCTAAAACGACTTAACCTTCTGAAAAATGATGTCCAGTCAGATATTGAAGAAACTCTATTGACGGTCAGGGATTTCGTGGAGAATAGCAATAAATTAGTTATTCAGGAGAATAATATTTCAAAGCAGCTTGCCAAAAAAATTTATGGTACAACACCGCAGATCTATGGATGGGGTCTGTACACTCCTATTGTAAAGAGATGGCGTCAACAATTTAATGAAAACAGTAAACTGATTGCAAGATCAGATATTGTCCCTGAATGTAATCATAATGATATCGTTGGTTGGTCTGCAAACCCTGAAGTGTCAAAGAATTTTTCTTGCATACTCTTTCGAGATCGGGCTGAAGAATCTCCCAATATGTCTACACGTCTTAATTTCATGAAAACTCTTTTTGATGATACTGCTACACATGTTGTTGAGATATCTGCTAAAGGTAAAAGTAAGCTGGCTAGAATGATGTATATGATGTGTTTAGGAGATTTCACCAGTTGTTATCTTGCTGTTTTAAGAAAAATCGATCCATCACCTGTTGATATTATTATGGAACTTAAAAAGCGTCTTGCTAAAGTGTAGTTCTAAGTTATGGTCTTTTTTTGTTTTTCTTCATAAAATATGCGGTTGGTTATTTTATCACTTTGACATTATTGAAAGAAATGTTTATATACGATAAAACACAGAGTATAACGTAGTAATGTTGTGAGGGCTAATGAGGAGAACAAACAGTCAACGATTTCGATTTGCCTATGCACTATCAATATTCATAATACTACTAAATGTGATTTTGATATCAACTACAGTAATTGCTCAAGAAGAAAAAAGCCTCTGGATTGCTCTGTGGGACTGTGAACAACAGACATATTTGGATATTTCTGAAGGTATTATTTTTTTCGAAGGAAAGCAATATGATGTAGAAGTAGTCATTGAAAATGAAACTGGAATAGGTACTAGAACAGATGATGTTACCATTGATCTTCCCTGGGCTTCTTTTTATATTGCCTCTAGTGAAGAGAACAAATGGATAACGATAACAACACCAAATTTTGGAGAATATAACGAATTTGTAATAACTGTATCTAAAGAAGGATATAATTCAGTAGAAGAATATGTCATCGTATCAAAAGGTGATTTATTTATTTCAACAGACAGAGATACCGTGCCAGAAGATGGCAGTTTTTCAGTAACAGTTGCTGATCAAAATGATGAACCTATTTCTGGAGTTACTTTATATATTGAAGGTTATGAAAAAGCATTTGATGCAACAAACGAAAAGGGAAAGACAGTTATTGACGCACCAGAGGTTGATAGGGATGTTGAAATTAATATAACCGCAATTAAAAGCGGATATTTCCCTAGTTCTGATACAATACATGTAGAAAATGTCAATCAACCAATCATCGATGATTTTATATCAACAATTTTTGAGGTTTCACCAATTGCTTTTGCACTCTTTCTTGTAATTTTTGCAATGCTATTTGTGAGATTCAGAAAAAAAACACCAATACTGTTATCTACATCTAATACAGATGTTTCACAAATAAATGAGAAACCTTTGAGAGATAAAAAAGAATCATGGAGTCAAAAAAATCGATCATATAAACAAACAAAACAGATCAATAAAAAGATGGGAGAAGAACCTGCTTCGACAAAAGGATCACATGTAGAGATAATACGAATTCATAGCAGAGACGATAAAAATAAGGAAACAAAAAACATCTCAGAAAATAAAAAAGGATTAAAAAAGGCCCTCCCTCTCAATAAGAAAAATGAATATGAATGGTTCAACGGAACAGACGCCATGAAATACAAGATAGACAAATTAACAGGAAACGTTACTGAAAAACCAGCTGATAAATGGTTTGTAGGAGAAGATAACATCAGATTCAAGGTCGATAAAAAAGTAGTAGATAAAAAATTAAAAAAGAATAGTAATAAGAATGCATCATAGAACAAATACAGTTGATAGTTTTTAAATACCGCTTTTTACTTTATGGTTTAATTGTATGAAAAAACGATTAACACCAGATTTCTACAAACTTACGGTAAAGCAACTGATGGATAAACGAGTATGGGATCTGCCAATAATTGAAGAAGATGACAATATTCATCATGTGTTAAACATCCTGAGCGGCAGAAATCATATATGGGTTGTAAAAGACAAGAAAGAAAAAGAGCTTGTTGGAGTAATTACGGAACATGATATTCTCTCCATTCTCGCACCAAAAAGTTTTCCGTCGTATGTCTTTGGCATGCCTGATATCAAATCAATTCACCATGGTACTGCAAAAACAGCAGGAGATATGATGTGTGCTAGACTTGTAACATGTCATGAGGATGATATGATCCAACATGTCCTTGAGACAATGACAAAACATCGATTAAGACGACTGCCAGTTATTGAAGATAAAAAAATAATCGGCGAGATAACCTTGCATCAACTCATAAGAAAATACTATGATGCTACTCAATATCATCCAATAACTGAAGACGAAGAAGGTTGATTATTACGATAGTGGAACTCGATTTATTTAATGTTGTTTTACTGATTGCATTAGCGCTTATATTTGCAAGAGTTTTAGGCTATCTATTTGATAAAATCAAGCAACCTGCAGTAATTGGTGAAATAGTTGCTGGTATCATTTTAGGAGGGATAGGATCCTTAGCTTTTTTTGGACACAATTTTTCATTTTTCAATTTTGCGTTTTCAATTCCTTCATTAAATTTCCACTCTGAGGGATTCAGCCTCCTTGCAGAAATAGGAATACTCTTTTTATTGTTCATCTCTGGATTGGAAACAAGTCTCTCTAAGCTTAAAAAGATGGGAAAAGCTTCGATCTTTGTTGCAGCTGGTGGAATAGTCTTACCTTTATTGTTGGGTATTGCGGTAGGTGTTTTTTTTGGTTTTAACATGCAAGAAAGTATTATCATTGGATTAATACTCATCGCAACATCAGTAGGTGTTACTGTTCGAACACTCATGGATATCCATGCATTAGATACCGATGTCGGAGCGACAATTCTTGGAGGTGCAGTCATTGATGACGTTCTGGGTATTGTATTACTTGCATTTTTTTTAGGAACAGACCCGCCAATTTTTGTCGGAATTAAAATAGCAATTTTCTTCTTCATATTTTTTTATCTTGGTTTGTTAATCATTGATAGAATACTTAATCTTGGAGAAAAAATACATCTTCCCAAGGCCTTTCTCAGTATTTCACTTGCTATCTTTCTTCTCTACACCTTTTTTGCAGATTCATTTGGTGTGGCAGGAATAATTGGCGCGTTTGTCGCAGGGCTCATCATTGGACATACAATAAAATATCGAAAGATAATTGATGATGTGCAAACAATTGGATACGGCTTTTTCATTCCTCTCTTTTTCGTATGGGTCGGAGCTAGCCTATGGATGGATGATTCTAGCCTAACTCTTTCATCATTTGCCGCAATAGGCCTATTATCAGCAGTCATTATTGTTGTTGCTGTTGTAGGAAAAATAGTTGGATGTGGTCTTGGTGCAAAACTTGCTGGTATGAAAAACCGAGAATCATTACAAATAGGAATAGGAATGATTCCAAGGATGGAACTTGCTCTCATTATCGTCAGTTCAGCAATTTCTCATAAAATATTGACAGGACAAATAGCTCATCAAATACTAGCAGCAACAATTATACTAACAATTGTAACTACACTAATTACGCCAGTTTTAATCAAAGCTGTGTTTAAACATTAACAACCGTTGAGATAGCTATGGAATTATTATTTGAACTCTCTAAAGAACATCCAAGTCTTCCAAAAGATGAAATATTTTCCTGTTTAAACGCAGAAGAGATAAGGTATCATGTTGTTGAATCAAATGAAAATGTACTCCTCATTGAATCAAAAGTAAACCATGATGATGTACAAAAACTAGCTCAACGATTATCGTTTACATTTTATATCGATGAACTTTTGTTTTCTTGCTCAAATTCACTTTCTGAAATTCAAAAATATGCTTCAGAACATATGATAAATAGGGAAGGAACAATCGCAATCAGATGTAAAAACAGATCAGAAAATGCTGATTCACAACAGATAGTAGAAGCATTAGGGGAAATATATACAAAAGAAAGAACTGTTGATTTAGAAAACCCGGATATCGAGATGCGTGTGGTTATTACTGATACAAACGTGTATATCGGCATTAAGATTGAAGAAATAGAGCGAACATTGTTTGAAAAACGCAAAGTACAGCATCGTCCTTTTTTTTCACCTATTTCTCTTCATCCAAAACTTGCACGGGCATTGGTTAATCTTTCATCAATAAAAAAAGGTGAAACAGTGCTTGATCCTTTTTGTGGCACTGGAGGTATCCTCCTTGAAGCAGGGCTAGTTGGAGCACATGTGATTGGAAGTGATATTGAAGAGAAAATGATAAAAGGTTGTAAAAAAACCCTCGAGTTTTATGGGATAAATGAGTATGAGTTGTTTTGTTCCGACATTGGCAATATCCATCAGCATGTTAGTGGTGTTGATGCTGTTGTTACAGATCTACCCTATGGAAAATCAACAACGACAAAAGGTGAGGATATACAGATACTATACAATCGTGCTTTTCAAAGTATGTCTCAGGTATTGAAAAAAGATGGTACTGCTGTCGTAGGCTTATCAGATAATAAGATGATTTCTGCTGGGGAGAGATATTTTACATTAATTGACACATATGATTTTAAAGTGCATAGAAGCCTGACTCGTTATTTTGCCAGTTATAAGAAATAACCAAAATGCTTTTACCCAAGGTGAGTATCCGCTTTTTAAAATGACACAACTTAGTATTATCTTTCTTGGAACTGGTGGAAGCTGGCCGACAGTAAAAAGAAACGTAACATCTATTGCAGTAAAAAGAGGCAGTGAAATAATACTTTTTGACTGTGGGGAAGGAACACAACGACAGTTTCAGAAATCAAAACTTAGTTACATGCAGATATCTCAAATATTTATCACTCATTTTCATGGAGATCATTTTCTTGGTCTTCCGGGTCTTATTCAGACGATGCAGTTAAATGATAGGGATACACCTCTCCATATCTATGG
>RCNB010002885.1_pt1 | contig 10389 bp, 7 predicted proteins | sample 2041321 | NCBI WGS metagenome assembly RCNB01 (sample SAMN09708232, study PRJNA481090) | Marine sediment metagenome, whole genome shotgun sequencing project.
ATTGCGATGGAAGAAGGTCTGCGTTTCGCGATTCGCGAAGGTGGCCGTACGGTAGGTGCTGGCGTAGTTGCCAAGATCTTCGAATAAGATAGGTTAAATAGTGTTGTTCTATGGGAAGCTGGCGGCCTCAGGGTCTGTCAGCTTTCTAGTCTGAAGCAGTAATGAAAGGCCAGTAGCTCAACTGGCAGAGCATCGGTCTCCAAAACCGAGGGTTGGGGGTTCGAGTCCCTCCTGGCCTGCCACTACTGCAGATGGGTATAGAAACGGCGGTTGAACACGTCAGAACATGTAACACAGGTACTGGTAACACAGGTACAGGAACGGGTAGAGCGGCAGAATATGAACAGCAAAGTAGAAAAAGGCAGGTCAGCATTCGTAGATACGTTGCTGTTGCTGACCGCAGTCATCATGCTGCTGGGCGGCGTTGCTGCTTATTATTATTACCAGAATTTGGCGATTACACCGGTTCGGGTTGCAGCGTTGATAACGGTTACCTTGCTGGCGGCCTGGGTTGCGGCCCAGTCCTATAAAGGTGCGACGTTTTTCCGGTTTTTGAAAGAATCGGATATCGAACGCCGAAAAGTAGTTTGGCCTACTCACCAGGAGACGGTGCAGACATCGTTGATGGTAATTGTTGTCACGATCATTATTTCGCTGTTCCTGGCAAGTGTTGACTGGATGATTGGTACAGCAGTTCGAAGTCTACTGAGTGGAGGCGGCTGAGCATGAGTAAACGCTGGTATGTAGTACATGCTTTCTCAGGTTTTGAAAAGCAGGTGCAAAGGTCGTTGACCGAGCGCATTGCGCGAGCCGAGATGGAAGACATGTTCGGTGATATCCTGGTGCCGACAGAAGAAGTGGTCGAAATGAAGGGCGGTCAGAAACGTCGCTCCGATCGCAAATTTTTCCCCGGTTATGTGCTGGTGGAAATGGAAATGAATGACGAATCCTGGCATTTGGTCAAAGAAGTGCCAAAAGTGATGGGTTTCATTGGCGGGACTTCTGACAGACCTGCCCCGATTACAGAAAAAGAAGCCAATACCATTCTGAGCCGAGTTCAGGAAGGTGTTGACAAGCCGCGGCCGAAGATACTGTTCGAGCCGGGCGAAATGGTTCGGGTAGTAGATGGGCCATTTAATGATTTCAACGGTACGGTTGAAGAAGTCAACTATGAGAAGAGCCGTCTGCGGGTGGCCGTACTTATTTTTGGACGTTCTACACCGGTGGAACTTGATTTCCACCAGGTCGAAAAAGCCTGAACCAGAGAGTTGTTTTTAGATATGTCGATGGTGTTATGCACCAAGCGATTTAAAACTTGACGCGATAGAAAACGACATGCGTTTTCAAAGTGTCCAAACAAATACGGGGAGCCTTGCTACTGGTTAGCTGGCGTTTGAACCCGGGGAGTAAAACATGGCTAAGAAAGTCACTGCATACATTAAGTTGCAGATTCCGGCAGGACAGGCTAATCCCAGTCCGCCAGTAGGTCCCGCACTTGGGCAGCACGGTGTAAATATCATGGAGTTCTGCAAGGCATTTAATGCCCAGACGCAGAAAACCGAACCGGGCTTGCCTTTACCGGTTGTGATCACCGTTTATGCTGACCGCAGCTTTACATTTATCACCAAGACCCCACCAGCAGCGGTATTGTTGAGAAAGGCGGTTGGTATTCCAAAAGGCAGCGGCGAACCCAATACCAATAAGGTTGGTACAGTGACACGCGCACAACTGGAAGATATCGCCAAGGCCAAAGAGCCCGATTTAACCGCAGCAAGTTTGGATGCTGCCGTACGTACCATAGCAGGATCAGCCCGTAGCATGGGCTTGGACGTGGAGGGTGTAGTCTGATGGCCAGTGCAAGCAAACGTAACAAGGCAATCCACGAAAAACTGGAACCAGGCAAGATCTACGTTGTAGAAGAGGCTCTGGCGATGTTGAAAGAGTTCAGCAATGTGAAGTTCACCGAATCGGTGGATGTCGCAATCAGGTTGGGCGTTGACCCCAGAAAGTCTGATCAGAATGTACGTGGATCAACTGTATTGCCAAACGGTACCGGCAAAACGGTGCGGGTAGCGGTATTTACACAGGGTGACAATGTTGACAAGGCAATTGAAGCCGGAGCAGATGTTGTTGGTATGGACGACCTGCACGACCAGATTAAGGGTGGAGACCTCGCGTTTGATGTTGTTATTGCAACACCGGATGCAATGCGCGTTGTCGGCAGGCTTGGTCAGATATTGGGCCCCAGGGGCTTGATGCCAAATCCGAAGGTGGGAACAGTAGCACCTGATGTTGCGGCTGCGGTCAGGAATGCCAAGGCTGGTCAGGTTCGATTCAGAACTGACAAGGGTGGCATCATCCATAGCACCATTGGCAAAGTTGATTTCGAAGTGGATGCACTGCGCGACAATCTGATGGCCTTGCTGACAGATTTGAATAAGCTGAAGCCGGCATCCGCCAAAGGTCAGTATCTCAGGAAAGTCTCGGTTTCCACTACGATGGGACCAGGCATGGTGGTAGACCACCAGGCAATGAAGGACTGATTATAGATTTTTAAAGATTTCGCCGGTGAAAGCCGGAGGAAAAGGCGGGCTGATTCCGGCCAAATCGTTTTCGGTAAACCCGACAATGATCATCCGGAAGTAGGCCGTCAGAGACCGTAGGTATCAAGTCACTTCAATTAAGAGTGATTGGATTTAAGCGTGAACCGGGCAACCGGACACAGCCTGCGCAGATGGTGGAGCCCCCGCTTCTCAATCGTGTTTGAGCAAGCACGATTGAGAAGCGGGGTAGCCACTGAAGGATCGTTTCTGGTCCTGTGACATTCGTGTTATTGGGTGTCATGAGTCGTTATTCGTGCCGGGTAACCGGTTATTTGACTCTTGGAGGTATCAAATGGCTCTGAGTATTGAGCAGAAGAAAGCAGTCGTTGCGGAAGTGGCAGAAGTTGCCAAAGTCGCTTTGGCTGCAGTGGCGGCAGAGTATCGCGGTTTAACTGTTGAGGAAATGACAGATTTGCGTGTTAAAGCACGCGAAAGTGGCGTTTATCTCAAGGTGGCCAAAAATACGCTGGTGCGTCGTGCTGTAGAAGGTACTGAGTTTGAATGCATGCAGGAATCCCTTGAGGGACCACTGCTCCTGGCTTTCAGTATGGAAGATCCGGGTGCTGCTGCGCGTCTTGTTAAAGACTATATAAAGTCTAATAACAAACTGATTACAAAGCTTGTTGCTGTTGGTGGTGAGGCCTATGAAGCCTCTGAGCTGGATCGTTTATCCAGTCTGCCGACTTACGATCAGGCTATTGCAATTTTGATGGGCGTAATGAAAGCACCGGTCGAGAAATTTGTCCGTACGCTGGCCGAACCGCATACCAAACTGGTTCGTACTTTTGCTGCAGTTAGCGAAGCACAGCAAGCTGCCTGATTATTAACTAAACCCCGGGAACCGTAAGGTTGCCATAATCGACATTAGGAGAGACGACAATGGCCGTTTCAAAAGAAGATATTTTAGAAACAATTTCGAACATGAGCGTAATGGATGTAGTTGATCTGATCAGCGCCATGGAAGAAAAGTTTGGTGTATCTGCTGCTGCTCCAGTAGCAATAGCTGCTGGGCCTGCTGGTGGTGAAGTTGTTGAAGCCGAAGAGCAGACCGAGTTTGATGTAGTTCTTACATCTTTCGGCAGCAGCAAGGTTCCAGTAATTAAAGCTGTTCGTGAAGTCACAGGTCTTGGCCTTAAAGAAGCCAAGGACCTGGTCGAAAGTGCACCTACCACTGTTAAGGAAGGTTTGCCGAACGACGAAGCTGAAGCATTGAAGAAGAAGCTCGAAGAGGTAGGTGCTACCGTCGAGATCAAGTAAATCAAGATTTTTGATTTACTAGAAGTAAGAAGGAGTTGGCTGGGGATTATCATCCCCGGCCTGTTCCTGTTTGTCATTAAGTGACGCGACCATAGCCCAGGTCGCAAAGAGGCGGTAGGTAATATGAATTACTCATTTACTGAGAAAAAACGTATCCGCAAGGATTTTGGAAAGAGTCAGGCAATTCTTGAAGTGCCTAACTTGCTGCAGACCCAAATTCGGTCCTATGCGGAATTCCTGCAACTGGAAACTATGCCCGGTGAACGGCGTGAACGTGGACTACACGGTGCACTCAAGTCTGTTTTTCCGATTGTTTCATACTCCCGTAATGCTGCATTGGAATATGTCAGCTATAAACTGGGGAACCCGCCATTTAATGTCAGGGAGTGCAAACTTCGTGGCATGACCTATGCGGCGCCATTGCGTGTCAAGGTACGTCTGGTCATTTATGACAAGGAAAGCTCTGCCAAGCAAAAACCTGTGAAATATGTGAAAGAGCAGGAAGTTTACATGGGTGACCTGCCCTTGATGACCGATACAGGAACCTTTGTTATCAATGGTACCGAGCGGGTTATCGTTTCACAGTTACATCGGTCCCCGGGTGTATTTTTTGACCACGATAAGGGCAAAACACATTCGAGTGGCAAACTATTATTCTCAGCGCGGGTAATTCCTTATCGGGGTTCCTGGCTGGATTTCGAATTCGATCCTAAAGATGGGATTTTCACCCGTATTGACAGACGCAGAAAACTACCTGTGACCGTATTGCTTCGTGCCCTGGGTATGAACAATGAGGAAATACTGGATACCTTCTTTGAGACCAGTAAAGTTACCTTGCTTAAGGATGGCGGAAAGCTGGAATTGATTCCAGAACGCTTGCGAGGCGAGGTAGCGTTGTTCGATATTGCTGACAAAAAAGGCAATGTGATTGTTGCCGATGGCAAACGTATTACTGCCCGGCACGTCAGGCTGCTCGAAGAAGCGGCGATTAAATCATTGCAGGTACCAGATGATTACCTGCTGGGTAAGATCATAGCGCACAGCATCGTCGACAAGGAGTCAGGTGAATTACTGGCTGATGCCAATGCAGAGATCACTGAAGAATTGCTGCAGCAGTTTCGTGAGGGAGGCATCAAGAAGTTTGAAGTACTGTATGTCAATGATCTTGATAAGGGCCCATACATTTCAAATACATTGAATATAGATTCATCCACCAACGAACTTGAAGCATTGGTGGAAATTTATCGTATGATGCGTCCAGGTGAGCCACCTACCAAAGAGGCTGCGCAAAACCTGTTCAAAAATCTGTTTTTCACTGAAGAACGTTATGACCTGTCCGGTGTGGGCAGGATGAAGTTTAACCGTCGGGTTGGACGTGAAGAAATCGAAGGCTCTGGTGTGCTGGACCGTGAAGATATTCTTGCGGTCTTGAAGGTGCTGATCGGTATTCGTAATGGTAACGGCACCGTTGATGATATCGACCACCTGGGCAACCGGCGTGTTCGCAGTGTTGGCGAAATGGCCGAAAACGTATTCCGCGTGGGTGTGGTCAGGGTTGAAAGGGCTGTTCGTGAGCGTTTGTCAGTTGCGGAAAGCGAAGATCTTTCTCCACAGGAGTTGATCAATGCAAAACCGGTGGCTGCCGCGATCAAGGAATTTTTTGGTTCCAGCCAGCTCAGCCAGTTTATGGATCAGAACAACCCATTATCAGAAGTCACCCACAAACGGCGGGTTTCGGCATTAGGACCTGGTGGTTTGACCCGTGAACGGGCCGGATTTGAAGTCCGTGACGTTCATCCAACCCATTATGGTCGTGTATGCCCGATTGAGACGCCTGAAGGCCCGAACATCGGCCTGATCAATTCACTGGCCGTATATGCCAGAACCAACGACTACGGTTTCCTGGAAACGCCATACCGCAAAGTTACCAAGGGTAAGGTCACCAGTGATGTGGAGTATCTTTCTGCCATCGTGGAAGGTGATTTTGTAATCGCACAGGCCAATGCCAGGCTCGATAACAATGGCAAGTTTGTGGATGAATTTATTCCCTGTCGGCACCTCGGTGAGTTCTCACTGAAGGAGCCCAGTGAAGCCAATTATATGGACGTGTCGCCGAAGCAGATCGTTTCTGTGGCCGCCTCGCTGGTACCGTTTCTTGAGCATGATGATGCTAACCGCGCGTTGATGGGTTCTAACATGCAACGTCAGGCCGTACCGACACTAGTCGCTGAAAAGCCTTTGGTGGGTACCGGTATGGAGCGTGTCGTAGCCACGGACTCAGGTGTAACCGCCGTGGCCAAGCGTGGCGGTGTTGTCGACCAGGTAGACGCCGGACGTATTGTTGTCCGTGTCAATGAAGATGAAGTGCCTGCAGATGATCCGGGTGTGGATATTTACAACCTGGTTAAATATCAGCGTTCCAATCAGAACACCTGTATGAACCAGCGTCCATTGGTGATTGTTGGTGATGTTGTAACCAAGGGTGACGTGCTGGCTGACGGCCCATCCACCGATCTCGGTGAATTGGCACTTGGTCAGAATATGCTGATCGCATTTATGCCCTGGAACGGATACAACTTTGAGGATTCGATCCTGATTTCCGAACGGGTTGTTGAGGAAGATCGTTTTACCACCATCCACATTGTTGAGCTGACCTGTGTCGCACGTGATACCAAGCTGGGAAGCGAGGAAATTACCGCGGACATCCCGAATGTTGGTGAGCACAACCTGAACAAGCTGGACCAGTCCGGTATCGTTTATATCGGTGCAGAGGTCAAGGCAGGCGATATCCTGGTTGGCAAGGTCACACCGAAAGGTGAGACCCAGTTGACACCGGAGGAAAAGTTGCTGCGTGCCATATTTGGTGAAAAGGCTTCGGATGTAAAAGACACCTCCTTGCGTGTTTCATCGGGTACAGACGGTACCGTGATTGATGTGCAGGTCTTCACCCGTGATGGCGTCGAGAAAGACGAGCGTGCGATCTCAATCGAGAAAGATCAGTTACGCCAGGTCAGAAAGGATCTGGATGACCAGCTACGCATTGTTGAAGCTGCCATCTATCAGCGTCTTGAAAATACCCTGGTAGATAAAGTGGCGAATAAGGGTCCAGAGGGACTCAAGAAAGGTACGAAAATTACCGTCGAATATCTTGAAAGCCTTGATAAGGACGACAGATTCAAATTGCGCATGAAGGATAATGATGCGAATGATTTGATTGAGCAGTTGGCTGATCAGGTGAAAGATCAGCGCAAAGTCTTCGACGACAAGTTTGAAGAGAAGAAGGGCAAAATCACCCGTGGTGATGATCTGGCTCCTGGCGTACTCAAGATGGTCAAGGTTTATATGGCCGTCAAGCGGCGTATTCAGCCAGGTGACAAAATGGCGGGTCGTCATGGTAACAAGGGTGTTATTTCCATGATCGTGCCACAGGAAGATATGCCTTTTATGGAAGATGGCACACCAGTCGATGTCGTACTGAATCCGCTGGGTGTTCCCTCCCGTATGAATATCGGACAGGTATTGGAAACTCACCTGGGCTGGGCGGCAAAAGGTCTTGGACATCGTATCTCAGACATGTTGGATGAGAATGCCAAAACCGAGGAAATACGTACTTTCCTTGGTGAGATATATAACAGTGACCAGAAAGGCCGTGTCAATATGAACAGCTTCTCTGCTGCCGAGATCAAGGAGATGGCGCACAACCTGAAAGGTGGTGTGCCAATGGCTACACCGGTTTTTGACGGCGCACCCGAATCCGAAATCAAACGCCTGCTTGAGTTGGCCAAGCTGCCAACCTCAGGACAGACCACACTGTACAACGGCCGCACCGGTGATGCATTTGATCGTCCGGTGACTGTTGGTTATATGTACATGCTGAAACTGAATCACCTGGTCGATGACAAGATGCACGCGCGTTCAACCGGTCCTTACAGCCTGGTCACGCAGCAACCACTTGGCGGTAAAGCGCAATTTGGTGGTCAGAGATTTGGTGAAATGGAGGTCTGGGCACTCGAGGCTTACGGCGCTGCCTATACGCTGCAGGAAATGTTGACGGTTAAATCCGATGATGTAGCCGGCCGTAACCAGATGTACAAAAACATAGTCGATGGTAACCACGAGATGCTGGCAGGAATGCCGGAATCCTTCAATGTGTTAGTGAAGGAAATTCGCTCGTTGGCTATTAACATCGAACTTGAAGAAACGTGATCCGAGGAGATATGCAGTGAGAGACTTACTTAATCTCTATAATCGTCAGCGCCAACCGCTGAATTTTGATGCAATCCGGATCGGATTGGCGCCACCGAACCTGATTCGTTCTTGGTCGTTTGGCGAAGTTAAAAAACCCGAAACCATCAACTACCGGACATTCAAGCCGGAACGTGATGGCCTGTTCTGTGCGTCCATATTTGGCCCGGTAAAGGACTACGAATGTCTTTGCGGCAAATACAAACGTATGAAGCACCGTGGTGTGGTTTGTGAAAAATGTGGTACCGAAGTTACGCTGACAAAAGTTCGCCGTGAGCGCATGGCCCACATTGATCTTGCCAGTCCGGTTGCGCATATCTGGTTCTTGAAATCACTGCCTTCGCGCATTGGTTTGATGCTGGACATGACACTGCGTGATATTGAGCGGATTCTTTATTTTGAATCTTATGTTGTTCTTGATGAAGGCATGACCACGCTGGAGCGTGGCACACTGCTGACAGACGAGCAGTATCTCGATGCGGTTGAAGAGTTTGGCGATGAATTCATGGCCAAAATGGGTGCCGAGGCAATTTTTGAATTGTTGCGCACCATCAACCTGGCTGAAGAACTGAAACAGTTACGTGAAGACATCGGCGGCACGCGTTCCGAGACCAAGCTCAAGCGTTTTTCGAAACGCGTCAAGCTGGTTGAGGCATTTATTGACTCCGGTAACCGTCCTGAGTACATGATCCTGACAGTTCTGCCGGTATTGCCACCGGATTTGCGTCCGTTGGTACCTTTGGATGGTGGACGCTTTGCGACTTCGGATCTCAATGATCTGTATCGTCGCGTCATCAACCGGAATAACCGTCTGAAACGTCTGCTTGAACTCAATGCGCCAGATATTATCGTGCGCAATGAAAAGCGTATGTTGCAGGAATCCGTGGATGCCCTGTTGGATAATGGTCGCCGTGGTCGTGCCATCACCGGTACCAACCGCCGGCCCCTGAAGTCGCTTGCCGATATGATCAAGGGCAAGCAGGGTCGTTTCCGCCAGAACCTGCTGGGTAAACGTGTCGATTATTCCGGTCGTTCAGTGATCGTGGTCGGCCCGACGCTTAAATTGCATCAATGTGGTCTGCCCAAGAAAATGGCGCTCGAGTTATTCAAGCCGTTCATCTTCAGCAAGCTGCAATTACGTGGTATGGCGGCAACTATCAAGGCTGCCAAGAAGCTGGTTGAAGCCGAACGCGCCGAAGTCTGGGATATCCTCTCGGAGGTTATCCGTGAGCACCCGGTATTATTGAACAGGGCGCCAACGCTTCACCGTCTGGGTATCCAGGCTTTCGAACCGGTATTGATTGAAGGCAAGGCCATCCAGTTACATCCTTTGGTGTGTACTGCATTCAACGCGGATTTCGATGGCGACCAGATGGCTGTCCATGTTCCGCTTTCTATTGAAGCACAGCTTGAAGCACGTACATTGATGATGTCTTCAAACAATATTCTCTCTCCGGCAAATGGTGAACCTATCATTGTGCCAACCCAGGATGTTGTGCTTGGTTTGTACTACATGACACGTGAATTGGCCGGCGTCCCGGGTGAAGGTATGTACTTCTCCGATATTACCGAAGTTCACCGCGCCTATGAAAATAAGGCGGTTGAACTGCACGCGCGTATTCAGGTGCGTATCGAAGAAACCATTATTTCTGAGCATGGTGATGAACGTTACGAAACCAACCTGGTTCAAACCACGGTTGGTCGTGCTTTGCTGGCTGATATCCGGCCTGAAGGCATGCCGTTCCATTTGTTGAACGAGGCTTTGAAGAAAAAGCAGATTTCGGGATTAATCAACTCATGTTACCGGCGTTTGGGTCTTAAGAAGACGGTCGTATTCGCAGATCGCCTGATGTATACCGGTTTTCGTTATGCAACCATTGCAGGAATTTCAGTTGGTATTGATGATCTTGTCATTCCGGATGAAAAGAAAACTATTCTTGCCGCAGCGGACGAGGAAGTTATTGAAATCCAGAATCAGTATATTTCCGGTCTCGTTACTGCAGGTGAACGCTATAACAAGGTCGTAGATATCTGGTCGCGTACTAATGAGCAGGTTGCCCGAGCCATGATGGACGGCATGGGTAAAACCGCTGCAAAGAACCTGAAAGGTGAGGATGTTGAAGAGGATTCCATGAATTCAATCTTCATCATGGCTGACTCCGGTGCACGTGGTTCTGCAGCACAGATCAGACAGCTGGCCGGTATGCGTGGCCTGATGGCTAAACCGGATGGCTCCATTATTGAAACACCGATTACCGCGAACTTCCGTGAAGGTCTGGACGTA
>RCNB010002886.1_pt1 | contig 10385 bp, 6 predicted proteins | sample 2041321 | NCBI WGS metagenome assembly RCNB01 (sample SAMN09708232, study PRJNA481090) | Marine sediment metagenome, whole genome shotgun sequencing project.
TCCGCATAAGGAGTAAAGTATTGTAACTTCTTATCATGATATGGGTTTTCTCTAGAATAGTAATAATTCTCAGCCCAAGGGCCTCCATAACTCACCAAAAGGGTAGGAGTGATCGCCATTTGAGATTTTGCTGCGGTTTTAATCACATCTTCATAAATAGGGTAAATAGGAAACGAATGCTCATGGCCTGGATAGCCATCCATCATATTCACCATATTCTGTTTAAAATCTAATCCACCTTCAGTAGTTGGCATTAGTTTTAATTCTTTAGCCGCCATAATAACCCATTGGCGTTGCTGACGATTCCCAACCAAGTAGCTCTTTATACTCTTGGTATTATAGTATTCGCTGTATTGTTTTAATACCTCCTTAGCATGTTCTAAACTGGTAATGTTATAAGCCCAATACCCAACTCCAGGGCCTGTACTATAGACTCTTGGTCCATGAATCATACCGGCATCAACCATATCTGCATAGGTTAAAACATCGGTGGTTGCAGTTTGCGGATCTCTAGTCGTCGTCACGCCATAGGCTAGATTTGCAGAATAAATCCAAACCTGATTTTTATGAACTCCCCAATTTGGCCACATATGTGCATGGGTATCTATAAAACCTGGGGTCAAAGTTTTACCAGTAACATCAATAATTTTAGCATCGTCAGGCACAGTGAAACTACCTGAAGCTCCAACGGCTTTAATGCGATTATTTTCAATTAAAATATCTCCATTTTCTATGACTTCTTTACCGTTCATGGTAATGATACGCCCTCCTTTTAGTAAGATCTTACCTTTTGGAATGGCACGTTGGTATTTCACCTTTACTTTATACTCATCGGCTTTAAACTTTAGCGTATCCTTTTTCTTGTCTTTTTTATCTTCCGTCTTTGTAGAATCTGTTTTCTTTTCGGCAGCCTTTAGTTCTTTTTCTTTTTTCTTAGCGACTGCTAAACTATCTGTAAAAGCTTTCCCTTTTGCTAAGTCATAGGCGAAGTGGCTTGCGCCAAGTGACCAATGCACCTTTTTACTATCGTTAGACCATGCTGCAAATTCACCTCCCATTACGGTGAGCTTAGTTGCAGGAAAGGCGGCTTTTTCAGGTTTAGCCACTGAAATCGATGGGGTTTCTCCAATCATAGGAATGACCACCGAATAAATATCATTATTTATCTGAGCTAAAGCATGGGTACCGTCTGGCGAAATCCTGATTTCACTAGGTTTCGAGCCTTTATTCACTTCACGCCAACCTTCTTCATGCGTTGGCATCGCCGCAGCTTGATCGTGGTCTTTTCCGAAGACATCAGAAGAGCCATAGGTTTTAATACCTGTTAATTTCAAATGTTCTTTTTCATCACTACCATCCCAACGGATAGAAATTAGACCTTTGGTACCATGATTTAAATACACCCGATTATTCACCTGGGTAAAGTGCGGTAACTGTCTGCCTTTAGATTTATCAATTACGGTAATGTCTCCCCCTTCAGACGAAATCCAAGCGAGTTCGGCATATACACGACCATTAAATGGATCAATAGCATCATCATACGTTTGCGCTGCCCCTTTCGTAAAGGCAATGCGATTACTTTTATAGGACCAAGCCGGGTAGGTGTAAATACCGCGTTCCTTAGTCAATTGTGTAGGGTTACCGCTACCTGAAGCATTCACTTTATATAAATGCCCTCCATCGGGTTTCCAGGTGGTAAAAACAATCTGTTTACCATCTGGCGACCAGGCTGGCATCGCTTCTGTAAAATTGTGATCGGTTAAGCGTTTTGGAGTGCCGTTTTCTAAATCCATCACATAAAGACGGTTTAATGCGGTAAACGCTATTTGTTTACCATCTGGAGAGGGTTTTGCATCTCTAATTTGTGTGACAAAGGCTTCTGGTGAATCATCAATAGGATACTTAAACGAGACCATTGGTCCCATATCTAAATCTACATCCACAGAAAACGGAATCTCAGTGGCATTACTATCTGAAATGCTAATCTTGTATAGTTTTCCACCATAAGAGGCGATAAGGTTTTTACTGTTTGGCGTAAATGCCATGGCAGGTAACACACCTAATGGCGCGATAGATTCTTGGTCATCGCGTTGCACAGGATAGGCCAACCAGCGTTCTTCGCCCGTTTTAAGATTCCGTAAAACCAAGCCTGTATGCTCTTCAAAACGGCTGCCATAGACCATCCAATTTCCATCTTTAGAAAGGGTAGGAGTAAAGGCAGAACCATAACGCGATGTGATCATTTCGGTCGTCGCATCCTCACGGTCAAAACTCATAATCTGATACTGCGGCAACTGTGCATTATAATTCCATGCTCCACGGCGTGCCGAGAAGTAAATATGTTTGCCGTCTGCGCTAAAAGCAGGATCAATATATTTATTAGCTTTTTCCTTTTTTAATAAATCAGCACCAGAACCTCCATCTTTATGAACGATAAAAGGCTTTACATTTCGTCTGCCACGGGTGCCAACGATATAATCACCATCGGGACTCCAATCTGCCGAGACCTGGTATTTGTTTTTGTCTTTAGTGAGCTGTTTTTGTTCTTTAGTTGCCAAATCCATGGTCCAAAGGTTGTCCGAGCCACTTTTATCTGATATAAATAAAATAGACTTACCATCTGGGCTGTAACGTGGATGCACATCGTAAGGCATGCCTTCCGTAACTCTAGTGGCTTTTCCTCCTGCCATAGGAATGGTGTAGAGGTCTCCCATCATATCAAACATAATGGTACTGCCATCAGGACTCACATCTACCGAAATCCAAGTGCCTTTATCCGTGGTGAAGTTCACTTTACGGGTGGGCTCTAAAGGGAGTTCTTTAGTGGCTTTTTTGGTGGAGTCTTTAGCTTTATCAGCGTCTTGAGCGGTTAAACTATTTAAAGAGAAAAGTAGGAGTAGGGCAATGTAAAAACGCGTGTAGTTTTTCATGTGTGGTTGATTGATTAAATATACTGCCTTAAAAATAAGGAAATTAATAGAATGTTACTGTTAATTATTTTGTTAGTGCGACAAACCTCAAATTGAACCGTCATTGCACGGGAAGAATGGACGAAGTAAATGCAAGGCATTCATGAATACTTTTGAAAAACAATAAGAGCTCATGAATAATCTGTTTGTTGGTAATTTTATTCTTGATGAGACTAGTTTTCTTCGTCCCTCGCAACGCCTCGCCGTGACTTTGATCATGTCATCGCGAGGCTTGAGCCTGTGTAGGGCATTACTGAAAAACAAAATATATTTTGTTTTGAACGTAGTAAACGACGTTTGCCGAAGTAAAGCGATCTGTTTACTATAAGTTCTCCCCTAATGAGACTGCTTTACGTCGTCTCAATTGGACTCACTTCACCTCACTTCGACTACGCTGAGTGACCAACGCTCAATGACCAATGCTCAGTGGCCAACGCTTAGTGGCCAAAGCTTAGTAGCTAAAGCTCAGTGACTAACGTTAGGAGCAGGCTCAAGTCTCGCAATGACTGTAGCCATGCAATTTACAACTCATCCTAAAATTTATTTGACGCGATTTCTTTTTTAAAATCGGCGATTTGTTTTCGGAAAAATAGCACCTAAAATCATCAAATAATAATGTATCTTTAAGTTTCATTTCTTAAGCTTAAATCCCATTACATCTATGAAGTTCCTCAAACTTATGTCCTGCCTGCTCGTCTTACTATTATTTGCTTGTAATCAGGACAATGCTAAAGACGAAAAAGAGGTGCGTGAGTTTGCGAAACAATGGAACGCAGCCCATACACAACTCAAGGCACCCTACCTAGAACGCGACTATATGGATGTCGTCACCTATTACGGAAAAGAGCGCACCAGAAGACAAGTGCAGCAAGATAAGAATTTGCTGTTTCAACAATTCCCAGATTATACACAGCGTATTTTAAATGACGAATTGGTCATCACGAAAGAGGTCGGGAGCTATTTAGTAACCTTCACCAAACAGGTCAGCTATAACGGCATAGTAGCAGATTATACGTCGTATCTTTCAGTGACATCTAAAAATGGTGCGGTTAAAATATTACGAGAAGGCGTTGCTGAAAATGCTAAAGATCTAGATGCTCCCATTTTTCCTAGTGCTCGCGAAAATAATGAGGTCTTCACGACAACGAGGCAGCTGTTCGGAGATTTTAATGGCGACGGTCTATCAGACTCTGCGTCCGTAAGCTCTCCAGAAATAATATCCGCTACAAAAACGGAAGGCCAAAACGGCGATTCGGTAAAATGCAAAGGGGGCTGCAAGAGCGTGATCACCTTTAGTAATAAAGATCTAAAAGCCATCACAATCGAAGGCGCATACAGATCACAATTAGAAAATCTTAAAGACCTTAACAGTGACGGAGCAGACGAGATTGGTTTTTGGAATCTAAAACCCACGACTAAGAGTCTCTATGTTTTTAATGCAACCAATGGTGTTTTACTTACCGAGCCTGTCGTCATTAACACCTCCGTCCATAAAAACCTCAGTCTTATTGACGTTTTTAAAAAAACAGGGCCTAATAAAATTACAGTCACACACAGTGAACAAGTCAATGGGAAGTGGGTCTTAAAAAGCGAAGTGATTGCTTTGGATTGAGAAAATACTAAGCATTCATGAATACCTCTTAAAAACAATAAGAACTCATGAATAATCTGTTTCTAGCTTAATGTCATTGCGAGCTTTACGAGGCATACGAAGTAAACTTGAAGCAATCTGCCTATTGCTTTGCTTTATGTTCATTTTACCTTGATGTAAACTGCGCAGCAAATCATGAGATCCATAAAATAAGTATCGGCGAATAAACGAACCAAAAGATCAAAACGATTGGTTAGGAATTACTCATTTATTCTTATTGTTTAAATAGGAAATCGTGAATGCCGCGCATTTGCCAAGCACCATTCGCTAATGCGTGTTTGTTTATATTTTTCATTACCCTTCTAATTTGAACCCTTGATTTGTTTTCAAAACTAACTTTATTGCTCATTATTTCTGAAAATCGTTGCTTCCGACGGTGTCGGAATTTCAAGTATGATATTGGTTTAGGGCTTATTTACTGTGATTGTTGGTGATATAAAAACGGGAATTGTATTGACATTGCTAGCGCGCCTAGCAGCTGATATAGATACAAGACGCGACAAATACTAAGCAATCATGAATACCTTTGAGAAACAATAGGAGCTCATCAATAATCTGTTTTTTGGATTACTGGATTATTATATTGTAGGTTTTTGACTGCTTTTTACGTGGGGATTGTTGTATAATACATTCATGATAAGGGTGTTGAATTATATTTTTCCAAAAAAAAACAGTAGGACAAGGTCTCTACATGTCTAATTATTTCTTTAATTTTAGAGGTATATATATTAAAGTTAAACTCACTAGGGTGTTTATATGCTTGTTGGCTTGAATAGTCACAAACATTGAAACTAAAATTGAACAACATGAAAACAAAACATTTATTTTTCATTCTCTTACTTTTCATTGCTAATTCGGCACGCGCTCAATTGAGTGCCGTTCAATCTCAACAAATTGATAGCTTGTTTAATTCATGGACTGAAGCTAATCATCCTGGAGGAGCTGTTGGCATAATGCAAGACGGAAAAGTTATTTATTCAAAAGCATTTGGTTTGGCAAGTTTAGAGTATCAAGTCCCAAACACAACAGAAACCATATTCAATATAGCCTCAGTTTCTAAGCAATTTACGGCCATGGGTATTGTGCTACTTCATGAGAAAGGGCTAATATCAATAGATGATGATATCCGCAAATATTTACCAGACATGCCAGATTTTGGACATACCATTACCATACGCCACATGCTGCATCATACAAGTGGTATGCGTAGTTTACACGCTATGCTTGAATTAGCTGGGTGGCGACGTGGAGACTCTAGAACGAATGAAGATTTGTATCGGTTTATGTTAAACCAAAAGGAGTTGAATTTTGAACCAGGTGAAGAATTCTTGTATTGTAATACAGGGTATATGCTCATGGTCAATATTATTGAAAATGTGACTAAAGAAAAGTTTCCCATGTGGATGAAAGCTAATGTTTTTGAACCATTAGGAATGACAAATACTTATGTGGAAGACAGATTTGATCGTATTGTTCCAAATAATGCAACCTCATATTATGGAGCAAAAGGTGATTTTTTTAGAGCAGTAGAATTTTGGGGTTATATAGGATCTGGCAATATGCATTCTACAACAGCAGATTTATTAAAGTGGCTTCAGAACTTTAGCAGACCACCTTCAAATTGGAGTTCAGCTTTTGAAATGCTCAAAACGACCGATGCACTTAATGATGGCAGTGAAAACAACTATGCCTTTGGAGTAAGTCTTGATGAGGTAAATGGTTATAAGAGAATTCAACATGGAGGAGCTATAGGTGGTTTTAGATCGTATACGAGCACCTACCCTGAAGAACAACTGAGTATTGCCGTGTTAACTAATTTTTCATCATCAAATGTTGGACAAAAGGAAAACCAAATTGCTCAAGTTTTATTAAAAGAGAAGTTGATTAAAAAAATAGCAGATGGGGAACCAAAATTGAATAGACCCGCTATTACATTGTCAACTGAACAGCTGAAAAAATTTGAAGCTTCTTATTGGAACGATAAGGAAAACTATGCAAGAAAAATATATGTAAAAAATGACACATTACATTATTTTCGTTCAACAAATAATGAAAATTCCTTAGTTCCTATTTCACCTAACGAATTTAAGATGTTAGGCATATCTGGTAATCTCGTTGCAAAATTTGATGTAGATGCAACTGGTCATAAAACGATGTCTGTTAGTGAAGATGGAGGCAGGTCTTCAATGTTTAAATCTTTTGAACCTGTTGTTGCAGACGCTATGGATTTTAAGGGCTATACGGGTCGTTTTTATAGTCCTGAATTAGAAAGCACTTTTGACTTCTTTATTAGAGATGAGAAATTAGTTGGTCATCATGGAAGACATGGTGATTTCCCGGTACAAATAATTAAAAGTGATGTCGTGGAAAACCCTGGTAGGGCGATAATAAAATTTGAGCGCGATAAAAACAACAAAGTAACTGGAATTAGAATTTCTAATGGAAGGGCCAGAAATGTTTGGTTTGAAAAACAAGAATAAATACGCAAGCCAACAACATATATAAGCTATTAAAACGGCTCATATAAATTACCGTTAGCGCCAATTAATACAAAATCAATTAAATAATGAAAGTTACAGATGAACATAATGAGCGTATAGCAAAAATGAAATTTTATTCAGTTTATCCTCATTACGTCACGAAGATTGAAAAGAAAGGCAGAACGACAGCTGAGTTGCATCAAGTGATAGAATGGTTAACTGGTTTTAATGAGTCCAAAATACAAGAGTTAATTGATGAAAAAGCAACATTTGAATTATTCTTTCAAAACGCGGAACTGAATCCAAATGCTCACCTGATTAAAGGAGTAATATGCGGTTATCGAATTGAGGAAATAGATTATCCATTAACTCAACAAGTAAGGTATTTGGATAAATTAGTAGATGAATTAGCAAAGGGACGAAAAATGGAGAAGATATTACGAATTGGATAAAAACTGTAACTAACAACGTTTAAAATTAATACCTAATAAAAGCCTACTTACGAAAGTCCGTAAGGACTTTCTATCTGTGATTTATTTACTAACTATAGGACTTAAAACACGCAACTAACCTTATAACGACAGTTAGCCTTTATTTGAAAAATTTCAACATTAGGCAAAAAGATATAGATGTAAAAATGGGTATTAACAATTAGAACATAATTAATTTACAAACATAAAAAATAATATTATGATGGTTTTTATTGAATTTTGGAAAGCTAAAGATGCATGGCATCAATTGACTAAAGAAGAACGAATAGCCTATCTGGGCCAAATTGGACCAGCTATGGAAGATTTAGTATCAAAAGGAGTAACTATTGATGCTTGGGGCTTGAATAGTGACACTTCACCATATAAAGCAGATTATGACTTCTATGCTATTGCAAAGTTGCCTTCTCAAGAATTACTTGATAGTTTTCAAGCCACAGTGGAAGGCTCAGCTTGGTACAATTACTTTGAACAAATAAATGTGTCTGGAGATGATTTAGGCATAGAGACCGTCATTGGAAAAATGATTGAGTTGTAATCAAATAATAGCAATTAAGAAAAGAAAACAAAGGCTAACAAGAGGCCTAATTCATTGCTAGTTCTGTTTGTATTCTGGCTCGAGCGAAGCCAACTGGAGCAAGCATAATTCTAGGGGTTTTCCTCTGGCGCGTTATCTTTTACTAATTTAGTTTCTAGCCAATGCAACTAACCTTACACAATACGTTTTGTGCAAGCTCGGTATGCTACAGGCACAACGTTTACTGACAAGAATGCCAATAAAAATATGAAAAGAAGAATCTTTATTAAAAACACGACATTGACTGGGCTTGGGATCACAACATTTGGACTACTGGACTTAAATGCTACAGTGTTCTTTGGCAACAATCTCAAAGTAAACGGGCAACGTATTGAAAATCGGATTAATGAGCTGGCCAAATTTGGACAGGACGAAAACGGTCACGGCTACCGAGTGGCGTATACCAAAGGCGACATTGAGGGCAGAGCATGGTTTATGCAACTGATGAAAAATGCTGGACTTCATCCAACTATTGACAGTGGGGGCAACATCATCGGGACGCGAAACGGGAAAAAACCTGCACTAAAACCAATTGCTTTTGGTTCGCACATTGACATGGTGCCTGATGGGGGCAACTACGATGGTACTTTAGGCTCCCTTAGTGCTTTGGAAGTCATAGAAGTACTCAATGAAAATAAGATGGTGACAGAACACCCTCTGGAGGTCATCATTTTCGCCAATGAAGAAGGAGGTCTCATTGGTAGCCAGGCCATGGTGGGGCAATTGACAGATGATGGACTAAAGCAGATTAGTCAAAGTGGTTTGGTGATGGCAGATGGAATCAAGGCTATTAATGGTAAACCTAATGAACTTCAAAATTCCATACGCAAGAAAGGAGACCTCCACGCATTTCTTGAACTCCATATTGAGCAAGGTGGCATTCTGGAGAGTGAAAACTTACAAATCGGTGTAGTTGAAGGTATTGTAGGTATTCTGGATTGTAAAATTACGATAGAGGGTTTTGCAAATCATGCGGGCACGACTCCTATGAAACTGCGGAAAGATGCTTTATTGGCTGCGTCCAAATTAATAATTGAAGTGAACGAAGTGATTAACAGTATACCAGGAAATCAAGTTGGAACTGTAGGGAAAATTCAGGCCCTGCCTGGAGCATACAATGTTGTGCCGGGTAAGGTTATATTAGGTTTGGAAATACGGGATTTGTCATGGGATAAAATTGAAATGTTGTTGGCTGAAATTGAAAAGGGTGCTGAGACTATAGCAGTTGACACAAAAACGAAAATTATTTTTAAGCCTGAGGCAAGTTTCTCAAAACCTGCACTAACAGATAAATTATTGCAAAAAAAAATCTATGAATCCGCAAATTCTCTTGGACTTAAAACGAAGTTTATGCAAAGTGGCGCAGGTCACGACTCGCAACAAATGGCAACCATTGCACCTGTGGGTATGATTTTCGTTCCAAGCGTAGGTGGCATTAGCCATTCGCATAAAGAATTCACCAAAACAGAAGACATGATAAATGGAGCTAATGTATTACTGCAAACCATATTATCCGTTGACAGAGAATGAGGTCAGCCTGCGCAAAACAAAAGCTATAAAGCATCTGCCTTAACGCACATAACAAATCAATTAAAGTACTATGGACAAAGCATTACAAACGATGATTGACAATATGCCTGAAAAAACAGGTAAGTCATTAGCGCAATGGAAAGACCTTCTTAAAGCGGAATCCTTTTCAAAACATTCGGAAGGGGTCAACTATTTAAAGACAGAGCACCAAGTGACACACGGTTTTGCAAATACGATTGTAACGCTTTCAAAGGAAGAAAATAATGGGCCAGATGACCTCGTTGAAGCTCAATATAAAGGAAAAGAGAATTTAGTACCCATCTATCAAGCGCTTACCAAATTCGTTAGTGCTTTGGGAACAGATATTACAACGACACCAAAAAAAGGAAGTGTAAGTCTGATTAGGAAACGGCAATTTGTGTTGATAAAACCGGCTACTAAAACACGGATTGATTTGGGTTTTAAACTAAAAGATAAACCAACAACCGCTCGGCTTGAGAATTCTGGACCCTTTGGAACCATGTGCACGCACCGGGTGAAAATCTCTGAAATTACTGAGGTTGATGATGAATTAAAAAAATGGATTTCAGAAGCCTATGAAACATCAATATAAAACGGGCTACATTAAAATAGATAAGCTATAGGCCTCTGCGCGATATTGCTGCGCATAGCAAAAACGGTAGCTTAAAT
>RCNB010002887.1_pt1 | contig 10383 bp, 9 predicted proteins | sample 2041321 | NCBI WGS metagenome assembly RCNB01 (sample SAMN09708232, study PRJNA481090) | Marine sediment metagenome, whole genome shotgun sequencing project.
TAGCTTAGAATCGAGTGTAGTATAAACGGTCAACCCTCCTTTATAGAGTCTTGATGAACCCAGAGTTTTTTCAAGAAACTTCTTGATATAGGCCACAAAGTATGGCGCTTTGACCGGTTTATTGTTTTGTTTCCCAAGACAAAGCTGTTCTTCTCTTGCTTTAGTAAAGGCTGTTTCCGATATGATACCGGTATCTTTCATCTGCTTTAAGACAATATTTCTACGTTTTATCGCAAGATCTTTGTCAATTAGAGGGGAATATCGTGACGGTGCTTTGGGGAGGCCTGCAATCAGGGCGCATTCGGCAAGATCCAGGCCTTTTGCTTGTTTGCCGAAAAATATCCTTGCCGCCGATTCTACGCCGTAGGCACCGCTTCCGAAATATACCTGGTTAAGGTACAGCTCCAGGATTTCATCTTTTGTATAACGTCGCTCAAGCTGAAAGGCCAGAAATGCTTCCTTGGTCTTGCGCAACAAGGTTTTACGGGACGTCAGAAAAAGAGTCTTGGCAAGCTGCTGTGTGATGGTGCTGGCTCCTTCAACAAATTCACCGGCCCGGATATCACTTATGACGGCTCTGAGAATTCCTTTCGGGTCGATGCCGCTATGTTGATAAAATTTTCTGTCTTCAGTGGCGATCAGCGCTTTCTTAAGATAATCGGGTATGACTTTGAGCGGAACCGGATCTCTTTTTTCTACAAAAAGTTCTGCCAGAAGAACTTTATCCGCCGAGTAAATTCGTGTAACAGAAGACGGTCTAAACGTTTCAAGGCTAAGGATCTGGGGAAGATCATGGAAAAGGGCAAAAAATGCCCCTGACAAAATCCCGAAAAAGAGGCCACAGGTAAGGAAGAGTAAAATGGCGACGTTCTTTTTATTAATGTATTGACTGTTACTGTCCATAACTGTAAATACAGACCACGCAAGTTATCGTCTCGGAATTTCTAAAATTTAATGAAAATATAGGCCATTTTGTGAGGCTTGAATGCTTGCCTCGAATATGGAATAATGGAAAAGTGGAATACTGGAAGGTTGGTTTTTAAAAGGATATTAGCTATTTTTAATTTTATCGTCAACACATATTTTACCATTCACCCAATATTGCATTATCCCAGAACCCATTATTCCACTATTCCATTATTCCAGCATTCCAATTGGGGCGAAGCCCCTAACTTGTTTCCGAAACGTTCATTTAAGGAGAATTCAAATGACACATCATCATCATCACCACCACCATGACCATGACCATGAAATTGAGAGCACTTTATCATTTGACGAAAAAATGATCAAACTGCTTGAACACTGGGTAAAGCATAATGATGATCATGCTGAAACATACAGGGGTTGGGCAAAAAAAGCAAAAGAGAAAAATATGGACGAAACCGCCTCGTTGCTTGAAAATGCAGCTGAGATGACCCTTGAGATCAGCAAAAAGTTTGAAGAAGCGGCCAGGATCATCCGAAGATAGTCGGTTTTTGTGCAAAGACAGGAAGTTGATCAGGAGCAATTTGCATCAACTCTTCTAATCAGATCATTGGATGTGTAATAGTTGTTTAGTGCAACGAACACATTGCTGCACGGCTGGGCAAAAGGTAATGATTGTCCATCCTGATCGAAAATAGCGTTTATCTTATCCTGTTTTGCAGGACCTTTTCTACCGAGGACTTCAATAACATCTCCTTTGAAAACCTTGTTGCGAACTTCAATCTTTGTACCAAGTTGTGTTGCACTTTCTGTGACTTTTCCGATAAACGTATGTCCGGTATCTTTTGTTTTTTCATAGGCCGGGGATATCTGGTCAGGGTCGCCAAAATAGAATCCTGTACAGTAACTTCTGTGACTGATTCTGCCAAGTTCTTTAAGCCAGTCTTCTTTTACACTGTAATTTGCTCGATTTTTATAATAATCGTCGATGGCTTCCCGGTAGACCTTGACTGTGGATGCCAGGTAGTTGATTCCTCTCATTCGCCCTTCGATTTTCAGAGAAACTATACCGGATTTGATAACTGCAGGAATATGTTCAATCATGCAAAGATCCTTTGAATTGAAGATATAACTGCCGTGGTCATCTTCGGCGATGGGCATGTATTGGCCGGGCCTTAACTCTTCTACTATCGCATATTTCCATCTGCAGGATTGAGAACACATCCCTCGATTGCTGTCACGATTGGACATGAAACTGCTCAGAAGGCATCGACCTGAATATGATATGCACATGGATCCGTGGACAAAAGCCTCAATTTCTAAAGCACAATTTTTGACAATTTCTCTTATTTCATTTAAAGACAGTTCCCTTGCGACGTTTATTCTTTTAACACCGAGTTGTTGCCAGAACAGAGCACTTTTGTAATTGGTTGTGTTGGCCTGAGTGCTGAGATGTATGGGCAGTTGCGGTATGATTTTAGAAGCCATCCTGAATATTCCCGGGTCTGCTACGATTAGAGCGTCCGGACCGATTTCTTCCAGTATATTAAGATATTCTACAATTGTCTTTTGATCGTCATTCCGCGGGTAAATGTTACAGGCCACATATACTTTGACACCGTGTCCGCGGGCAAAATTGACAGCTTGTTGAAGTTCATCGACGGTAAAATTTTCGGAAAAGTTTCGCAGGCTGAATTCCTTACCTGCAAGGTAAACCGCATCGGCTCCATAGTGGATAGCGATCTTTAGCTTTTCAAAATTTCCTGCCGGCGCAAGGAGCTCAATTTTTTTGGGTGTTTCAATCATTTTATAATGGGTCTTCACAGGCGGCTTTGCACTTTTGATCGACTTTTGAAATTCTTATGATCTATTTTTTAGAAAGGGAAGTTGTTCCTCAGTAAGATCAGAAAGATTAGGATACTGTTTATCCTTTTCCGAAATGATTGGATCTTCAACCGGCCAGTCAATACCGATGTCAGGATCAGACCAGATGATTCCGCCTTCGTCATCAGGCGCATAAAAATCCGAGCATTTGTATAAAAAACGGGCGGTTTCGCTCAGCACACAGAAGCCGTGAGCAAATCCTTGGGGAATAAACAGCTGGCGCTTGTTCCGATCCGAAAGATGAAAACCGGTCCATTTGCCGAAAGTAGCGGAACCTGGCCGGATGTCGACCGCCACATCAAATATCTCACCGGTTATTATCTGTACCAGCTTGGCCTGGGGGTTTCTGATCTGGTAGTGAAGTCCCCTGATGGTGCCCTGCACGGAATAAGAAATATTATCCTGGACAAATGCCGTATCAATGCCGGCTTTCATGTATCTGTTCCGGTTGTATGTCTCCATGAAAAAGCCGCGGCTGTCTTCAAATACTTCAGGCTCAATGATAAGGATGCCTTCTATTGATGTTGTTACGATATTCATGATCCTCAGTTTTTAAATCCAAAAAGGTTATATGGTTGTTTCGTCTTCGTCCTCAAATTGTTTTTTCAGCTTAAATGATTGTTCCAGATATCGTTTAAGTTTTTCCTGCACCTTGCCGTAAACGGTTCCTTCGGGAAAGTAGCCCTCTTCGTCCGGAGTCCCTGCCGGAACATCCGTTAATATCTCCATTCCTTCTTCAATCGTAGAAACCTGATAGACATGAAATTTTCCTTTTCTTACGGCATCGATCACATCTTTTTTAAGCATCAGATTTTTTACATTGGTCCGGGGAATTAATACTCCCTGTTTGCCGGTAAGTCCTTTGCTTTTACAGACGTCAAAAAATCCTTCAATTTTCTGATTAACCCCGCCGATGGCCTGAATTTGCCCTTTTTGATTCACCGAACCGGTTATTGCGATCCCCTGATGGATGGGAATGTTTGAAAGGCTTGAGATAACAGCATAGAGTTCCGTCGAAGAAGCGCTGTCGCCGTCGATGCCGCTGTAGCTTTGCTCAAAAGTGATGCTTATTGATAAACTTAATGGGTAGTTTTGTGCGAAAGTTCGTCCCAAATAACCGGAGAGAATCAGAACGCCTTTGTCATGGGTCTTCCCGCTCAGCTTGGCTTCACGTTCAATATTAACAACCCCCTGCTTGCCCATATATGTTTCGGCGGTGATTCGGGAAGGACGCCCAAACATGAAGTCGCCGATTTGAAATACGGAAAGGGCATTTGCCTGGCCGGCAACATCCCCTTTCACATCGATCATAATGGTATCATCCACGTAGGATTCGTGTATTTTTTCTTCATAAAGGTTATACCGAAATCGGTATTCATTGAAAGCTGTGATAACATCTTTGTCTGAAACCCGTTTTGCATCCCTTTTCTTTGCCCAGTAGTCAGCCTCTTTTAAAATTCCCATAATCGCGCCGAATCTGAGTGAAAGCTTTTTTTGATTGGCGATATATTTTTCACCATACTCTACAATGGCGGAAACACCTTTTGGGGTTAACGGCAGTAGTTCCTCTTCTTTGCATACACGGGCAATGAAGCGAGCATATTGTTGAATTGTATCCTGGTTTTTTTCCACCTCATGGTCAAAATCGGCCCTGACTTTGAAAATTTTATTAAATTTTGAATCATAGTTCTGGAGCATGTGAAACAGGTGATAGCTGCCGAACAAAACAACCTTGACTTCCAGCGGGATCGGTTCCGGCCGAAGGGATGATGTGCCGTATCCCAGACCTGAAGCAAGATCTTCTATGAAAAGGAGCTTGTTTTGTAACGCACGTTTGAGCGCTTCCCACACGAACGGGGTCATGAGGATAGACTCGATTTCCATTATCAGATAGCCGCCGTTGGCTCTGAGGAGTGATCCGGCCTGGACCATGCTAAAGTCTGTGATAATGGTTCCCATATGCGCTCTTTTTTCAATTTGACCGAAAACATTGTGATACGTTGGATTTGTTTCGAAAATAACCGGTGCGCCTTTTAAAGATTTTTGATCTACCAGAACATTGACCTTATAGCGTTGAAAAGAGGGTTTGGCAGACTGAAACATAAAGCCTTCAACGGGTGATTTTGCATCCTGGGAAGATATAAAATCCTTGACGTTTTCGAGAATATCCGCCTGCACATCGTCCAGATAAGCCAGAATGTCTTTGCACCCCTTGTATTCTTCCTTTACAATATCTATCCGCTGTTTTACCACAAACAGAGCGATTTCCTCCATCAGCTTTTCAACTTGAGAAGTCATTACCTGGTTGATTTTATTAAGTTCTCGGATCGTGACGTCGACTTCGGACTGAACCATACTGATTCTTTCCTCGATTTTGGTTTGTGTTTTCTTGGGAAGGGCCATAAACTCTTCCGGTGAAATCGGCTTTTCTTTAACAATGGGGATGGTTTGATACCCGGTTTTGGTCCTGTTAATCTTGATATTCTTTTTCGCTGCCGACGCTTCGAGTTTCTGAATGATCTCTTTTTGTTGATCCGAATACTTTTTTTGAATTTCAGATTGTTTCTGGTGATACGATTCATGTTCAAAGGCTTTGGGCAGCTCCTTTTTCAGATCATCAATTAACTTGCTTATTGTTTTACTGAACCGGGTTGCTTTTCCTGTGGGCACGGAAATGGTTTTGGGACGGTATTCATCCTTGAAATTATTGACCATGCACCAATCAACAGGTGATGGAAGGGTTTTGGCTTGCCGATCAACGAGGTCTCTGATGATGGTAGATTTGCCGGTGCCTTCTAATCCCGTGACAAAAATGTTGTATCCCGGACTTTTCATGTTCAGGCCGAAGTTTATGGCCTGAACCGCTCGTTCCTGCCCGATGACTTCATCCAGCGGATTTACTTCAGCTGTATTTTTAAAGGTGAAAATTTTGGGATCACATGTACATCTGAGATCCGAAGGCTTTAATTCACATATTTTTTTCATGATATACTCCTTTTCATCCCCTCACAATTCCTTCCCATTCATAGGAGAGTATAGTGTGAGGATAAATTGAAGATTGTATCTATAATCAGGAAGTGTGTTACTAATGCATTATACTATTCATTTGTCAATAGCGCAGCATTGAATCCTTTCTCTTCTTGACAAAGAAATGAATAGACGATATGTTTTCTTATAATATATTCACCATTATTTTTTATCATGAGGTTAAATTATGGCCGAGGATCAAGTCGGTGTGGTTATCAATTTTTATGCTAAACTGAGTGTTGCTGCCATAAAGGTGACCGGCGGGAGCATTAGAAAAGGTGATCTGTTGAAGTACAAGGGACACACCACCGATTTTACCCAAGAAGTGACCAGCATGGAAATTGAAAATCATCCTGTGGAAGAAGCCAAGGCAGGTGATTTAGTGGGATTGAAAGTAAAGGAGAGAGTTCGAGAAAAGGATAAGATCTATAAAGTGATTGAATGACTTTTTACGAGACCGTCGAACCTTGAGACCTTTGCAAAACGCCCCCTTTTGCCCAGAGAAATACGCTGCGCTGTTGCTACCGCAAATTTCACCCCGATGGAAAAAAAGACGACAACAGATTCCATTGGGCAAGCAGTGCAGGCGCAGATATTGGCGGAAAAGACAGTTTTCGTTCAGGCACTATATATAGTCAAGAATTTGAGCAAGATCGGTTATCACAAGATCGGCAGAAAGATCTTTGCACTTTGGATCATTTTTTCTCAACCTCAGCGATCTTGCATCACCTGCAAAGAGTCCTGTTTTGAATCCCGTCTTTTTTGCAGGATAGATATCGTTTAACATATCATTTCCGAAATAGATGGCTGAATGTGCAGGGACATCCATGTTTTTAAGCTTTTCAGCCGCAACCTGGAACATGAAAGTCGATGGTTTTGCATATCCGAATTTGTATGAATAAAGAACAAGGTCGGGATGAAATCCAAGAGCTTCCGGGTTTGAGTCAAGGAACCAGTTAAACAGATATGGGGTATAAAACTGGGCGTTTGATATAATGCCCATCGGAATCTTCGAATCCTGGCAGACCGAAAGCACCTTTTCAAGGTGTGGCATGGGATATACTGGATTTGTAATCAGTTCAAATTCTACGGCAAATGTCCGAACGGTTTCAAGGTCATCATTTTCGAGCACACGCATCCATATCTGGTCTATTTCTACTTCCGGGAAATCAACCCCTTTTCTTTTGAGTATTTCATGTTGGTTCTCTATGGCAGCGAAAAATTGCTTTAAAACGGTTTGAGGTCCCTTTTTGGTTCTGAATTTTTCAAGTAATTTTTCAAGTTTTTCCGTTTGCGGTGATTTTCTCTTTGCCATGCTTATGTCACCTGATCTGCTGATAAAGAGTGTGCCGTACAGGTCAAAAAGAATAGCCTCGACCTTTTCTTCTAGTTTTCCGCTTTGACCCAAAGAACCCGAAAGCGGGGAAATAGGCCTTATATATTCAGAGATCAGATCATTTTTATTCATAATTTCACCATTTGAGAAGGCTAAAATCTTCCAGAGTCAGAAAATTTGAAAGAAGAACTTTTTTGTCTATTTTATGGCAAACGTTATCCTTGATCACTCTGGAATAGATATCAACGAGTTTTTTTCTGTATTTAGTTTTGTTGTAATTGAGCAGCACAGCATTCATGTTATTTTGTATCAGAGCATCTTTGTCTGACACTTTTCCTGGGTTTAAAAGGAAAGGGTTAAGATACATCAGCCTGTCTCGATTCGACTTATTGGAGAGCACATTAGATATTATAGTTTTTTGAAAGGCTTCATCAAGCAGTCCAAAATCGATGGTTTGGTTTGCTGTTACTTTTTCAAAAGCGCTTGTGATTTTCGTTTCATCGATAATTATGCCGAACATGGAACAAGCTTTTCGTATGCACGCCTGCCAGGTTCTAAATAACTTATCTTTGCCGAGCCATTCCACTGGAACCGCCAGCCGTGTGTAAAGGTGATCCAGCCAGACCCCTTTTTTTTCAAAGTCATGACATATTTCCGGTAGTTTCCTTCCCCAAAGGATTTTTTTTGCGGTCCAGGGTTCGAGAAATGAAAACCCGAACCCCTCGGTAATGCTTGTGGTGATAAGAAACCTGGCGGACATGACAAGTTCTGAAAATTCATGTGATAAACCGGCTTCAAATATAACATTCAGATTCTTTTCTTCTACAAACGCTTTCCATTGCGCATGGCTTTCGAGATCTGCCGGGCTGTCGGGCGGGAGCGTAATTGCAAGGGTTTCATTGTTTTTGAAAAACAGGGAGATAAGGATTGCTTCTCCAATATTTTTTCTCCGGAGTGCTCGAATAGGATACAAAACAAGGTTTTTTTGGGTTACGCCCGTTGTGCTTAAATTAAAAGGCTTTATGGTGTTGAAAATTTTATGTAACCCTTTTTCTTTTAACCCTGATTTGAGCAGTATGTTGTAATCCCTTGAATTAATTACGCCGTAATGGGAGTCTTGAATATATTCATCTTCAGAAAAGTATACCAAGGGACGTCCGTCTTCCGCAAAGTCATGGATCTGAAGAAAAAGTTTGATCTTTTTGTTTTGGAGCGCTTTGAGAATTTTCAAGAAATCGCTGTTTTTCGCCAGTGTGGGGTTGTGAACGTGTACAAGGTCACATCCGCTTTTCCATTTTAAATCGATCGCTTTTGTGATGGAGGCCGCAATATCTTCGGGGTCTGATCTATTTTGATCCTGGCTATCGTAACCAAGTCCAGATATATGAACGGTATCGCAAGGGAAGGCCGATTCAGGGGGGGCGCCTGTCAATACCAGTACGTCACAAGTATCACGGAGAGCTTCCACCTGCTGTTTTAAAACCGTTGTTACGCCGCCGGCTTTGAGATGATAATGAATAAATGCTATCTTCATTTTAAAAAATATAGGACAAGTAGATTTGAGTGTCAAAAAAATAATAAGGGTTCAGTGAAAAGTGATCAATGCTTTTTCGTACGGGCACTAACCCGTGGAGAACGCCGCTCATCAGGAAAACAGCTATTTATGAATGGAAACTAAATATTATCTTTTAAAAGCATAGTGGCAGGGTCAAGAAACAATGCAGGCCGGTCGGACCCCCCCGGTTTTCCCTTTAATGTAATAACATGGATTTTTTTGCCTTCAGGCTGGAGCTGGATAACCATGTCAAACAGGTCGGAGACATCCAAAAGAGGAGCCGGTATGCCGTCAGGTCCGGATTTTTCATGACGATGGGTTTTCACGGCAAACCAGACATGCAACCGATGGTTTTTGGCAAGTCTTTTTAAATCAGAAAGGGATGTTCTTGCGGTTTCATTAAAGTGAAACCCGTCAATCAGAACCATCTGGGGTGAAAAAATATTCTGTTCCTTCAGGTCGGTCAGCCTTTCTTCAAGTTTGGGCACACTAAACCCCTCAACTTTGAAAGTCATAATGAACCTGTGCGGCAATAAGTCTTCCCATAGCTTGTTTATCTTTTTGGCATTGTATGGTTTGGTTAGATGACGGAAGACCTCCTTGTACCACAGACTAATTTTATTGACCGGATCGTCGAGGCTGATATGAAGAACATATTTACTTCTTAAAAGTGTGTTCAAGGCAAGCTGGACCAGCAGCGAAGTTTTACCGACTCCCGCGCGTGCAAGAACAGCACCAAAGCCTCCTTCAGGGAGGATATCTTCGGTTTCATCCCCTATGAACCTTAAAGGGTTTTGAAGTATAAGCTCCTTTTTTATCATAATCATTTTCCTTTCTTTTCTTTTTCCGCCTTTTTGGCCAGTTTCTCGGAAATAGATTCCGGCACCTGTTTATAAGAACCCAATTCCATGGTAAACTGGGCTTTGCCCTGTGTCGATGATCTTAAGACGGTTGAAAAGCCAAACATTTCAGCAAGGGGTACCCGGGCTTCAACAACGCACAAAGGACCTTCATCCTGAGAACCGACAATTATTCCACGGCGTTGGTTTAAAAGCCCCATAACCGCACCCTGAAACTCGGATGGTGTTTCCACGGCGACCTTCATGACCGGTTCATGAATCACCGGTCCGGCCCTGAAATAACCTTCACGAAAGGCTCCCCGGGCCGCCGCCATGAACGCCATTTCAGATGAATCAACCGAGTGTGAAGCTCCGTCATTGATTACCACTTTAATGCCGGTTACGGGAAATTCCATTTTTGGTCCTTTTACAATGGATTGTCTGAAGCCCTTTTCGCATGAAGCGATGAACTGGGTTGGGATATTACCCCCTACGATTTTATTTTCAAAGACGAATTCGGTTCCGTTCACAGGTTCCATGTAACCTGCCACGCGACCGTATTGCCCGGCTCCACCGGTTTGTTTTTTATGAGTATAGTTGAATTCGGCTTTGCGGGTTATGGTTTCCCTGTAAGCCACACGCGGTTGACCGGTGGTAACCTCGGCGGTATATTCACGGTGCATTCGCTCCACATAGACCTCAAGGTGAAGTTCTCCCATTCCTTCAATAACGGTCTCTTTGGTTTCATCGTCAACATAGGTTTTGAATGTGGGGTCCTCTTTGCTGAACCGGTTCAGGGCTTTGGACATATTTATCTG
>RCNB010002888.1_pt1 | contig 10382 bp, 9 predicted proteins | sample 2041321 | NCBI WGS metagenome assembly RCNB01 (sample SAMN09708232, study PRJNA481090) | Marine sediment metagenome, whole genome shotgun sequencing project.
CGGGTGGCAGATATACCGGAACAATCGATCAGCCTGGGTGAGTTGGCTGTGTTGGCCAATCCCTTTCGAGGGGCAGTTGAACCGGGGACAGAACCTGGCTTGGAGTCCACAAAATATTTTGGGCCAGCCTACGGCGCCACAGCATTTGGTGTGCACGGTATGATCCTGGAAGTGGATCCGGAAACGATGATGATTAAAATTCTTAAATATGTCACGGTAGAGGATTGCGGAACCATGCTGAATCCGCTGGTCGTAGAGGGTCAGATTCACGGTGGAGTATCGATGGGTATTGGCAATGCCTACTATGAAAAACTCCATTATGACGAGAATGGCCAGCTCTTAAATGCCAGCCTGGCGGACTATTTGATTCCTGGATCGACGGAAATGCCGCACATCGAGGTTTACCACATGAATACTCCGGCGCCCAATAATAAGCTGGGCACCAAGGGTGTTGGGGAAGCAGGGGCGATTCCGGTTCCAGCTGCATTTGCCCAGGCTCTGGAAAACGCGCTGCCAGAGTACGATTTGGAGATCCTGGAAACACCCCTTAGTCCTAACCGGTTATTTGAGCTGATTCATAAACGGGAGGAAAAATCATGAAAGTCGAAGGTGAGCATATATTTAATGGGACTCCTCAACAAGTCTGGGATTTATTTCGAGATACAGATGTGATGGCGGCTGCGCTGCCGGGCACTAAAAATATGGAAGATGTTGGTGATAATAAATATGAAGCAATAATGAATGTCCGGGTAGGACCGGTAGCGGGAGAATTTTCTGGTGACCTGGTGATATCCAATGAAAAATTTCCCGAAAGTTACACTATGAGTGTTGATGGACGCGGTAAACCGGGCTTTCTGAAAGGATTTGGAGATATAATATTAATAGATAAGGGGGAATCTGGCACCTTGATGAAATATGTTGGTGAGGTTCAAATCGGAGGAAAATTAGCCGGCGTGGGCCAGCGATTGATTGATACAGTGAGCAAAAGCATAATTAACCAGGCCTTTGAGACCCTGGATCACGTATTAGCAGAGAGATCGGCTGCGAAGGGAGAGGATCGGGAAGTCGAATACCAGGGGGCTTCAGAGAAAGAATATGCTGCCGCGATTGCTAAAGACATGGTGGGAGGGATCTTGTCATCCTCTTGGGCAAAATGGCTGATAGGTGTAGTAATTTTAGTGATTATTGGGATAATTCTTGTTTTAAGTTATACTTAAATACCGCAACTAACCTTCTTACTAGTTATTTATCTTATTGGATTCCTATTACCTTGATCTATCTCTGTTGGTTTTAGCCTGGGACGAGGAGGTGATTTTGGAAAACATGGTTCTGACTCAGATCAGCAGTTCTTGATTCTGAGTTTTTTTGTACTTATTGATCACTCAAAGGAGAGAAAATATGGCAATTGCGGACCGAAAAATACCAGGTTATCTTCCTAATGAAGTTCCTCCAATTGGGAAGATGATTGTCTTGGGCTTTCAGCATGTGCTGACTATGTTCCCGGCAACAGCTTTTTGTGCATTATTAACCGGGTTCCATCTTTCAACAGTGTTATTTGTGGCCGGAATGGCGACAATTGTGGCATTGATCCTATCAAAATGGCGGATTGGGAAATTCATCCCCCTCTTTTATGGATCAAGCTTCAGTTATCTGACCGCCTACCTAGCCATTACCAATGCCCAGTGGGGCGTTCCAGCAAGCGACGAATTAATCAGCCTGATGCAGGCCGGAATCCTGGTAACAGGTGTCATCAATATCATCATTGGTTTTATCATTAAAGCTGTTGGTAAAGCAGCCATTGATAAAGTCCTGCCCCCGGTTGTCACTGGATCGGTAGCTTGTATCATCGGTTTTGGTCTTGGATTTGCGGCCCTGGATATGGCTGCCGTAAACTGGCTGGTAGCAATAATTACCCTTCTAGTCACCATTCTGCTGTCAGTTTATCTGCGCGGGAAAGGGTTTATTGGCATGATCCCAATCCTGCTGGGTGCAATCACCGGATACCTGGTCTCCCTTGCATTTGGCCAGGTTGATTTTTCTGGCGTTGCAAGTGCCAGCTGGTTTGTATTGCCCCATATCACCTTCCCGACTTTCACAGGTGCTATGGTTGTTACAGCGATTTTCAGCATCAGCATCATGGCCATTGCCACCATCCCGGAATCCACTGCCCACCTGTACCAGATCAGTCTTTATGTTGACCGCTATGCCGAAAAAGTTGGCGAAGAACCCTATCATCTGGATGAGCATATCGGGTTTAACCTGATCCTGGACGGTATCGGAGACTTCATCAACGGTATGTTTGGTTCCACGGCTGGCACCAACTACGGCGAGAACAACTCGCTGATGGCAATCACCCTCAACTACTCTGGACCGGTTTTGATCATGGCCGGCGGCGTTTCCATGCTTCTGGGCTTCATCGGTAAACTGGAACAGCTGGTTGCCTCAGTCCCCCTGGCAGTCACTGGCGGCCTGGCAATTTACCTGTTTGGCGTGATCGGCATGCAGGGTATTGCGCTGATGGTGGAGAATAACGTCAGTCTCTTCAACCCCCGCAACCTGGCTGTAGGCGCGGTGATCATGGTTATCGGCATCGGTGGTAATATTGGATATCCTGGCGGGTTCCTGCCCGTCCCGATTCTTCAGGGGATTTTTCCCTCTGGATTGCCGGCGATTGCAACCGCAGCAGTTCTAGGTATATTGATCAATGCAGTTTTCTTGATCTTTAAACCGCCAGCAGCTGCAGAACTATAAACCCAAGTAAATAACTTTAGAATAGGCATCCACCCAGGCGGATGCCTATTTTTATTGACACTATGCAACAGAGAATAGGAAAATAGTAACTGCAACACCCGTTTTTAGGGGTGTATAATCAAAAAATCTCTTTCAACTACCCTTTGTGGGCATATATAACAAAATTGAGAAAGGATTTTGAGTTGTTCTACTTGCTTTTTCAGAGCAATAATTACTAATTGAATATTTTTTAATATGAGATTTATATTGATAAAGAAAACAAATTCTTGGACAATTAGGAGGTTTACCTGATGTTGGCGCGTCCCGGTTTACCCGATTTTGAATACATTAAGGCTGAAACACCCCAGGATGTCTTTCGCCTGCTTAAAGAAAAGGGAGACGAAATAAAGCTGTTCATGGGGGGAACAGATCTCTTCATCCAAATGAGAGATAGCAGTGAAGGTGCAGCCATATTGCTGGATCTGAAATATCTCCCTGGAATGAAAGACATTACATATGATAAGAAGAAAGGGATCACTATAGGGGCGGCTGCCTCGTTGAACCAAATCTCAGTCCATCCAAAAATAAAAAATCATTACCAGGTATTGGGGGAAGCTGCGGATACCGTCGGAAATTATCAGCTTCGGAACCGGGCAACCCTGGGAGGAAATATATGTAATGCTTCTCCCAGTGCAGATCTGGCACCAGCAGCCCTGGTATTGGAGGGAAAAGTAACTCTTTCTGGACCAGGTGGTGAGCGAACAATGACCCTGGAGGAATTCTGGGTAGGACCCGGGAAAACTGCTCTGAAAGAATATGAATATATGACCGAAGTCCATTTCCCAAATCCACCGAAAAACGCCATTGGACGATATATAAAATTAGGCAGATCAAAAATGGGAGATCTGGCGATTGTTGGGGTAGCAGTACTGGGATTTCCTGATCCTGATGTTCCTGCCGGAATAAAATTCCGGATTGGAATCAACTCTACTGCACCCACTGCATACAGGGTTCCTCAAGTTGAAGAATTCCTGACCCAGGCGCCATTAACTGATGAGATCCTGCGGCAGGCCGCGGAAAAAGCCATGGAGATTTCTGCTCCGATTGAAGATGTTCGAGCTACGGCACTTTATCAAAAGAAAATGGTTAATAATTTGGTATTTAAGGGGCTTAGTGAAATCTGGGGTTTAATAAAAAAGTAAAAAATAATTTAAAGGCAAGAAGAGGGACAAGTATGGTTATTCATTCAATTTCGCTGATAGTTAATGGCACCCAAGAGCTGCTCCAGGTTCCTTCCAATATGACTCTGCTGCATGCACTGCGGGAAAAGTTGGGATTTACCGGTACAAAAAACGGCTGCGAAGCTGGAGAATGTGGGGCTTGTACTGTGCTGGTAGATGGAGAGCCAATGAACTCCTGCCTTGTGCTTGCGGTTGAGCTTGATGGTAAAGAAATCACCACCATCGAAGGATTGGCAGAAAATGGGCAGCTCACTCCACTGCAGCAGGCATTTGCAGATCTAAATGCTGTCCAGTGTGGATACTGTACACCGGGGATGTTAATGGCAGCAACAGCTTTGTTAAACCGAAATCCTCATCCCTCAGAGACAGATATTCAGGAAGCGTTGATCGGTAATTTATGCCGCTGTACGGGATATCAGAGGATTATTGACGCGGTTTTACGGGCTTCCCGGAATGGGGGTGAAAAATGATAAACTCCGAAAAAAGTTTAATTGGACAGAGTGTTCAGCGCACAGATATTATCGATAAAGTAACTGGATGTGCAGTGTTTGTGGATGATATTCCATTTGGCCCCAATTTACTGCACAGCAGATTGGTGCGCAGTCCCCATCCTCATGCCCTTATTAAATCAATCAATACCAAAAAGGCGGAACAGCAACCCGGGGTAAGAGCCATAGTTACCGGAAAAGATCTGACCGCCAGGATGGGTTTATACCTTATTGACCGTCCGATTTTTGCTTCAGAGAGAGTCCGTTATTACGGAGAACCAGTGGCAGGGGTCGTGGCGACCACAGAAGAAATTGCCGTTGAGGCAGCCAAACTAGTGGAAGTTGAATATGAGGTGCTGCCAGCTGTATATGATCCTGTAGAATCCGCTCAACCTGATGCCCCATTGCTTCACCCCGACCTCGGCAGTTATACTGTTGCGAATTTTATTTTCCCTGAACCGGGTACAAATATTTCCGAGAACTTCAAGATCCGTAAAGGGGATGTTGAGTCCTGCTGGTCTGATTGTACGGCAATCGCTGAGGGTCAATTCCGTCTACCTCCGATTGAACATGTTCCGCTCGAAACACACACCTCAATCGCATTAAGTGAAAACTCAGGCCAGGTTACTTTGTGGGCCAGCTCTCAATCACCATTTGCGATGCGGGATATGATTGCACAGGGATTAGGAATTCCTCACAATAAACTCCGGGTGATCGCCCCTATTGTTGGTGGTGGATTTGGCGGCAAAGCCGGAGTAACAATGGAAGCCTGTGCGGTAGTAATGGCTCAGGCGGTTGAAGGACGCCCGGTTAAACTTCGTTTGACCAGGGAAGAAGAATTTGTTGGCACATCGGTCCGCCAATCACTGGTATCCGAGATTAAAGTGGGCTGTGATAAAGCTGGTAACTTATTGGGAATGGAATTGACTTATTATTTTGGGGGCGGCGCATACAATGATTATGGAGTAAATATCGCCCGCGCTGCCGGCTATTCCTGCACTGGTCCCTATGATGTTCTCAATGTAAAAGCTGACTCCTTGTGTGTCTATACCAATCACCCGGTTGGCAGCGCTATGCGAGGCTTCGGTATGCCAGAAATTCACTGGGGATTGGAACAAATCATGGACCAGCTGGCGGAGAAGATTGGAATGGATCCGGCTGAGTTCAGATTAAAGAACTGTGTCAGAACCGATGACGAGATTGTTTCCGGTATGAAAATGACCCCAATCGATTTAGAAGCTTGTATCAGGAAGGTGATGAAGGCAATCGATTGGGAGAAAGAAGAAAAACCTACTGCCCCCAATAAAAAACGCGGAAAGGGGCTGGCAATTATGTGGAAAGCTCCTGCCATGCCGCCCAATCCAGGCAGTTCCGCCGTTGTCCGATTCAACGAAGATGCCTCAGTAAGTGTTGAGGTGGGTGGTCAGGAATTGGGACAGGGCGCTTTCACTATCGCTGCCCAAATCGCAGCCGAGACTCTGGGAGTGCCATATGATTCAGTAACGGTTTCCTCCCCAATTGATACCAAGTACAGCCCCTACGAATGGCAAACCGTTGCCAGTAGGCTGACCTGGTCGATGGGCAACGCAGTTAAGGCTGCAGCAGGAGATGCCAGGACTCAAATCCTGGAGACCGTAGCGACTCACTGGGATGAAGAAGTTGATGATCTTACTATAAAAGACGGACTGGTGATTTCATTTAAATCCGAGAGAGAACAACCGCTGGAAAATATGGTCATCTACGGTTTGCCCAACGAGGATTTTGAAGGCTGGGAAGGTGGCCCGGTTGTTGGTAGAGGTCATTTTATGCCTACTTATGTCACAAACCTCGATCCGGAAACCGGGCAGGGAACCAGGGCGGTAGTTCATTACACGGTGGGAGCCCAGGCTGTGGACCTGGAAGTTGACCTGGAAACCGGACAGCTGGAAGTGCTGAATATTGCCAGTGTTTATGATGTTGGAAAAGCTATCAATCCTGATTTGATCATGACCCAAATTGAGGGCGGCGCCGTCCATGGTATGAGCTCTGCTTTTGAGGAACTTAAGTTTAATGAAGGTGGGGTAGTCATAAATCCCAGTTTCGTCGATTACCGGATCTCAACCATCGCTGATATTCCCCGCAAGATTCATGGTGATTATGTCGAAACGCCGATTGATGATGGTCCCTGGGGAGCCCGGGGAGTGGGAGAGCATGTGATGGTTCAGACAGCCCCCGCGATTGCCAACGCTCTCTATGATGCGGTGGGAATCCGGTTTTCTGACTTACCGCTTTCGGCAGATAAGATCTACCTGGCACTGGACGAGAAGGCCAATCCTGGTACTAAATGATCTGAAAAATTCAGATCAAAGATAAATGTGTTTTGGAGGCAGCCCAGCATGACTTCAAAGGGAAAAAATAAAAAAAATAAGGACCTGATCTCTGAATTATATGAAACCAGGAAAAATTCAGATTTGGGAGGGGGGCTGGAGAAGATCGAAAGCCAGCATTCAAAAGGCAAAATGACAGCTAGGGAAAGAGTTATTGCTCTTTTTGATAAGGATAGCTTCAGGGAAATTGATGCCTTGATGACTCACCGGCAGTCGGATTTTGGTTTGGATCAGAAAAAGATTCCCGGTGATAGTGTGGTGGTTGGTTTTGGAAAAATTAATGGCAGAATAGTGGGTGTGTTTTCCCAGGATTTTACCGTCATGGGAGGTTCCTTTTCAGAAGTCCAGGGACAGAAAGTAGCTAAAATATTTGATCTCGCCCTGGATTCCGGTGTGCCAGTTGTCGGGCTGATGGATTCTGTTGGCGCCCGCATTCAAGAAGGGGTTTACAGCCTGGCGGGATATTCGGAATTGTTCTGGCGAAATACCCAGGCCAGTGGAGTGATTCCCCAGATCAGTGTGATGCTTGGCCCCTGCGCAGGGGGTTCTGTTTACTCGCCGGGGTTAACTGATTTTGTGATCATGACCCGCGCAACCAGTCATATGTTCATCACAGGTCCCAAAGTGATTAAATCTGTAACCCACGAGGATGTGGATCTGGAGTCGCTGGGTGGTGCCGCTGTTCACAGCACAAAAAGTGGAGTGGCGCACTTTGCGGCGGATTCCGAGACGGAGGCATTAGAGATCGCCCGCACTTTGCTCAGTTATTTACCCAGCAATAATGCCGAACCCCCACCTGCTCTAAAACCGGAGGATGATCCCTATCGAAAGGATCAGTCCCTGGATTCTATAGTGCCGACGGATCCGGAAGAAGCCTATGATATGAGGCGAGTGGTGGAAATAATATTTGACCAGGGGAGTTTTTTCCCGGTCCACCTTGATTTTGCGCCAAATGCGCTAGTGGGATTCGCCAGACTTCACGGGCAGGCGGTGGGTGTTATTGCCAATCAACCCAATGCCCTGGCAGGTGTACTGGATATCAACTCTTCTGACAAGATTGCCCGTTTTATTCGTTTTTGTGATGCCTACAACTTCCCTCTGATCACATTCGTGGATACTCCTGGTTTCCTCCCGGGAGTACAGCAGGAGCACGGCGGCATCATCCGTCATGGCGCAAAAATTGTCTACGCATACTCTGAAGCCACTGTACCCAAGATAGCAGTGATCGTCCGGAAAGCATATGGGGGCGCATATATCGTCATGAGCAGCAAATGTATCCGGACAGACCTGGTATTTGCCTGGCCAACTGCAGAGATAGCAGTGATGGGGGCAGATGGAGCAGTGGATATCCTCTATTCCAAACAACTTAAAGGATCAGAAGATCAAGATAAGTCCCGGGATGAATTTGTCAAGGAATATCGAGAGAAGTTTTCCAAACCTTACCAGGCAGCTGCCAGTGGACATGTGGATGAGATAATTATCCCGTCTGAAACACGGTCGCGATTAATTGCTTCCTTAGAGCTGTTAAAGAATAAACAAGGAACAATCCGACCTAAAAAACACGGAAATATGCCGGTATAAGAATCCAGGAGAGGTCGCTTGAACGAAATTGGACAGGGGTTAGTACTCAGTGGAATTGGCATTTTAATCACCTTTTCAGCCCTGGGAGTTTTAATCCTGATCATCTTATTGTTAAAGAGAATTTTCCCAGTCACGAGGGCTTCCGAGATCTCTGATCCTTCAAAATTTGTTGCAGGGAGTGAGGATCAATCAGACCGGGAGCAATTAAGAACTATCGCGGCTGCGGCTGCAGCCGCAGCAATTACCCTTCAAAAGAGAAAGAATCCGGCCAGGGGTTTGGGAGAACTTCTGGAAACCCCACCCGGAAATTGGTGGTTAAAAAAGCTGGACAAAATTCAAACGAAGGAGTGAGTATGGAAGATTCCGCTCAGAAAGTTTGGGTAACTGTGGATGGACATAAATACCTGGTGGAGGTAGGGGACCTGAATCAGCGGCCACTTACAGTAATTGTGGAGGGAATCAGTTTTGAAATTGACCTGGACTCTGAGCTGGAAGGTTCAGCCGGGGATTTATCTCCCACCTCTGAGGCATCCTTCCGCCCCAATGTTTCTTCCGAATCGATTCCGGCCGATACGGTTTGTGAAGTTACTTCGCCAATGCCCGGAGATATTGTTCAAATCATGGTAAAAGCCGGGCAAAAAGTCTCCCCGGGGGATCCGCTTTGTATATTGGATGCCATGAAAATGAAAAATACAATCCATTCTCCGCAAGCCGGAATCATTTCTGAGATAGGTGTACAGGAAGGACAATCTGTTGAGTATGGTGTAGTTTTATTTAAGTTCAGCTGACTGTTATGGATATCTCTGATATTTCTTTTCTCCTGGGAGCCTTCCAGGTATTTTCACTCAAGAACCTGGTCATGGTTCTGGCAGGTGGTTTGTTAATTTATCTGGCAGTCAAAAAGGAATTTGAACCGATGCTGCTGCTGCCAATTGGATTTGGCGCCATCCTGGCCAATTTACCCTTGACTGGAATGACTGATGCAGGACAAGGGGGCTTTCTGGGGATTCTCTACCAGGCAGGGATTACAACTGAACTTTTCCCACTGCTGATTTTTATTGGTATCGGTGCCATGACTGATTTTGGACCTTTATTGGAAAATCCAAAGATGGCTATTCTGGGTGCTGCCGGGCAAATAGGAATATTCGGTACGCTGCTGTTGGCGCTCAAGATCGGTTTTGACTTGAATGAGGCGGCTTCGATCGGGATTATTGGAGCTATTGATGGGCCAACGGCAATTTATGTCTCCAGCCGGCTGGCGCCTCATTTACTCGGTCCTATTGCTGTGACAGCATACAGTTACATGTCCCTGGTTCCGATAATCCAACCACCAATAATGCGTTTACTTACTACTGAGAAAGAACGTAAAGTACGCATGCCTTATACCGAGAAACCAATATCCAAAACCGTAAAGATACTATTTCCAATTGTGGTGACAATTTTAATTTCGCTGTTATCTCCTAAGGCATCTCCCTTGATTGCCACATTGATGTTTGGAAATCTAATGCGGGAATCTGGTGTGGTGGAGAGATTGAGTAAATCTGCCCAAAATGAGATTGCCAATGTCACTACTATTTTCCTTGGTTTGACCATTGGCAGTACCATGTCTGGTGACAGCTTTATTCAAACTGATACCTTGTTAATCCTGGGTATGGGATTGCTGGCGTTTGTGCTGGATACAATGGGTGGTGTATTGGTTGGAAAGGTAATGTATCTGTTGTCTGGAAAGAAGTTTAACCCTCTAATTGGCGCCGCCGGGATCAGTGCCTTCCCTATGTCTGCCAGGATTGTTCAAAAAGTAGGGCAGGAATATGATCTGGATAATTTCTTGTTAATGCACGCCATGGGAGCAAATACCGCCGGACAGCTGGGTAGTGTTGTCGCTGGAGGAGTGGTGTTAATGCTGCTCTCCGGGGCGTTTTAATCCAAGAAGGGCCTGGTCCTTTTTAAGGTCCAGGTCCCATATAAAGTAGGAA
>RCNB010002889.1_pt1 | contig 10375 bp, 9 predicted proteins | sample 2041321 | NCBI WGS metagenome assembly RCNB01 (sample SAMN09708232, study PRJNA481090) | Marine sediment metagenome, whole genome shotgun sequencing project.
CCTTTCTTGCTCCATTAATTAATGATGATCGGCCACCGAAGACTCAACTCTGCAAAGACCCTGTTTTGCTCCTCTGAATCATCAGTCAACTTATTTTCAGTCCAAGTATAAGCGTATCCTACACGCAGATCCAAGTCCTTCGTAAGCCTGTAGGCAACAGAAGGCTGCACAGAGCATGTTTGACGCTTTTCATCATCTATGAACCCATCAGTTTCGCTTTCATAATATGCGGTACTTAGGTTACTTCTAAATTTTTCGGTGAATTGGTACATCAACCCTAATCTCAGCCTGTCACGGGTCATATTCTCGCCATAAATGCTCTGCGTAATATCGCGATTGGCGTTGGCAGAAAAGTGTAACCGTTCCAAACGCCAGTCCAGGGTCGCATCCACAATAGCGCCGGTCTTGTCATCATCCACGGTTGCTCCGCCCCTCGGAAATTCGGATTCGGTAAACCTGGGGCCGACCATAAATGTCAATTGAAGCGTTTCCGTAAACTTGTGATCAATCCCAGCCAATACCCTGTAGGTCTGCTGCTTGACATCTCCACCAGAGGCCTCAAAGTCTACGTAATTTCCACCTAACGAACACAAGACAGTGGTGCGCTCGTTGATCAGGTCATGTTGCCAAACCAGACTTGCACCTTGGACGCGATAATCGGGATAGCTTTCCAGCCTGTATTGCATCTTGGTAAAGTCATAAGACAACTCCACTCTGTTACGGGAATCCACCACCATGGTAGCACTGGGCTGCAATTGGACACGCTTCCGCCTCGAGCTCTCTGCCAGAACACCGGATTCTTCCAAAGCGGAGACGAATGTATAATCATCCCTAAATTCCCCCATAAAATCGAAGCGCCACAAAGGCCCTGGTGTCAAGCCGGCGGAAAGTCCATAGGTCTGGTCCACTGTATCCAACTCGTTATGGCGCTGGTACTCGGAAATATCCCAAGTCCCACTTGCTTGAATCTCGGATGTCTCTGTTCGAATACCAAACCCTAGCCCGGATGAGATGAGGTGTTCAAAATCATCAACGTCACGGAAAAAGATATTATCGTCATATGTTTCCCGAAGGCTTACAGACGGAGTAACCGTATACTCAGCCGCTCGTGCATCCATAAACGCCAATAGCGTTAGACAAAAAAACAAAGAAAACAAATAAAATGATCTGGACATGGCGCTCGATTCTCCTATAGTTCAAATTACGGAACCACCACTGTATCACCAGGTTCTAGAACAATGTTTTGCTTCAAATTCTCCCCGTCGGCCACCTCGCTGTAGTTAAACTCAAAAACCTTTTGCACACCTTTATCTTCCCGTATAATGATGATGTCATCCTTCTTTGCAAAGGGAGTCATTCCGCCAGACATGGCCAGAATTTGCATAACCCTTAGGTTTTGTGTCATAATGTAGAGTCCGGATTTGGCAACCTTGCCCACCACAAATACCCTGGGGCTGCCCACGTTGATGACCATAACGTTTACCGGGGCATCCGGGACATATGTTTTGATCTTGTCTTGTACGGCAAGTCTAAGTTGCTCCACTGTCCTTCCCCGGGCAACAACGTCACCAATAAGTGGAAATGAAATCCTTCCATCCGGTCTCACTATCACTTCCCTGGACAAGGCCTCATCTTTCCAAACAGAGATCTCCAGAACGTCTCCAGGCCCAAGATAGAATTTGGAATCCGAATTAACCTGATCTTGCTGGCCGGCATTACACGAAATCGATAAACTCCCAAGAAAAATGATACACAGAAAAAACAGGAAGCATAATGTGCTTTTCATAACAAATCTCCTTTTCCCTCTCTATTGAACAGGCGCCGCCATACCCGCCGGATCTTGTCGGTTACGATATCAAGCATCACACTTGCATGAGCAAGGAACGTGCCAGCAACAAACAAGGACGCGATCACAAACGTTTTGAAATATACAACATTTTGGGGCATTCCTGCAATAGGCAATGTCAATCTTTACCAATTTTTGCATTGGCTGAAAGCCGGCTATATATTCAAGTCCCATGCACAGACCTGACGAATCGCAATGTCTGATATGTCTGTCAAATAAATGACACACTGGTAACTTCTCAATAACCACGGGTATGGTGGCTTTTTCTGAAATTGGTTCTTTGCCCGATTGGTTGAGGTAATAAGTAATGGTTTATTTTGAAAGATGAACGTCGAACATTGAACATCGAACGTCCAATGTCGAACGAAAAACAAACATTTTACGCTGAACACCTCGAACGCTTTTTCCCCAAAATACTCAAACCCAGCTGGCACAGCTTTTGCTGTTATGACAACAGGAGCTTAGTAACCGATATGAATGAAACCAATCTCCGTGTCATTTTCGAAGGCTTGGCCCAAAACGCCCAGCTGCGAAAGCTAGTCTTGTTTCTTCAGAAAGAGCTTGGCTTGTCTGAAGATAAAATCCGCAGCCTGTTGACCAGCCCGCCTCGTGTACTTTGGCACGTTTCCAATTACAACGATGGTAAGCTCATTTGTGAGGCCTTAAAAAAAATGGGTTGCCAAACGTATCTAGAGCCTCTCATAGCATACAACTCATATCCCTTTGCTATTTCCCAAAATCATCATAAGATTATAAAGCAAGAATTGAGTAAGGTTCTAAGGGTTAAAGCCAACCTAGTATTGTTTCTGGCACAAGTAGAACCTTTCACGCCCGAGGTGGTCATACCTTCCATTATGGGGGATTATGAAAAAAAATTTGGGGAATATTTTCGTGAAAGTGATACAGTTATTGGACTTGATGACTCTCATCTTATCATATTGGGGTTTTCTACGGATAGTAAAGGTGTCCAGTATGTTAAAAGCAAGGCAAATGATGCATTAGAGAAAATCTTCGGCAGCAAAATTCGGGTGAGTATAGGATTTTCACTCTTCCCTCAAGAAGCACAAAGCCTTCAAGGTCTACTAAATATCGCGGAACAAAAAAGAAAGAACGATTGTAACCCTGATGCCTCCGAAACTGACACAGTGAACCAGCAAGAAAAAGGCTTACCTTCCGTTTCAGTACCAACGAGTCTGGCCACTAAGTCACTTCGCCAGTGCATTGCTCAAGCGCGAGGGAAAACCTTCCAAAGACTTCTTAACATGGACCCGCAGGTCCTGTGGTTAGGGCTTTACCAGCTTCCCCAAACCGAACAAAGGCAATTCTCCGCCCGCCTGCCTTTTGACTCGCCTCTCACACCCGTTCTGGAGGAGATGATAGATTTACAACATGAACCGGTTTCCGACAAGGCCGCGGAACGCCATCTAGAGGCCATCGTTCATCACATGGAACTCGAAGGGGGGGGTGTCAGCGAGCGAGAAGAATGGAAGCAACAAGTTCTATCAAAGTTAAAGCACGCCGAGGCTTTGCCGACACTGCCATCCATCGCTGCACATATATTCAAGATTGCATCGGATGCAAACTCTTCGGCCCAAGATCTGACACAGGTTATTGCAAATGATCCGCCTATTACATCTAAACTCCTAAAGATAGTTAATTCCGCTTTCTACGGGTTTCCACAGAAAATAGGCACCATAAAACAGGCAGTCGTCATTCTTGGCACTGAGGAAATTATGGATCTGGCATTCGGACTTGCAGCTGCGAAGGCCTTTAGGATTAAACCTATCGAAGGACTAGAAGATCCAAAGCTCTTATGGCAGCATTCTATGGGTACAGCCTTTATTGCCCAGAATTTGTGTAAAAAATTACCAGAGTATCAAAACCTTGGCGCATTCACTGCGGGCCTGCTCCACGATTTTGGAAGGATCTTTCTAATAGACAACTACCCGGAGCCGTACGGACAAGTCTGTCTTGACAATGCCAAGAACTCTACTCCACTCTTTGAACTGGAAGAAGAAAGATTCGGCTTAAGCCATGCCCATATCGGTCAAATTCTAGCTTCCGACTGGAATTTACCAGAGGCCCTTGTCGAAGCGATTGCATTCCATCATCAGCCCTTTTTAACACCTACTCACAGTCAGTTTGCCGCAATCATAGGTCTGTCAGATTACCTTCAATATCAGGCAACTCAACAACTTGATTGCCCAGAGGCACAAACCAATCATCGTCCTCAGTTGACCTTTGGCCATTGGAAAGCACTAAAACAGGTGTTTAACAATTTGAATACAGAGAAGCTGGAAGAAATGATACAGCAAGCCGGCACGGTGCTTGAGGAAAGTAGTGGGTTGTTTTCCATGCTAGACTAAACCCTAAGGATTATATGGATGGTTACAAGCAAAGAAACAAACATGGATGAAGTTGCCCGCCTGGCACAGGAAAGAGACATGTTCAAAAGACAGTTTCTTAAGGTCCAGGACAACTATGAAAACAAGATTACTGAACTGTCTATTCTAAAGGAGTTGGGAAACACCCTTAGATCTACAAATTTTCATGACAAGGAGACATTTTTCTGGAACCAATTAAAGATCATTAAAAGGTATACAACACTGGAAAACCTAGTCCTCATGCTGTTGGACGAAGAACGTAACATACTGGAGATCATAGCCGAGAGCAATTCAGATGGCCCCATGAGGGAACCAAGGGGCTTATCGCATATTGAACATGGTCCAGCCCAACAAGTAATCACTGAGGCTAGCATAGTGGCAATTGAAAACATTCGTAATGACAGCGCCCAAGTCGAAGATGGAACCAACCATGAGGGCTCGCTACTCTATATTCCCATCACGCACAATGCAAAGGCCATAGGCGTACTTAAACTGCAGCACACAAAAACAAAAGGTTTCAGCCAAAACCATGTGCGGTTTTTCAGTCTTGTAGCTGATCAAATAGCAACACAAGTCATCCTTTTCCGCATATACCGACAAATGCTTAGAGAAGAAAAACAAAGACTACAGCTAAGTCGTTTTTTCTCCAATACGGTAGCAGAAAAGATCTTTCGTAGTGGAGAAAACCTGAGGCTCGGAGGAGAACGTAAGAACGTTACTATCTTGTTTGCAGATCTACGTGGTTTTACATCTATGTCTGAAAGCTTAGATCAAGAAGAGGTCGTTGAGATATTGAATACCTATTTTTCGATTGCAACACCTATAGTGTTTGGTTACGATGGAACTCTGGACAAGCTCATGGGTGACGGCATTCTGGCCTTTTTTGGCGCCCCACTTTCTCATAAAGATGACACATTCAGGGCTGTACGAACAGCTGTCGATATTGTCACGGCCCTTAAGGAGTTCAATACCCACAGGCGTAGCAAAAGTTGGCCACACCTTAATGTATCTATCGGAATCAATTCAGGAGAAGTGGTGGCGGGCTATATCGGTTCAGAGGAACACCTAAACTATACTGTCATAGGTGATGCTGTAAACGTGGCACAACGCCTTCAATCAATCGCCGGGTCAAATGAGCTTCTTGTTAGTAAGGCAGTACACGATGAAATCGAGGGCAAGATATCCAAAAAACAAGGGCTAAAATCCTTTACATCACTTCCGGCCCAAAAGCTAAAAGGGAAACATACGGCCATTGAGGTCTACCGGGTGGAAATCTAACGGGCAGCGCCTGAAGCGGCGCTTTTTGCATTTCTCGACCCAAAAACCGGACTGTCATCAGATAAAAGGTCCTTAACTTCGTCAGTAGTCCCCGCTATATCTGTCCAAAACTGCGCCACCTTGTCGGGACCAATTCCAAGCAAGCCAAAAACCTTATCTTCATATGATTCAACGAGGTTTTCCAATCCGCAGCCGAACCCCATGGCTATAGCTGTTCTGTTGCCCACATAGACAGCAGTCGCAACATCTTGATGATCCTTAGCCCTTTCCGGGCAATGATGATAACCGATACCAGCCCCCACCTCTGGAGGAAAACGCCAGCGCTTGGCAAGCATCATACCCAGTTGTTGGTGATTCATGCCGAGAGTGTCCTGTTCCGCGTCAAGCAGAGAAAGCCCTTTTCTGCTCATCAATACCAAGATAGCATCAAGATACGTCTTTACATAGAAACTTAGCACCGCTTTGCCTATATCATGAAGTAAGCCCGCCGTATATATTGTCAACCCCCTTTTACTTCCAAGGCGACGTGCAGCTGTTTCAGCCAACATAGCTGTAGCCACTGAATGCTGCCACAACTGCCCTTCTCTCAGATCATAACCAGAAACCTCAGACTCGAAATAACGAGCTGCACATGCAGCCATAACAATACGTGTTAACTGCTCATCACCGAGAACAACTACAGCATCCCGCAATGAACTCACGGCATGCCTTCTAGCATAAAAGGCAGATCTACTCAAAGCCAAGACCTTTGATGCAATGGACTGATCATATTGTATTACGGCCTCAATCTCTCTCACAGGAGCCATTCTGCGAAGCAATGAGGTAACCTTCCAGATAACCGCCGGAAAAGGGGGCAACTTCTCAGCAGCCTTTATGATCTCTTCAGTAGGGATAGAAGACCCTGGCTTGACCTTTTTTTTCACTTCAGTCTTCATTGCATCTCTTAGGCTTTCTGCGGGCAAGACCCGAAAAGAGGGTGATTACTCTTTACGTTTAACCAAGGGCCCCTAATACATCGCTGGAAAGAACAGAGGGCAACTCATAATATATATTTGAATCATTTACCGTCTGTACCATATCCCTCGTTTCCTGAATAAACTTGTACGAACATTCACCGCAGGACCAATAGAGCCACTTATCATACACAGCGTGATCCAAACAATCGCTGTAATTGGTACAGTAAAGATTTCTCTCGCCACGCTTGCAAATTGGATTTAGCCCTGATTTCATAACCATTCCTCCGTTTCTTTGTGTTTAAGTCTCTATAGAAAGCGAAAAAATAAAGGCAATAGTCTTTTGTCAAGTATGGGCAAGCATAAAACATGCCAGAAGTGTTCAGGCTGGTAAGGAGTTAAGTGGATAAGGGGTCAGAGGTATAAGGGGGTGATTCAAATGCTTTTAATTTGTCAACTTTTTGACACTTTGATTTGGAACCGGCTGGAGTATTCTAGGACGAAAAAAAGGGGCAACTACTGCTCGCTGGAGAGGACTTCATATCCCTCTTTACCCAAGGCCTTGACAATAGGCCCTAAAGAACACTGCTCAAGACGAAAATAGTAGATCTTCCCATCAGTCTTTTCGGGTGCAATCCCAACACTGATAATCTTGCCCTTGTAATCATGAATTATGTGAGAGACCTTATCGAAACCATTTGGCTCGTTTCCTACATTCACATCAAGTCTCGAGCCATTGCCAAGGAGACCCATGATCTTGATGAAGGCCCCTAAGATATCTGTAACCGTGATAACACCTATCACCTTGTTATTCCCATTGACTACGGGTAGGCCACCAATCTTGTTTTCAAAGATGATTTGGGCCGCCGTCTCTACATCAACATCCGGATGTATGGTAATAGGATTCCTTATCATCAGGTCGGCTAAAGATATGCCGGTGACAACAGCAGGAAGCAAACCCTGTTTCATATCTCCCAAGGTTACCCACCCTACCAATTTTTGAGAGTTATTGACAACAGGAAGATGTCGGATACTATTTTCCTCCATCAAGTGAATTGCCTCTTGAACCGAGATACGATCCGAAACAGTAACTGGATCTTGAATCATCAAAGATCGAACACGCATGGCTATTTCTCCTTCAAGTTAGGGCCGTCAGTTTTACGACCTAAATAAAAGGATACTATAAAGGTTGGATTCCGTCAAGAATTGACAGACTCGTAAAAAGTCTTCTGTGAGAGTCATTGAGCATTTCGGGGAAAAAGCGGTCGCGATGTTGATGAACTCGTAAGGATTTAAGTGAAAGGATTGCGGCTTTCGCCTTGGAAAGATGCGAGTGAAATGCTTAAGGATTATAGAGCTGGATGGACTGTAGAAGGTTAATAAAAAAAATGAACATCCAACATCGAACGTCCAACATCGAATTTTAAATGGAAAATGATAAAGAAACAACAAATAGCAGTTGAATGTTCGGTGTTAGCTGTTTGTTTTCATTCGACGTTGGACGTTCGATGTTCAATGTTCGACGTTCATCTTTCAAAATAATCCTCTACATACCTCAACTAAACTTATCCCGATCCCGGTTCATACTGACAAAGGGGCTCTTCGGCAAGATAGTTGCCTGTGACCTCATATGCCCTGGCACGACAACCACCACAAACCTTTTTGTACTCACACCTACCACATTTGCCCTCCAATCTACTGAAGTCCCTAAGGGCAATAAAGACTTCAGAATCATTCCAGATGCGCTGAAATGGAATTTCGGTCACGTTTCCACAATTAACATCCAAAAATCCACACGGTTGAACAATTCCGGTATTGGATATGAAACAAAACCCAACGCCCCCCAAACAACCTCTAGTCACGGCATCCAGGCCGTGGGTCTTGAATGTCACCGTTTTCCCTTCCGCATGGGCCCGTTGCCTCAAGATTCTATAGTAATGGGGTGCGCATGTAGCCTTCAATTGGAGCGGAACGTTGTCTTTTTGATCATAAAACCACTCCAGGGTTTCTTCGTACTGTTGAGCCGAGATCTCTTGGTCCAGGATATATTTCCCCCTACCAGTGGGAACAAGGAGGAAGATGTGGTGAGCTACTGCGCCCAAACTAACGGCAAGTTCCTGGATCTTTGGAAGCTCAGAGAAGTTTTGCTGTGTAATAGTTGTGTTAATCTGAAATTCGAGATGGGCCTCTTTGGCCCACTTGATACCCTGGAGAGCCCCCTCAAAGGCCCCCTCCACCTTCCGAAAACGGTCATGGGCATCATGAGAAGCACCATCAAGACTGACACTGATTCTCTGTATTCCTGCCGCCACCATCTCTTTGGCATTTTCCTGCGTGATGAGTGTACCATTGGGCGCCATAACCATACGAAAGCCCAAGTCATTGCCGTAACGAGCTATCTCAAAAATGTCCGGCCTCATAAGGGGCTCACCACCTGTCAGAATAATGATGGGTTTGCCAACTTCTCTTATCTCATCGAGCAGCTTAAGGCAGGTCTGTGTATCTAACTCGCCCTCATGCGGACCTTTTGTCGCCGCAGCACGACAGTGGATACAGTTGAGATTGCAATTTCGGGTAAGTTCCCAGGCTATCAGCCGCAACTGAGTTGCCTTCTTCTCTGCGCCTGGCTGGTCCGAAGTCTTTGACATGTCGGAATTGTGATGACTCAATGTAAAATCTCCTTATCAGTTTTCAGTTATTCCCGCCTTTGGCGTAATCTCTGCTTCGCTTCGACAGGTATCGGGTATCAGGTAGCAGGGATCAGGGGGCAGTATTTATTTTCCGACCCCTGATCCCTGCTACCTGTCATCTAATCCATGATCACTGACCACTGCCTATAAATCTTGCTGCGTCCTTTGCAAAATAGGTCAATATCATATCCGCACCGGCACGTTTTATGGAAACGAGGGATTCGATCATGACCTTTTCTTCATCCAACCAGCCCAACTTTTGGGCAGCCTTAATCATGGCAAACTCACCACTCACCTGATACGCCGCCACCGGCAAATCAATTTCCTCTCTAACCTTAGAGATTATGTCCAGGTAGCACATGGCTGGTTTGACTATAATGATATCAGCGCCCTCTTCCACATCCATACTTACTTCACGGATTGCTTCTTGACTGTTAGCCGGATCCATCTGATAGGTTCGCCGATCTCCAAATTGCGGGGTAGATTCAGCGGCATCGCGAAAAGGGCCATAAAAGGCAGAACAATACTTGGCGGCATAAGACATAATCGGCACAGTCTCAAAACTGTTCTCATCCAAAATGCCTCGTATTTCAGCAACACGACCATCCATCATGTCCGAAGGTGCTACCATATCCGCACCGGCCCTGGCGTGGCTTAATGCCGCACGGGCCAACAAATCCAAAGTAGCATCATTTACTACACGTTCACCCTCTATAATGCCACAATGACCATGATCAGTATATTCGCAAAGGCATACATCTGTAATAACTATAAGCTCAGGGACCTTGTCCTTTATCGCCTTTACCGCCTTTTGAACTACTCCGTCCTTGGCATAGGCCCCTGTACCCAGCGCATCCTTTTTATCCGGAATACCAAAAATTATAACAGCGGGTATGTTCAGATCATAAGCTGCCATAGCCTCTTTAACGATATTTTCTCTAGACAGTTGACTGTGCCCAGGCATAGATTCTATCGCTTTTTTAACACCCTTTCCCTCGACAGCAAATAAGGGTAAGATAAGGTCATCTACAGAAAGATGTGTTTCTCGAATCATGCGCCTGAAATTCTCATTTTGCCGAAGCCGTCTTGGCCTATAGTCTGGAAAAAGCATGTTCCTCTCCTTAGGGTTCGTCAAGAAATAAGTGTCTCAAGATTGCGAAGGATTTTGGGTTGTATTCAAGGCGCTCGGGCGGGAGCATACCGAGGTATGTGACCAACCGAGCA
>RCNB010006363.1_pt1 | contig 10375 bp, 10 predicted proteins | sample 2041321 | NCBI WGS metagenome assembly RCNB01 (sample SAMN09708232, study PRJNA481090) | Marine sediment metagenome, whole genome shotgun sequencing project.
AAGGGTGGGAGTCTCGTTACTGCAGATATCGCTAATTCTTATAATCGTGAAGTGTTTGCTGCCCCTGGCAGAAGTACTGATAGCCAGAGTCAGGGCTGTAATAATTTAATCAAAACGCAACAAGCAAGACTGCTAACATCCGCGGCAGATATTGTTTATATGTTAGGCTGGAAGCTAGAAGATTTTAAAACAAAGCCGCAGCAAAAACAGCTTTTCGTTGAACTCTCAGCAGAAGAGAAAGTGATATATGATTATTTAAAAGATAATGAAAAGCAACTGCTGGACATTATTGCCTTGAATTGCAAAATCCCGACATTTAAAGCAAGCTCCCTGTTATTAAGTATGGAATTAAAAGGAGTCATTAGACCTCTTCCAGGGAAGTTGTTTCAAATAATCTAGTTAATACCCAAGTTTAGACCTAACCCGTGACAAAACGTCGTTTGCCACTTTTGTTGCTTTTGTTGCTCCGATTTCTAATGCTCTGTCGATTTCATCAAGATTTTCCATGTAATAATTATAACGGATTCTTTCTTCGGAAAAGCATTCAATAATCAACTCAAACAAGGCTTGTTTTGCGTGTCCATATCCATAATTACCACCTTCATAGTTAGCTCTCATGGTAGTAATTGCTTCAGAAGTTCCTAAAATATTATAGAGAGCGAAGACATTACAAGTATCTGGATTCTTCCGATCTTCCATAGGTGTGCTATCGGTTTGAATACCCATTACCTGTTTCCGAAGCTTTTTTTCATCCAAGAAAATATTGATAATATTGTTCTTTGATTTACTCATTTTAGCACCGTCTGTACCAGGAATTAGTTTCGTATTTTCTTGCACTTGTCCCTCTGGCAACACAAACGTTTCTCCAAGTTGTGCATGAAAGCGAGAAGCCACATCACGGGTCATCTCGATATGCTGTAATTGATCTTTTCCTACCGGAACTATATCAGCATCATATAAAAGGATATCTGCTGCCATGAGCATAGGATAAAAAAACAATCCTGAATTTACATCCTCTAGGCGGTCTGCTTTATCTTTAAATGAATGTGCCAAGGTCAATCGTTGATATGGAAAAAAGCAACTTAAATACCAAGAGAGCTCGGTTACTTGGGGAACATCACTTTGTCTATAAAAAACTGTTTTTTCAATGTCCAATCCGAAGGCGAGCCAAGTTGCGGCTGTACTATAGGTATGAGCCCTCAGGGTTTTAGCTTCTTTTATTTGCGTAAGAGTGTGCAAATCTGCGATAAACAAAAATGAGTCATTTTCTGGATTATTAGCCATTTTAATAGCCGGAATTATTGCTCCTAATATATTTCCTAAATGGGGAGTCCCGGTGCTTTGTATACCTGTAAGGATTCTGGACATGCGTTTGTTTTAATTGGTACAATTGATATTCTTGGCAAAGTTACTTTTTTTAGACCATTCGCATTCCTCAATTCGTTATTTTTGATTTTCATGAAATTATTTAAATATTTTTTCTTAATCCTTTACAGAATTTGGTTCTATCTATTAGTGCTCTTACCAATTGTAATACTTTTTCCATTTTTACTAGTTAGCGTTCTAAAAGAAACTTGGTATCCTTTCTTCTTTAAGTTGGCGAGGATATGGGCAAGGATCATATTATTTGGAATGGGATTTATACCAATCATTAAAAGAGAGGCTAAGTATAAAAAAGGAGCCAGTTATATGTTTATTGCCAATCATACTTCCATGGCAGATATAATGTTGATGCTATATGTAACAAAAAATCCCTTTGTATTTGTAGGCAAGAAGGAGCTGTCTAAGATACCACTGTTCGGATTCTTTTATAAACGAACTTGCATTTTAGTAGACAGAAATAATTCAAGGAGTAGGCTTAAGGTATTTAATAGTGTTCAAAAGAAATTTGATATGGGCCTTAGCGTATGTATTTTTCCTGAGGGCGGAGTGCCTGATGATATGGAAATTCTTTTAGATAGTTTTAAGGATGGAGCATTTCGTTTGGCAATTGAACACAATATTCCAATTGCTCCAATGACTTTTCATGACAATAAAAGAAGATTTTCGTATGACTTTTTTAGTGGAAGTCCGGGAAAAATGCGAGTGAAGATTCATAAGATAGTTCCAACAAGTATTTTAGGTCTTGAGGATAAAAGAATGCTAAGAAACGAAACGAGAGATCTCATCCTTGGAGAGTTAAAACAACCAACTGTTTAATTGGTATAAAATAAAAAACCGTTCTATGGCGTAGAACGGTTTAATAAATGTTCGGTATATACCGAAACCAACTAAAAACTAACCTAAAATTTGTAGCTCAATCCAGTATAGACTCCAATATAATAAGGCTGAAAGTCTACAGACGAATCTGAATATGGATTGAGTTGATATTTAAACATAGGTTCAACATTAAACTTAAATTTTTTAGATATTTTATAATCTACACCAAGGCCTATATTGGTAGTAAAACTAACGGTAGATAAATTATTGGCTTCCCCCAAGGTGGTAGAAAAATCTCCCGCATCAACCGAAACATCATTATTTCCTAGAAACATAGTACTCACCCCTCCTATAACATTAACTCCAATTTTTGTTTTGACTACGGCATACTTTAACTCTAAAGGAACCTCGTAATATGTAATATTCTGAACCAATTCTGCTGCGCCGTTCGTAGATTTCTGTGTAATGGTTCCAAAACCTCCGTTAGCCGCATTTTGTGCTTCTATTGTACCTTCATCTAGAACCGTTAAGACGTTTTGACGTCCCTCATAGTTTACACTACTCAAGGCTGCCGAAACAGGGCCAGTACCTAATTCAATTCCACCGGTGGAATAACTAAGATCAACATTGCTAATTCCAGAACGAACACTCAAACGTTCACTAACAGCATAACTCACTTGTACACCGTAACTAAAATTAACAGCACTACTTTGTGAATTATCAGAAAAAGATGGGTCTATAGAAGATCCTTCACTTAGGGAACTATAATATACTGGAGCAAAATTTGGCGCCACTTCCCAACGATTATCTATTTTACTTTTTTCTTGTGCAACAGCATCCTCCGATTTAATTGCATTTTGCTCATTTATAGCATCAAGAATTGACAATTTTTCAATAGTTCCATTATCAACCGCCTCATTTTTGGTTTCAGTAGCAGCTACGTCTGTTTTGGTAGTTTCTGAAATACCAATTTCTTTCTTGATAAGAGATTCATTATTGTTTAATGGTCCAACGATGTCTTTATTTATTTTCTCAGATGTCTTTTGCTTTTCTGAAGCAATTGCGACAGCTTCCTTATGTGTCTCAACTATTGGAGCTTCAGACTTTATAAGATTCTTAGTACGATTTGATGTTTTTTCAGAAGCCTTTGTAGAAACTGCTTCACTATTCTTAATATGATTCGGTTCTTTTTGAATTGGCTCACGATTAACATCGCCGGCAACTTTTATTTCAGAAGAATTTTCAACCAACTCTTCATTGACATTCGATTTGTACTCTTCAGAAGCGACGTCAACATTATCTATCGGATTATCCTTAATCAAAGGAGATTTTTCGTTTATGGATTCTACTTGTTCTGTAGCTTCATCATTTGTGACAACAGAGGTATCAACTTTCGATGAGTTATAGATTGAATTGCCAATAGTAAATAATAGTGCCAACAGAGCAGCCACACCCCCAACTTTCCAAAAAAGAGGAATAATTTTGCGGTTCTTCTTCCTCGATTCTAAAGAAGCCTGTATACTACCCCAGACTTCCGGTGATGGAGAGACTTCAAAATCTTTGAAGCGATCTTTAAAAAGCTTATCTATGTGCTTTTTGTCTTTCATATCATGCCTGCTGTTGCAGGCTAAGTTGATTAAATCCTCATTTTAAGAGGAATATTACTAATTTAAAAAATAATCTATGGTGCTCTGTTTACACTTTTATAATCTTCAATCTTTGTTTTCAATATCATTCGTGCTCTAGCCAGATTTGATTTAGACGTCCCATCCGAGATACCTAACATTTCGGCGATCTCTTTATGTGCATAATCATCCATCACATACAATGTAAAGACTAATCGGTATCGATCCGGTAATTCCTGAATAATTTTAAGTAAAAAATCCAGCGGAATTCCATCATCTTCAACTTCAACATCAATTTCATCAGCGATTTGATCTTCTCTAGCTATGTCAAATACTCGTTTCTTTCGGTATTTCTGAAGGACAGTGTTTACGGTAATTCGTTTTATCCAACCCTCAAAAGAACCTTTGCCTTTAAACTGATCAACCTTTTTAAAAATAGTTAAAAATGAATCTTGTAAACTATCTTCAGCCTCGGTATAATTAGGAGAATAGCGAAGACAAATTGAAAAAAGTATACCCGAATATCGTTTATACAACTCTCCTTGTGCCTTAGCATCCTGCTTCTTACATTGTATGATGAGCTCGTCTAAAGTCAACTGTAGTCCCTGAGTTATAATTTAATATGTAGCAACTTACACATTTTGTAAGTAACAACCACTTTAATCAAGATTTCTACACAAGGTAGATGTATCTTGATTAAAATGGTTGCGTGGGGAGAAGTATAAATTATTATTTTATTGCGGCAATGGCTTCTTTGATTTTTAGCTCCAGCTCTTCCATTAGCTCGGGGTTGTCCATCAATAATTTTTTAACAGCATCCCTTCCTTGACCTAGTTTTGTGTCATCATAGCTAAACCATGACCCACTTTTTTTGACAATTTCAAAGTCAACACCTAGGTCAATTATTTCACCGACTTTGGAGATGCCTTTTCCATACATGATGTCAAATTCAACAGTTTTAAAAGGAGGTGCGACCTTGTTTTTAACAACTTTCACCCTAGTTTTATTTCCTAAAACAGCGCTATTTGCATCTTTTATTTGAGTAGATCTTCTAATGTCAAGTCTCACAGAAGCGTAGAATTTTAATGCGTTACCCCCTGTTGTTGTTTCGGGATTTCCGAACATAACACCAATTTTTTCACGTAATTGATTGATAAAGATAACCGTACAATTTGTTTTGCTGATTGATCCGGTCAATTTACGCAATGCTTGAGACATCAATCTAGCGTGAAGCCCCATTTTGCTGTCACCCATCTCGCCTTCAATTTCACTTTTTGGTGTTAAAGCTGCGACTGAATCTATAACGACAATATCAATTGCTCCACTTCTAATTAAATTGTCGGTAATTTCCAATGCCTGTTCCCCATTATCGGGTTGTGAAATAATAAGATTCTCAACATCTATTCCAAGACTTTCTGCATAATATCTATCGAAAGCATGTTCGGCGTCAATAAATGCCGCAATTCCACCTTTTTTCTGTGCTTCGGCTATAGCATGGAGCGTTAAGGTCGTTTTACCTGAAGATTCTGGTCCATAAATTTCAACAACTCTTCCTCTTGGATAACCTCCAACACCTAAGGCGACATCCAGTCCTAAGGATCCCGTTGGGATGACCTCTACTTCAATGACGGCCTTATCCCCCATTTTCATTACGGTTCCCTTTCCGTAGGTTTTGTCAAGTTTGTCTAATGTTAGCTTTAATGCTTTTAATTTTGCTTCGTTTTCGTTGCTCATTTATTATAATTTTTATGTGAAGGAGTCGATAGGCTAAAGTACTATTTCTTTGTATGTGTGGCAAAAGGAAAAGTCAGGTAAATTACTTTTTTGTTAACAGGGAATATGTAAATTTCTCGAGGTTTTAAAATCTACGAAACATTTAAAATGAGGCGTAAAATTGGGTTATTTTTTAATAAATTTTATGGAATCAATCTTGCCTAGGTTGTTTTCTAGGAGGATAAAATAAACACCTGCTTCTAAATTTTCTAAATTGATTGCATTGCTAGTTGTATCTATTTTTTTTGTGAGCATCAATCTCCCTTCTAGATCATAAATATTTATATCAAAAACACCTGCAAAATCGTCAGTCTTTATGCGCAAGATATCTTGTACAGGGTTTGGGTAGATAGAAACGACCAATTTTTCTTGATCTTGTATAGCTAATTCGTTGTCTCCATAAATAGCTTCATCTCCCTCATTATTAGTTATACGCAACGTTTTAGTATCGCCACTTCCAGACTCAATAAGATAGCTAAATGGATTTTTGGCTAAAGATGTATTAAAAAAGATTGAGTAATGGAGGTTCATAAAATCTGTATAGAATGGATCCGCACAGAATCCAATTAGGTTTAAAGGGTCTTCCTCAAGGTTAAAAATGTCGGATCCTTCATAAGAAATCGGCGTGTCGTAATAATCTGCACAAAAAGGATGTCCTACTGTAAAACCATCAGAGGCAAAATACAATTCACCTGATAAGGTTGGTAAATAATCTACATTATTTATTGTTACTTTTTGTACATACCAATTATTTTCAAAAAGTTGTGGGTCTTGAGCAAGGCTTATAAACGATACAAGCATGCCCAAAAAGAGGTAAACTGATTTCATAGCGTTGGTTTATTAAGAGAAAGGGGAGTTGTGTGAAGATACAAATTTTTTAAAAACAATTTACACTGTAACATCTATATGATGTCCCCTACTTTTGCTACTTTTGCATTCATAATTAAACCATTTCTTTTAACCTTAAAAAAGTATAGCATGCAACTGTACAACACCTTAAGTGCAAAAGAGAGAACTGCTCTTCTTGAAGCCGCCGGTGAAGATCGGTTGACGCTCTCTTTTTACCAATATGCCAAAATTGGCAATACCGATATTTTCAGAAACCATTTGTTCATAGCTTGGAACGAGCTCGATGTACTAGGACGTATTTATGTAGCAAAAGAAGGCATTAATGCCCAACTTTCTCTCCCAGCCAAAAGATTTGAAGCTTTTAAAGATTTCCTCGATGGAATTTATTTTCTAAAAGATGTGCGATTAAACATTGCGATAGAACACGATTTAAAATCCTTTCTAAAGCTGAAAGTTAAAATCCGCAATAAAATTGTGGCAGATGGACTCAATGACGAAACCTTTGATGTTAGGAATAAGGGGGTCCACGTAGATTCAACGAACTTATTGAAGATCCGGATACCGTGTTAGTGGATATGCGAAATCACTACGAAAGTGAAATCGGCCATTTCAAGGGAGCAATAACCCCAGATGTCGATACTTTTCGAGATTCTTTAGATATTATCGAGGAGGATCTTAAAGAGTATAAAGAGAATAAGAAACTGGTCATGTATTGCACAGGTGGGATACGATGTGAGAAGGCAAGTGCATATTATAAGCACAAAGGATTTAAGAATGTATTTCAACTCGAGGGAGGAATTATTGAATATGCTCGGCAGGTTGAAAAACAGGGATTAGAAAATAAGTTTATTGGTAAAAACTTTGTTTTTGATCACCGTAGAGGGGAACGAATTACAGAGGATGTGATTGCGCAATGTCATCAGTGTGGAACGGCTTGCGACACGCATATTAATTGCGAGAACGAAGCCTGTCATTTGTTATTTATTCAGTGTGAGGCTTGCGCATCGAAGATGCAAAATTGCTGTAGCGATGAATGTAAAGAGGTGATTCAATTAACTTATAAGGAGCAAAAAAGATTGAGGCAAGGTATTCCCAACAGTAATAAAATTTTCAAAAAAGGGCGCTCCGAGAAACTGAAATTCAAAAAGTGACATTTCATTTAAAATGGTATCTTTACTAATTGAATTAATTGTTTAATTTTCGTCTCTCCTTGCTTATAGGAGAGCTTTATATATAAAAATATGGGCTGTACAAGCTGCGCCAGTGGTGCTGATGGACAGCCAAAAGGCTGCAAGAACAATGGAACTTGTGGTACTGATGGCTGTAATAAACTAACAGTATTCGATTGGCTCTCCAATATGACACTTCCTACTAACATGGAACCCTTTAAAGGCGTGGAAGTGAGGTTTAAAAATGGAAGAAAACACTTCTACCGGAATTCTGAAAATCTTACACTTAGTATTGGTGACATCGTAGCTACGGAAGCAGAATCGGGACATGATATTGGGATTGTTACCCTTACAGGAGAGCTAGTGCGGGTACAAATGAAGAAAAAAAAGGAGAATCCAAATCCTGAAACGCTTCCCAAAATTTATCGAAAAGCATCTCAAAAAGATATAGATATTTGGCAAAAAGTACGTGATAGAGAGGCCGATGTTCAAAAACAATCTAGAGTTATTGCCATAAGGCTTGGCTTACAAATGAAAATTAGTGATGTCGAATTTCAAGGAGACGCTTCTAAAGTTGTATTTTATTATACTGCTGAAGAGCGGGTGGATTTTAGAGATTTGATTAAAGAATTTGCTCGTACTTTTAGTTCGCGAATAGAAATGAAACAAGTAGGTTTTAGACAAGAAGCGGCTCGCTTAGGGGGTATTGGTTCATGTGGGCGGGAACTATGTTGTTCTACTTGGTTGACAGATTTTAGATCGGTAAATACGGCGGCAGCACGTTACCAACAATTGTCCTTAAATCCACAAAAATTGGCTGGGCAATGCGGAAAACTAAAATGCTGTTTAAATTTTGAATTAGACACTTATTTGGACGCCTTGGATGGCTTTCCGAAGAGCGACGTTAAACTTGCTACTGAAAAAGGAATGGCGGTCTGTCAAAAAACAGATATCTTTAAAGGACACCTTTGGTATGCGTATGAGAAGGAAGGAATGAATTGGCACCAATTGAGTTTGGAAAAAGTAAAGGAGATCATTGCTGTCAATAAAAAGGGAAAAAAAGTTGCAAGTCTAGAAGAGTTTATCGAAGAGGTAGTTATATCGGATAAAGAAATATTTAGCAGTGTAGTTGGACAAGATAGTATAACTCGTTTTGACAGACCAAAACGCAGTAATAACAGAAGATCTAATAAAGGAAATAATAGAAATCAAAACAGGTCTAATAATCAGTCGAAGAACGCTTCCAAAGCCTCCGGAAATTCTCAGAATAAAAGGAAAAATAACAATCGAAAAAGAAAACCTCAAAGCGATGCGAAATAGCATTCCCGCTATATTGTTTTTTATGTTTTTAGCTTCCTGTAACTCGGGTCCCGTTGTGGGTGAAATGAGATCACTAACAGGTACTTGGAATAAAGACCAAATTATCGAATTTCAAATACCCCGGTTAGATTCGCTAAGAAATTACAATGTATTTTTAAATGTTCGAAATAGCTACGAATATAAATTCAACAACCTATTTTTAATAGTTTCGATCGACTTTCCACATGGTAAAACAGTAATAGACACTTTGGAATACCGATTGGCAAAACCAGATGGTACTTGGCTAGGAACCGGTTTAGGTAGTATTAAGGAAAATAAGTTTTGGTATAAGGAAAATACGAGTTTTAAGGAGGAAGGTATTTATAAATTGACGATAGCCCAAGCTGTTCGCAATAACGGAGAGGTTGATGGCGTTACAGATTTAGTCGGTATCACAGATGTTGGCTATAGCGTAGAGGAGGTCAATAAATAATAATTAGAATGGCTAATAAACAGACAAAGAAAAAAAAGAGTACTAAGGACGAGACCTTGCACCATAAAAGAACCTTTTGGAAGATATTCGCAGGAGCCATAGGATTTGTATTACTGTTGTTTTTACTTGCTTCATGGGGTGTATTCGGAAGCCTTCCAGATGAAACTAGCCTTGAGAATCCGGAAAAAAACCTTGCCACAGAAATTATTTCTTCAGATGGAAAAACAATTGGAAAGTTTTATAAAGAAAATCGGACTCCAGTTCTTTATGAGGAATTACCCGAACATCTTGTTAAAGCGCTAATTGCTACTGAAGACGCTCGTTTTTACGACCACTCTGGTATTGACGCAAAAGGAACTTTGAGAGCCTTTATTTATTTAGGGTCTAGAGGAGGTGCTAGTACTATTTCACAGCAGTTGGCTAAATTATTTTTCACGGATCAGGTTTCGCGTAATAAATTTCAGCGAGGGATTCAAAAGGTCAAGGAATGGGTCATTGCCACGCGTTTAGAGCGACGCTATACTAAGGAGGAAATTATTACGATGTACTTTAATGAATATGACTTTTTAAATCAGGCCGTGGGTATAGAATCTGCGTCAAACATATATTTTGACAAGCCCCCTTCCGATTTAAATGTCTCGGAGTCTGCGATGCTTGTTGGAATGTTCAAGAACTCATCCTTGTACAATCCACTTCGCAACGAACAAGGGGTGAAGAATAGACGAAATGTAGTTCTTTCTCAAATGGAGAAATACGACTTTATTACTGAAACAATTAAGGATTCATTGCAAGCACTTCCGTTAAACCTTAATTACGCTGCTCAAGGACATGACGAGGGAATTGCGACTTATTTTAGAGAATACGCAAGATCATTTATGAGTAGATGGATTAAGGAAAACCCAAAAACTGATGGTTCTAAATATGACATCTACAGCGATGGCTTAAAAGTTTTTACTACGATCGATAAA
>RCNB010009665.1_pt1 | contig 10375 bp, 10 predicted proteins | sample 2041321 | NCBI WGS metagenome assembly RCNB01 (sample SAMN09708232, study PRJNA481090) | Marine sediment metagenome, whole genome shotgun sequencing project.
AATGTCGTCTTTCTGCACACCGGTGGCAGTGTTTCGTTATTCGCCTATCCGAACGTTTTTAACCTACCGGGTTATCAGACATAGCCTTTAAAAGCGGATTAAAAAAACCTCGTCGGATGCTCGGGCCTGCACTTTGCCGGGCATCACAGCTGCATCGATAGTTATAATTTGATTCGATATTGGTAACTTTTAAATTAACGACCCGATCAACAAAACAGTATTGGGTAAAAACTTCACTCTTGATGGGTTGCATCGAATCAAAGCCTGCTAACCACAGCGGATAACGGTCAAGCTCGTGTTCGAAAATGGAATGCATTTCGAGGCCGTTGCAAATCCACGCGACAACCTAAAACCCAGCGTCTACAAGATCGCCGCATTCTAGGCCCGATAGCCTTCACCCAATAGGCAATGCGGTTGTATGCTTGATGTCCGACATGACGATGCTCGAGTTCACTTCTTGAATCCCCTCAAGCTGCGACAGCTTCCCGAAGAAAAACTGCTCATAGGCCTTAATGTCCTCGGTCACTATGCGCAGCAAGAAGTCGACGCTGCCCAGCAATACATAACAATCCATCACTTCCGGATAGCGCTTCACTTGTTCCGCAAAGCTCGACAGTTTGCTGCGCCCGTGGGAAGTCAACTTGACGTGCGCGAATACCATCGTGGTCAAGCCGACTTTTTCACGATCCAAGATCACCGGCTGATCTTGGATTACGCCCTCTTCGCGCATGCGCTGGATGCGGCGCCAACATGCCGACTGCGAAAGCCCGATTCGCTCGCCGATGCTAGTTGCGTTGATGCTAGCCTCGGTTTGCAACAAATGTAGTATCTTGCGATCGGTTAGGTCGAGTAGATTAGCTTGCATATTATGAGTTATTTTTTATTTATAAACACATAGATTATGCATGTATTTCCAATTCAACGCATCGATTTGCACATTTTATCACCCTTAATAGCGATATACTATTCAACTAACCCAATTGCAACCTAAGCAGCGGAGGACAGGCATGGCGGTTTTTGATCACAGTGAGTTTGACGCGCATGAATCGCTGCACTTCTTCAATCACGCCGCGACCGGGCTGCGGGTCATCATCGCCATCCACTCCACCAGATTAGGTCCAGCCGCTGGTGGCTGCCGCCGCTGGACTTATGCAAGCAGCGACGATGCGATCACCGATGCGCTTCGTTTGTCTCGCGGCATGACCTATAAGAATGCGGTCGCAGGACTGCGATTTGGCGGCGGCAAAGCGGTTATTTTAGCCAGTGAGACTAGTCCAAAGTCAGCTGAACTATTGCAGGCCTATGGTCGCGTCGTTGACTCGTTCGACGGGCGCTACATCACGGCCGAAGATGTCGGCATGTCAGTGGAAGACATGCGCCATGTCGGCACGCAGACTCAATTCGTCTCTGGACTGCCGCAAGACGGCGACAGCGCCGGCGGTGATCCGTCACCCTGGACGGCGATGGGCGTTTTCTTAGGCATCAAGGCCGCGGTTAAAGCTCGACTGGGGAGTGATTCAATCAACGGTCTACGCGTTGCAGTGCAGGGTGTCGGGCATGTCGGGGCGCATTTGTGTGAATATTTGGCGGACGCCGGGGCCACGCTGCTGGTGGCTGACGTCAACGCTGCCAACGCAGTCGCTATGCAGGATCGTTACGGCGCCACTATCGTTGACCCAGATGAAATTCTAGCCACCGATGTGGATGTTTTAGCCCCCTGTGCTCTGGGTAACCTACTGAACCTCGACACAATTGATGCGGTCAAAGCGACGGTGATCGCGGGCGCCGCGAACAATCAGCTTAGTGATGCCACCATCGGACAAGCACTCACCGAACGCGGCATCCTATACGCGCCAGACTACGTGATAAATGCAGGTGGTATCATTAGCGTGGCGCATGAGTACTACGGAGACAGCACGGCCGCCAAGGTGCAGGCCGATGTCGAAAAAATTCCGCTGCGTCTAGAAAAGCTATTCATGAATTCAGACGCTACTGGTAACAGCACCCAGCAACTCGCTGAGGAGTTAGCACAAAGCCTCGTCGCTGCTGCAGGACAGACAATAGGATAAGAGACGCATGGCAAAACAATCGCGACTGCATATTCCACGGCCAAGCGCGCGGCCCGGCGAACAACCCGACTTCAGCTATCTAGCTTTGACGCCGGCCGGCCACGCGGAAAAGCCACCTACTGACGCGCCGACGTCGAAAATCGAGCACTTGAGTGAGCAGCTTATTCGCGTACTCGATGACGACCATACGGCCAAGGGCCCATGGAACCCGAATTTCGATGCGACCGAACTACAGGTTGGGCTGCGTTGGATGTTACTGAATCGAGTCTTCGATGAGCGCATGTGGCAAATCCAGCGACAGGGTCGCATCTCCTTCTATATGCAGGCCACCGGCGAGGAAGCTGTCTCCATAGCCCAAGGCATGGCGCTGCGATCTGGTGACATGTGCTTCCCGTCGTATCGCAACCAAGGCTTATTCATGTACCGCGGCGTTAAGCTAGTCGACATGATGTGTCAGTGCTTGTCCAACACACAAGACATGTGCCAGGGCCGTCAGCTGCCGATCATGTATCACTCCAAGAGTGGCAACGTATTTTCAGTATCCGGCAATCTTGGCACGCAATATCCGCATGCGGTCGGCTGGGCGATGGCCTCCGCGATCAAGGGCGAGGATCATATTGCCGCCTCGTGGGTCGGCGATGGCACCACCGCAGAGGCTGACTTTCACCACGCGCTGACCTTTGCCGCCGTGTATCAGGCACCGGTCATTCTCAATGTGGTCAACAATCAGTGGGCGATCTCCACCTTCCAAGGCACAGCGGCCGGCAATAATCGCGCCTTCGCCGCTCGTGGGCTCGGCCTTGGCATCCCCGGTCTACGGGTTGATGGCAATGACTTCCTAGCTGTTTATTCTGCCACGTTATGGGCTGCTGATCGTGCCCGACGCAATGGTGGCCCAACACTCATTGAACTGGTGACCTATCGTGGCGGCGCGCATTCGACCAGTGACGATCCAGGCAAGTATCGGCCAAAGGACGAGTGGCAAGCGTTTCCTTTAGGCGATCCTATCGAACGTCTGAAACAACACATGATTGCCGAGGGTCATTGGTCCGATGCCAAGCACGACAGTCTCATCGATGAACTCAAAGACGAGGTCACCGCGGCATGGAAACAGGCGCAAACCTTCGGTACCATGACCGAAGGCCCCTATCTCGACGCCAGCAGCATGTTCGATGACGTGTTCGCAGAGACAACCAGCAACCTCAATTCACAGCGTCGCCGCATGCAAGAAGTGACGGGGGACGAGTAATGGCACAGATGAATATGATCGAAGCCATTCGCTCGGCGCAGGATGTGATGATGGACAAAGACCCCAGTGTGATTGTCATCGGCCAAGACGTGGGCTACTTTGGCGGCGTGTTTCGCTGCACTGACGGACTGCAAAGGAAATACGGCGAGCATCGCGTTATCGATGCACCGATCTCAGAAGGCGGCATCATCGGCACCGCTATTGGTATGGGCGTCAATGGTCTGCGGCCGGTCGCTGAAATACAGTTTGCGGACTATATCTACCCCGGTTTCGACCAAATCGTCAGCGAGCTGGCACGATTGCGTTACCGCTCCAGCGGTGAGTTCTTTTCACCCGTCACCATCCGTACACCTTGCGGTGGCGGCATTCGTGGCGGACAGACACACTCGCAATCGCCGGAAGGCATCTTCACCCACGTCAGCGGCATCATTACCGTGATGCCGTCCAACCCCTACGACGCCAAGGGACTCTTGATCAGCGCCATCGAGTCGGATGACCCAGTGGTGTTTTTCGAACCCAAACGCATCTACAACGGACCCTTCGATGGCAATCCCGACAAACCGGCTGTGTCTTGGAGCTCCCACCCTAAAGGCGAAGTGCCGGAAGGCTATTACACGGTGCCGTTAGGGCAGGCCGATGTCGCTCGGACGGGTGACGAACTCACCATCATCACCTACGGCACGCTGGTGCACGTAGCCATCGCAGCCGCCGCACAAACTGGCGTCGACTGCGAGATTATCGACGTGCGCACACTCGCACCGCTAGACGCAAAGACCTTAAGCGACTCAGTTAAGAAAACTGGCCGCTGTTTGATCGCACATGAGGCCACCCGCTTCGGCGGTTACGGCGCCGAACTTGCAGCAACTATCCAGAAAGCTTGTTTCTATCATCTAGAAGCACCGATCAGTCGCATCGCAGGATGGGACACACCATATCCGCACGCATTCGAGTGGCAGTACTTCCCCGGCCTAAAGCGCATGGTCGCGGGCATCAAAAGAGTGATGCGGGCAGAATAAGGCAATGAAATTATGAGCGAATACACTTTCAAATTACCGGATCTCGGCGAAGGCACCGTTGAATCTGAGATCGGCGAATGGTTCATCGAGCTTGGACAGCAGATCAACGAAGAAGACGTTGTCTGCACCATGATGACCGACAAAGCCGCGGTTGAGTTGGCCTCGCCAGTCACAGGCGTCGTCACCCGACTCGCTGGACTGCCTGGCGACATCGTTGCTGTGGGGGCGGCACTCGTGGTGGTCGAGACCAGCGCCAACGAAAAAGACATAAAGGAAAACCCAAAGGACTCCGATTCCGACAAGAACGAAAAGAGCTCTGATCCCTTTGATGTCTCTGATGAGAACGAAAAGGGCTCTGCGTCTGTTGATGATGTTGATGAACTTAAGGAGGGTACAGCGAAGCCTCGGGTGGTGACCTCACCGTCGATTCGGCTAAGGGCAAAACAGGCCAACGTCGATTTGGCGATGATCAAAGGCAGCGGCCCGGGCGGGCGAATCTTACGCCAGGATTTCGACCGCCATCTCAAAGCACAAGCCACCGGCATATCTGCGCCGAATAACACTGCTACGGCATCCGGCGTCAAAGAAATCAAAGTGATTGGTCTGCGCCGTATTATCGCGGAGCGCATGTCACAGGCATCGCGCGAGATTCCACACTTCTCCTATATCGAAGAAATCGACATCACCGAACTTGAAGCGCTGCGCCAGCATTTAAACGCTAAGCGAGCGGCGCCCAAACAACGACTAACGTTGCTGCCGTTCCTTGGAATCGCATTAGTGCAAGCACTCAAAGAATTCCCGCAGTGCAACGCGACCTACGACAAGCAGCGCAATCTGCTGTTGCAGCATGAAGCCGTTCATCTTGGGGTCGCAACCCAAACCCCAGATGGCCTAAAGGTTCCGGTGGTTGCCCATGCCGAAAGCCACGCTCTTGACAGTCTCGCAACTGAGATTGCGCGTGTTACGGCGGCCGCTCGTAATAACAGCGCCAACCAGAAAGACTTGATGGGCTCGACGATCACCATCACTAGCCTAGGCAAACTCGGCGGCGTCGCCTCAACCCCCGTTATCAACCAACCTGAGGTTGGTATTATCGGCGTTAATCGTGCAGTCGAGCGCCCGATGGTAGTCAACGGCCAAATCGCCGTGCGCCTCATGATGAATCTATCGTCCTCTTTCGATCACCGGTTTGTTGACGGCTATGATGCCGCTGCTGTGATCCAGCGCATCAAGGAAATGATCGAGCATCCGGCGACGTTATTCCTCGAGCACAATGAGTAAACAAATTCCCAATCTAAATCAGCACGAGTGATGCCGCAAATCTAATGGCTCAATCTAGGAACAGACTGAAAAGTTTAGACGAGCCTGGCTTTATCGTTGTCGACAACGAATGCCGCACGCGGGTCAACAGCGTGTATCCCGTTGACGATTGTGCCCGGGGTCCGATGTTGGCGCACAAAGTTTCGGAAGGAGACGAGTGGAGGCGATTATAAGACAATGTCTTTTCCTTTTGCTTCGAGCGGTCGCGCCAAGGCGATGAAGCAAACGTCGGGCATGATCAAGATGATCTCGTCCAGAGAAAATGATTCGATATTAGACATTCATATTGTCGGGCCGATGGCAGGGGGTAACTCAACTTCGAGGGTGTTTTAGCGCTTGAATTCGCCATTTGGTACAGAAAATTCACAGCATACGATTCACGCGCATCCACGCCTTGCGGCGGCCTTTCATGAAGCTTCGCTTGCAGTCGACAACAAAGCGCTAAACTTTTCAAATCGCTAGCGCAGGATGAAACTCAAGTTAGCTTGTCGCCACCATCGCCGGTTGCGTGGTTAAGACTCTTCGAGCCGCTGGCAAATTATCGATTGCGATCAGTTCTGTAGGCTCGACTCAGCTGGGCCAAATAACAGAGGAAAAAACGACCGAGGCAACTAGGCCCCGGCCAATCGAGGTGAACTAAATAGCCTTGGTTAACATTTGTTTGGCGATGTAATCTGCTTGACGAATCGCCAAAGACACAATGGTTAAAGTCGGGTTTTCAGCCGCGCCAGTGGTGAATTGACTGCCATCTGAGACGAACAAGTTATCGATCTCATGCGCCTGGCCGTGTTTGTTAACCACTCCATCCTGCGCTTTTGCACTCATTCGACAAGTGCCGAGATTGTGCGTCGATGGGTAGGGCGGAACCGGATATACGTGGTTGGCACCGGCGGCTTCATAGATAGCTCTTCCCTGGCCAAAAGCATGTTCACGCATCGCGACATCGTTTGGATGATCGGTGAAATGCACGTTCGGAACGGGCATGCCATGCTGATCTTTTTCGGTTGCATGGGCGGTTATCCGGTTGTCCTCCTGCGGCATGTCTTCACCAACTAGCCACATCCCCGCCATATTGGCATAGTTATCCATCGCTCGGCAGAAATCACGGCCCCATCTACCCGGGTCCAAGAAAGCCGCCATGAAAGGCAGCCCAATGGACAAAGTTTCCATCTCATAACCGCCCACAAAACCACGTGTCGGATCATGTCGGGCTTCATCGGTGATGATCCCCGCCATTGTGGTGCCACGCCACATGTGAACGGGTTGGTCAAAAGTCGCATAGATTGATCCGGTCATGTGGCGCATGTAATTGCGACCGACTTGTCCCGAGGAATTAGCAAGACCATCGGGAAACTGACTCGACTCAGAATTAAGCAGCAACCTTGGCGATTCAATCGAGTTGCCCGCCACGCAAACTACGCGCGCTTTTTGCTTTTGCTGTTTGCCGTCACCATCGGCATATATGACCGCATTGACCTTGCCTGACTTGTCGTGTTCAATTCTGAGCACATGCGCGTTAGCTCGCAGATCGAGGTTTCCGGTTTTCTCTGCCTTTGGAATCTCAACATTCATCGTTGACCATTTGGCGTCCATCTTGCAACCCTGAAAGCAAAAGCCTAGTTGGCGGCAATGCGGGCGACCATCACGGTTGCGGCTATTAATCGCCATTCGCCCGGTATGACAGTCTTTGTAACCCAGTTTCTTCGCGCCGGCATACATCACTTTGAAGTTGTTGTTGCCTGGCAGACCGGGGATGCCGTTGGTTCGAGTCACCCCCATCTTGTCTTCTGCCTTGGCATAATAAGGCTCCAGTTCTGACAAGGTTAACGGCCAGTCAAGCAAGTTCGCACCCGCAACATCGCCGTAATTAGTGCGCGCTTTGAACTCATGCTCATTAATTCGCAAACTCGCGCCGGCCCAGTGGGTGGTGCTTCCGCCAACGGTTTTACAGATCCACGCGGGTAGTCCAGCAAAATCGCGTGATACACGCCAGCCGCCTGAGGTGGTGCGCTTGTCGAGCCAGGAAAGCTGGCCGAAAGAGCCCCATTCGTCATTTTGAAAGTTCGCGGCCGATTCGCGCGCCCCTGCTTCGAGCAGCACGACTTTTACGCCCTTTTGGCACAATTCATTTGCGAGTGTTCCGCCACCCGCTCCAGAGCCTATGATGACCACTGCGGAGTTATCATTAAGTGTTATCTTAGCCATTTATCTTCTCCTCCGTTATCAAGCTTTAGCCGGACTGGCGTCCGCATCGGGCTCGGGTAACCAATCAAGGTCTTGAAAACCACGATCGAAGTAACCACCCTTCTCGTAGGACGCGCCTTCATAGCCGAAGTGGGCCCAGGCCATTTCGTTGTTGTAGAGCGAGACAACCGAGGTGCCGCGTATCTTTTCAAAGAAATCGGTACCGGCCATTTTGATTACAATGTTTTCACGTGACAGATAATCGAGGCCCGCCCAATCTCCACCAGCTTTTTTATCAAGCTGCTTTAGGCCATCGCGCATTAGCGCAGCAACGCTGTCGTCACCGGCTGCGGCCGCATCAAGGTCTTTGACGACCAGCGCATAAACCGCATCATCAAGCGTGTCATGCGGGAAAATGCCCCGTGTCACCTGGAGTAATTTCGCGCCTTCAACTTTGCTCAATGCGCTCAGCGTCAATGCCCAGCTGCGACTCGGCGCCAGCGATGCCAACAACCCGCTGCTGGCGGCGATCGTGCCGATCAGTACTCCAGAGCCGGTTTTTAGGAAATGCCGTCGACTAGTTCCCGTGGGAACGCCAACCTTTACGGATGTTTGTTTCATTGCTCTCCTCCTCACTTGCTTATGTTTTATAGGGCCAATTAAATGCCGGCCTAGGTTTTTTTGATAGTGTTTTATTGGTAATGTTTTATTGGTAATGGCCGTGACGTTGCAGCACCTCGATTTCGTAACCGTCCGGGTCAGTCACAAAGAAAAACCGAGCCAGCAAATTGTCGTTCGGCGCGAAAGCTACGATATCGGTGGGCTCAAGCCCTAGATCATTAAAGCGTTGATATTCTGCATCAAGGTCATCGACACAAACCGCCACGTGGCCGTAGCCGCTGCCGTGCGTGTAGAGTGTGGTTTCGCCTTTGTTCAAGGTTAACTCAATTTCCATATCGTTTTCGGTATTGCGCAGATAGACCAGCGCAAAATCGTCAAAGTCAAGTTGATGCGAAGGTGTCAGGTCGAATGCCTGTTGGTAGAAATTCATTGACCGATCGAGGTCCAGCACTCGTATCATGGTGTGGATAATTTTCGCCACGACATCCCCATTATTTCTCTGAATCAGTAGTAGAGTATATGCCGGTGGAATCGACGAAGGGTAGTAAGGGTTTACTACATACGCCTATTTTAGTGCAGTCAAAGGGTTCGCATCGCAACCGACATTATATTTGAATAATCTTATGAACTAAAATAGGCTTGATCTGCAAAATAAATTCAAATAAAAAATACGAGGAGATCATTATGTGTCAAATCTACGCCAGCACCGAGCCAGCGCGTTACGACAGCGAAGCACGGTCTTTGCGCATCCAGGGTTGCGTGACCAGCATTCGACTGGAGAAGGAATTCTGGAACATTCTTGAGGAAATGGCGGCAGAGGCTGAAAGCACGACTCCAGAGTTGCTCAACACCCTTTATACCGAAGTGCATCAGAACTTTGGTGAGGTAACCAACTTCACCTCATTCTTGAGGACTGCCTGCACCATCTACCTAACCCGCAAGGCTAACCTATACTCGCCATCAGATCAGGAGAGTGATCAAATAAGGGCAACGGCCTGAGGCTTGTTGGCAGTTAATTAGACTCGGCGAAGTTGTTATTGGTGGCGGTATTGGAGTTCTTTCGATCTTCTATCATTTGCTGCAGACCCCTTTCTTACCTCTAGCCGATAGCAAGATTTTCGATTCCATCTAGTTGGCTACCCCGGTTTTCGTCTTTGCTGATGAAGGTGCCACCGGGCGGTCGACCAAAATCTAAGGCAGCTAAAATATATTGGTTTCAAGGAAACAAAAAATGAACGCTGAAGATTCTCCTAACTTTCATCTGGTTGACCTAGCACAAGGGTCGAAAGAGTGGCTTAACTGGCGGCATTCTGGAATTGGCGCGTCGGATGCCTCAACCATAATGGGAGACAATCGATTTCAGTCATCGACCGAACTGCTTTACCAAAAGAACAACAAAGTAGACACGCGGCCCAATCAGAAAATGAAGCTCGGAACTGCCTTGGAGCCCGAGGCACGAGATTCATATATCAAGGAAACCGGCAACAAGGTTGAACCGCTTTGCCTCCAATCGAAAGAATATTCTTGGCTGATTGCAAGCTTGGATGGCATCACCGAAGATTATCAGCAACTCGTCGAAATTAAATGTGGTCAGTCTGCTTATCGGCAAGCGGTCCGTGGTCAAGTGCCATCGTATTACTACGGGCAATTGCAGCATCAACTGATGATTACCGGACTGAGTGCGATTGATTACTGGTGTTATTGGCCGAAGTGCATAGGGATATTGCAGACGGTCAAGCGAGATGATCCTTACATCGACAGACTATTGAAGGTTGAAATCGAGTTTATTGCGAAGCTCAACGAACGCTAGTCAATCGCAGGTGCATCGACGGTTATAATCTGCTTCAATATTGGTACCTTTTTGAATTAGCGGTCAGATGAACAAAACTGTATTTAGTAAACCCTTCACCCAGCAG
>RCNB010005014.1_pt1 | contig 10369 bp, 11 predicted proteins | sample 2041321 | NCBI WGS metagenome assembly RCNB01 (sample SAMN09708232, study PRJNA481090) | Marine sediment metagenome, whole genome shotgun sequencing project.
AGCATTAAGAACAGAATAACACAATAATTATTTTAGAATGAAAAAGACAACAACCATTATTACACTCGTCGCTATTGTACTTTTATTTATCATTGCGATGTTTTGGTTTTACTCAAAAAATCAAGAAGATCCGATCGTTTATACTACGGAAAATCCTTCAATTGAAACAATAATTAAGAAGACGGTTGCTACTGGAAGCATTGTTCCGAAGGAAGAGGTCTTGATTAAACCAAATATTTCAGGGATCATTGATGAAATATTTGTAGTTGCGGGAGATATTATAAAAAGCGGAGATCTTATTGCCAAAGTGAAAGTCGTACCTAATGTTAATTCTTTAAGTTCTGCTCAAAATAATATCAATAGTGCTCGAACTCAAGTTGAAACAGCAAGATTGTCTCTCGAAAGTCAAAAAAGTATTTTCGAACGACAAAAGGGACTATTTGAAAAAGGTGTAATTTCTGCCAATGAATTTGATACGGCCGAGTTGGACTTCAATCAGGCACAACAGCGTTATAATCAAGAAAAGGTCACCTTAGGAGGTGCTCAACAAACCTACGATATTGTTAGAACGGGAACTTCTCGAGGTCTCGGAGCATCAGCAAATACTGAAATTCGTGCAACTGTTTCTGGAATGGTGCTCGATGTGCCGGTTAAAACTGGTAACCAAGTAATTGAATCAAATAATTTTAATGATGGAACTACCATTGCGGTTATAGCCGACGTGGAAAAAATGATTTTCGAAGGAAAAGTAGATGAGAGTGAAGTGGGTAAAATTACTGAAAACTTACCGTTAGAAATTGTGGTTGGGGCTATTGAAAATAAAAAATTTGACGCAATATTGGACTATATTGCGCCAAAAGGAGTAAGCGAGAATGGAGCCATTCAGTTTGAAATTAAAGGGACTCTTAATAAAAAAGACACTACTTTCATTAGAGCCGGCTTAAGTGCTAATGCTTCTATTATCTTGGCAAGAGCAGATAGTGTTCTAACCGTTAAAGAGGCTCTTGTTCAATATGATGCCAAGACACAACTGCCCTTTGTAGAAGTAATGACTGGAGAACAGCAATTTGAAAGACGTGATATTGAGCTAGGAATAAGCGACGGTATCAATGTGGAAATTAAAAGCGGTATAACGAAGGAGGATGCAATTAAGATTTGGAATCAAATAAAAGCATCATCACAATTTGGTGATCGATAAAATCTCAAGTAAATAATTTAACATCTTTGTAACACATTCATCTTTATAAAGACAAACTTAGGAATTCAACCAATTATGAAAAAATTAGGGATTTTACTGTTTTTCCTTTTATTAGGATTTCAAATAAACGCACAAAATAAGCAATGGACTTTAAAGGAATGCGTTGTTCATGCACTTTCAAACAATATTTCTATAAAGCAAAGTACTTTGAATATTGATTTGACGGAGATTGAAAAAAGTGATGCTATTGGAAACTTTTTACCAACAGTTAATGCTGGTCCAACTATTTCAAAGAATACGGGATTAAGTTTTAATCCAATAACCAATCAGCCGGAAACAGTAACTGCTTTAAACCTTTCGGGAGGTATTAGTGTAGGTTATACATTGTTCGACGGGTTACGTAACTTCCGACAGGTTCAAAGAGCAGAAATTTCAAAATTGGCAAGTCAATATCGTTTGGTGAAGATGCGAGATGACATTGCATTATTTGTCGCTAATGGATATTTGCAAGTATTACTGAATAAAGCAAATTTAGATGTAATCGAAATTCAAAATGCGGTGACTTTAGAGCAAATAGACCGTGTCAATGAATTAGTAGCAGCTGGAGTTTTACCAAAGGGGGATTTATTAGAAATTAAAGCTACTGATGCTCGTGAGAAGCAGAGCATAGCCGTGCAAGAAAATCTTGTAAGAATATCCCTAATTAGTTTAGCACAGTTGTTATTAGTAAAGGATTATGAAACGTTTGATATTGAAGATGAAGGCTTTGATTTAGTTGATCCAGGGATTTCTGCGAATCCTGTTTCTGAAATATTAACGATTGCTAAAGAGAATCGTACTGAGGTGAAAATAGCAGAGAAGAACGTTGAATTAGCTGGTAAGGACCTTCAAATTGCAAAGGCTGGTTATTATCCAACGCTATCTGCTTTCTTTGGCTATAATACGCGTTTTACAGATCTTGATGAAACGGTTTTCTTTAATCAATTATATCTAAATGATGGAGTAAATTATGGACTTACATTAAACATTCCAGTTCTAAACGGCTTTAGTGTTCGTAATAATGTTAGGCGGAACAAAATAAATGTAACTAGTGCAGAATTTGAATTAGAGCAGGCTGAATTAGATCTAGAATCTAATATCTATCAGGCGTATGTGGATGCACAGGGTGCTAAGAAGGCTTATGAGGCTTCTTTGGCATCATTAGAATCTCAAGAGTTGGCATATCAATATGCCAAGGACAGATTTGATGTTGGATTGACAAACTCATTTGATTTTAGTCAGTCAAAACTGCGTTATGATAATGCATTGATAGATGTGAACCGTGGTAAATACGATTATATTTTTAAAATTAAAGTATTGGAATTGTACTTTGGAGTGCCAGCAATGGAGTTAAAGTTTTAATTATGAAGAAAAAAACACTTATTTGGATTGTTGTAATAGCGATTCTGCTTATAGCTTTGCTCTTATTTGGAAGTAATGCTGGATGGTTTGGCAAAAAAGGGAAATTTAAAAAAGTTGAAATCACCAAAATAGAATTACTTGACATAACTGAAACGGTAGCTGCTACTGGTAAGATTCAGCCTGAAGTTGAAGTCAAACTATCATCAGAAGTTTCCGGTGAAATAATTGATCTTCCGATAAAAGAAGGGCAACAAGTTGAAAAAGGAGATTTGCTTGTAAAAATTAATCCAGACTTGGTACAATCTAGATTGAATCAGTCTCAAGCGGGATTACAAACTGTAAGAGCCCAATTGGCTCAAGCTGAGGCAGCGCTAAAAAATGCTGAATTAAATTACAATAGAAATAGCGCTATTTATGAGAAGGGAGTGATTTCGAAATCGGAATGGGATCGTTCAATTGCGGACTTTGAAGGTGCCGAAGCTGCAAGGCAGTCTGCTTATTACAGTGTGAAAAGTGCTGAGGCTAATGTAAAACAGTCTCAAGATAATCTTTCTAGAACGTCTATTTATGCACCAATGAGTGGGACGATTTCTAAACTTTCCGTTGAGCTTGGTGAGCGTGTAGTTGGAACTGCTCAAATGGCAGGTACAGAAATAGTACGAGTTGCGAATTTAAACAATATGGAAGTTGAGGTAGATGTAAATGAAAATGACATTGTTAAAGTTGCAGTAGGTGATTCCACGATTGTCGAGGTTGATGCTTATTTAAAACGTGAGTTTAAGGGAATAGTTACAGAAATTGCTAATTCTGCGCAAACGACTTTGTCTGCGGATCAGGTAACTAATTTTAAGGTGAAAATCCGTATCGTGCCAGAATCTTACAAAGATTTGACCGATGGTAAGTCAGAAAATTATTCGCCATTTCGACCCGGAATGACAGCAACGGTTGATGTGATTACAAATAAAAAGAACCAAATTATTGGTGTACCTATTAGCGCGATTGTTATTAAGACAGATACTAGTAGTGGGAAGAAGTTGAAGGTAAAAAAGAAAAACACTCTTAATGTTGAGAAGTTTGAATGTGTCTTTGTGCAAATCGGGGAAGAAGCGAAACTCCGAGTCATAACAACAGGAATTCAAGATGATAGTAGTATAGAAATAACAAGCGGGTTAAGTGAAGGAGATCTTGTGATTACAGGACCTTATAATACGGTAACGAAGACCTTAAATAACGGGGATAAAGTAGAAGAAAAAACTGAGGACGAGGATAAGAAGGATAGCGAAGAATAATGGCTTCTATTTTATGTATTGAAACGGCAACTACAAATTGCTCTGTAGCGCTTTCAGTAAATGGAAGCGTTGCGGTCTTAATTGAAGATAATAGCAAACAATTTTCTCATGCCGAACGATTACATACTTTTATCGAAGAAGTATTGGTTGAAGCAAAAATTAGCAAGAACAGTCTCGATGCAATTGCCGTTAGTAAGGGGCCAGGGTCTTATACTGGTCTTCGTATAGGTGTTTCGGCCGCAAAAGGGCTTTGTTTTGCTTTAGATATACCATTAATTTCTATTCCAACCCTAGAATCTCTTGCGCTTCAGGCAAAGCCTAATAAAGGAATGATTGTTTCTATGTTAGATGCAAGAAGAATGGAAGTATACTCAGCAGTTTTTTCTTCCGAAGGAAATCAAATTAGAGAAACCCAAGCAGAAATTCTTACCGAAAACTCATTTACACAATACTTGGAAGAAGAATCTGTACTATTTATTGGTTCGGGAGTAGAAAAATTCGAACCCATCTGTCAGCATAAAAATGCAATTTTCTTAAACGATAAGTTGCCATCTGCCTATCAAATGGCAGAATTGGCTGAGGCGAAATACAAAATAAGCGACATTGAAAATGTCGCTTATTTTGAACCTTATTACTTAAAGGATTTTATTTCAAGGTAGCGTCTTCAAACGAGTCGAAGTATCGAACTATTTTTATTAGAATTGCTTCATCTTCAATATCCAGTTTATACTTTTTGACATATTTATTCACTTCTGTCTGTTTGTTACCAAAAAACTTGATTCTTTTCCTTTTGGAAGATGGAATTTCGTAAATATCTTCTCCAGATGTAGAGTATAAAAAGTACTTTATTCTGTCTTCGAATCTAGCAAGTACGTCTCGATCAAAAGAGCTTGTGGCTCTTTTAGCTGGAAGAAGTTTTTTACTAAATTGTTTGTATAATTTGAATTTGTTTCCTTGAAATAATATTTGAGAGTAGCCGTTTATCTCCTCATTGAAAACAAAAATATCACTTGCTATTTTCACAAGAATGTCTGAAGAATTAGTTAGAATGTGGATGTCTTTATCCTCGTCATTCATGTTTTTTTTCACTTCAATGTAATCCTCGTAAGAGTTATACCTAAAATAAAAGTTCTCGATTGGAGCATTGCCTTTTTCATAAATGATTCCTGGATGAAATACATCTATGACAAAAGGAGAACCAATCACATCATCGGGTAAATAAAGATCTAATGAAGTATATCGCTCGCTACTTGTTGTTATATAGGGTTCATCGACAATATTGCCTTGCAATTCATTCTGTGAAAACACAAAAGATAATGGCACTATGAAGAAAATTAGTTTATGAATTCTTTGCATAGTTTAAAAGATGTTATAAAAATAAATTCGTCTAAGATATAACAATTGTGATATAAAATAAGCGACATTGAAAATGTCGCTTATTTAGAACCTTATTATTTAAAAGATTTTCTAATTACTGTACCGAAGAAATAGCATCGTAATATTTTACTGCTCTCATTAAGTCCTCTTCTAAAGTTAAATCTAATTTCCCAGATTTAACCAATTTCTTAATCTCCGATTGTTTATTTTGAAAGAGTTTTAATCTTTTGTTTTTTGATGATCCAAATTCTTGAAAATTACCTCCCTCTGAAACGAGATAATAGACAGATCTATCGAGATATGTTGCCAGAACATCACTTTCAAATGAATTTTGAGCCTTCTTAGCAGCATAGTATTTTTTGGCAACCTTCTTATATAAATTATAGGTATTGCCAACATATAAAACTTGAAAATATCCAGCCCCGTGGGATGCTGATTCTTCAATAAGATCTCTAAAAACATACATATCTGCCATTATCTTGACATAAATCTCTGGGTTCCTAGTCAGGATCTTTATTTCACTATCTTCAACATAAAGATTTTCTTTTACTTCAATTTCATCTTGCATCGCATTATAGCGCAGTGCGTAATTTGACGCGATGACTTTATTCTGTTCGTAAATATTACCTAATAGGAAAATAGGATTACTATATGGAGAGCCAATATTATCATCAGGTAAATATTGATTGTTGTTAGAGCCTGTCCTTTCAACATTTTCCATAAAAAACTGTGTCATCTTTTGGTCTGCCAATGTTGTAACCTGAGCATCTATTGTTAAGATGCTTAGTGTGCTTAATAAAGCTAATGCGAATGCTGTCTTTTTCATAATATTAATTTGTTGATTTTACTTTTTGATATTTCAATGTCTACTGAAGCAAAACTAATAAAATGGACAATACAATTCATTGTGTTTCTAGTAAACTATTATAGTACTTTACCAATTTTATTAAGTCTTCTTCCGCTTTGAAGTTGGTTTTATTCCTTTTTATGAATGCTTTTACTTCCTTTTCTTTCTTACTCATTGCCTTGATCATTTTCGATTTACTGGAAGGTAATTCGTAGAAAACACCCCCTTTAGATACTAAATAATAGGTGCTTTTCTTCTCAAATTTCGCAGGTCTGTCCCTTTCATAAGATGTTCTTGCTATAAATGGAGTCGTATAACTGACCTCAGTTTTTTTATATAAGTCGAAACTACTTTCCTCAGAAACAATCGTAAAATAGTTCCCTTTTTCGTTGGATCCTTCGAAGGGTACAAATACATATATATCATTGATTATTTTCACAAAGGTTTCCGGAACTTTAATTAATGCTCCATAGGCATCTTCTTTAGCATCCGCAGATTTTTTTATTTCGATTTCATCAGAAAAAATATTATAGCGAAGTAAAATATTATCATAAACTGGCTTGTTATCCTGATAAATATTCCCTGGCAAAAATTCCTCATTGGCATAGGGAGAGCCTTCAATATTATTAAATTCACTTTCAGTGAGTCCAAATGCAGCTCGCCGTTGTTTCATGTCTATTTGTCGCGTCTCTAAATTATAAGCGGCATTATTTGCCTGTGCAAAGACCGAAATGTTCAGTAAACATAATATCGTAATGAGTAGTATATTTTTTAGTTTCATTGCTATAATGCTTTATATTTAAAAATTTTTTAAAGACAAAATTGCTTTTTCGCTTTCTCGAACAGGGAGCTTACAGGTATTATTGACACAAACATAGATTAAGGTTTCGTCTTCAACATAACGACGTTCCAGAAGCGGCCCAGTTTCTTCCTTTGTGCTTCCAGCTATTAATTTATTAGGTATGTATTGATTATTAATCTCTTTCGTAAGTGCTTCGGCATTTGATCCTACAATAACTACCTCGAAATATTTCGACTGATAATTAGCTAATAGATCTAACCAATTGGCAAAACCGCTAGGGTATTGTTCGATGTCACTAACCACGTTCTTAAGCATTTGATGTGCGGTGTCGGCATATTTTTTATCATCAAAATGATGAGAAAGAACGAATAGATTTTTTGCCATAATAGAATTTGAGGCGGGAATTACATTATCCCGATACTCAAAATTTCTTGTTACCAAGGCCGCATCTTCTTTTGAGGTAAAATAGAACATACCTTTTTCGGCATCAAAGAAATTAGTAAAAGTATAGTCTGCAAGTTTCTTAGCCTTATGAATCCATTGCATGTCCAGCGTCACCTCATAAAGCGCAATGTAGGCATCTATTACCGCCGCATAATCTTCAAGGTACCCATTAATAGTGCTTTTCCCATTTTTGTAACTGTGATATAATGCACCATCAGATTGATATTGCTTTTCATCAATGAACTTGGCGTTTTTTATTGCTGCTTCTAAGTATTTATTTTTCTGAAAGGCTTTATAGGCATCTACATAACCCTTTAACATTAAGCCGTTCCACGATGTTAGCGTTTTGTCATCTAATCTGGGTTTAGCTCGTTTATTTCTATATGCTAGGAGTAAAGACTTCCAGGCCTTCTTTTTTAGCTGAAGGTCTTCATCCGTAATTGAAAAACTTTCAGAAATTTCGGCATCACTCTTATCTCTTATAAGCACATACTTCACTTTCCGAAGCTATTCACATTATAATACTCTTTAAAAAGTTCGAAATCTGTTGTAAGAAGTTCTTCTAATTCGGTTTTTTTGAAAACGTAATATGCTCCCTCCTCCAGTTCGCCATTTTCATTGTCACTATCCGCATCCAAGGAGGAATAGAATGCGCCTTCTTCATTGGTCATTTCTCTAGCAATAAAGGCAAGGGATTCATCGACGATTTCTTTATAATGTGGGTTTTTAGTAACAAGATATGCATTACTATAAAGACTAACCAGTTGTGCATTGTCGTATAGCATCTTTTCAAAGTGAGGTATATGCCATTTGGTATCTGTGCTATATCGTGAAAATCCTCCACCAATGTGGTCATAGACACCACCATAGGCCATTTTATCAAGCGTTAATATAACATGGTCTAAGAGTTCAACTTGCTCGTTTTGGAATGCATATCGCAATAAAAACTGGTTGGCATTGGGCATCATAAATTTTGGTGCTCGATCATAACCACCATAAGACGCATCAAAGCTTTTCGACCAATTTTTTATTAATTCAGAAGTGGGATAATTTGCGAAATCTACATCTCCTGTGTTTAAAGTAACTAGGTCCATTCCTTTAATTCCTTCTTCCAGTCTGGCTCCAAACTCAATCAGCTTTTGAGGATCTTTATCGTAAAGATCCTGCATTTTCGAAATAGCATCTATCCAGTTTTCTTTCGTAAAATATGTTCCTCCCCAAACCGGACGCCCATCGGGTAGGGTAATAACATTCAGAGGCCAACCTGCGCTACCAGTCATTAATTGCACAGCGTTTATATAAATCTGATCAACATCTGGTCGTTCCTCTCTGTCAACTTTAACAGAAACAAAATGTCTATTCATTACAGCAGCAACTGTAGAATCTTCAAAGCTCTCTCGCTCCATAACATGGCACCAATGGCAAGCCGAATAGCCAATACTAATTATCATTAGTTTGTTTTCGTTCTTTGCTTTCTCTAAAGTAACATCGTTCCAGGCATTCCAATTAACGGGATTGTGAGCGTGCTGCAATAAATAGGGGCTAGTCTCCTTAATAAGTTCGTTTGTGTAAGTATGATTTTCCAAGACCTCTTTTTGTGAAGAATTACAAGAAATAAGAAACTATGAGAATAGATAAATTGCGCATATAAATTGATAAAAAACAAAAATACGCTATTGAAAGATCAAAAGCGTATTAATTTTCGTTGTAAAAATTGTCTTAGTTAACTTCGAAGGTGATCTTAACGTTTACTCTAAATTCTGTTACATCGTGTCCACTAACGCTCGCACTTTGCTCATTTACATAAACTGATCGAATATTTTTCACGCTTTTACCTGCATGTTTTACTGCATTTCTTGTAGCATCTTCCCAGCTCTTATTAGAATTTGCTAGAACTTCAATTACTTTTAATACTGCCATGATTTTAGATTTTTTAAGTTATAGCAACAAGTTACAAATTTATGAGCTAATTAATTTTCAAAATCACTGTAAACATTGATTATAAAAGTGCACTTTCGATTAAACTAACCATTAATCGCTTCAACGGTTTGCACCTTGCCGTTTAACATCTCCCTAAGCATTGTCTCAATTCCATTTTTAAGCGTGATTGTTGATGAAGGGCAACCACTGCAGGCACCTTGTAATATTACTCGTACCGTCTTCGAAGATTCGTCGAAAGAGTCAAAAGCAATATGGCCACCATCACTTGCCACTGCCGGTTTTATATATTCATCTAATATAGAAACAATCTCATTCTCTATATCTGAATAACTCTCTGTTTTACTTTTATCGCCTTTGGAAATATTTGAAGTTTCATTTTGATCCTCTTTTAAAAGAATGGCATCATTTAAAATAGGTTTCCCATCTTCTATATATATCCTGATAAACTCTCTGATTTCCATAGAAATTTCTTGCCATTCAGCTACATTATATTTCATAACGGAAACATAATTGGCGCTAATAAAAATCTCTTTTACAAAGGGAAAAGAATACAAGGCTGTAGCCAAGGGAGCATTTATAGCCTCATCAATGTTTTTGAATTCGAAAATTCCATCTGCTAGGGGTTTGTTAGCAACGAATTTCATAACTGAAGGATTTGGAGTGCTTTCAGCATAAATAGTCACGGGCACTTTCTTAGAGGTCTCACTTTCAGAAATAACCTCTTTTCCGCTAGAAAGGTAATCTGAAATCGAAACAGCAACTTCTTCCTGTACATCATCCCAGCTAACAATATTATACTTTTCAATAGCTATAAAATTTTGCGATATATAGACTGTCTTAACGAATGGTAAATGGAATAATTCCTGTGCAATTGGGCTCGATTTAGCTTCATCAATGTTTGAAAACTCAAAACTTTTAGCCTGGGTTAAAAACGAATTTGTAACAAATTTTACAATATTTTCGTTAGATGTGGGTTCTACAGTAATGTTAAATGGAGACATTTAGCTATTTTTTTACAAAAATATAAAAAGAAAGTCAATGTATTCAATATATTTGGCAATGTAATAGAC
>RCNB010002890.1_pt1 | contig 10368 bp, 7 predicted proteins | sample 2041321 | NCBI WGS metagenome assembly RCNB01 (sample SAMN09708232, study PRJNA481090) | Marine sediment metagenome, whole genome shotgun sequencing project.
TCTTTCGTTTAATATCCTTGTTGGCTTTGCGCAGATTGTCAGACTGCTGTTCTATCTGTTTGTATGCAGCTGCGTTATCCAATGCAATCTTGGAATAGATGGCCAGGTTCCTGACGATATTTAAGTGGTATTCGGTATAGGCATTTTTCTTGAAGCTCTGGACGGTAATAACCCCCATAACCTCATCATTGAGGATCATGGGAAGATAGATAATGGAGGATGAATTTCCGGTTTTTTCATCCGGGGGAGTGATGACATTCAGATACTTACTGTATTCAATTTCAAAGTCATTGATAAAGATCTCCTTCCTTGTCTTTACACAGTAGGATGATAGTCGCAGTTCATCGGCAAGATCAAAACTCAGGCAATCCAGTATCTCACCCTTCTCCTTGACCCCTGGGAAATCAATGGTGTTTGTTTTCTTATTCAGGATACCTATGCCAAAAACCGAGGCATCCATCAGTTTGTTAATGGACTCATATACGGTACCGATGATCTTTTCAACGGACAGCTGCGATGTGATGGTTTTCCCGATCTCACTCAGGTTCTCAAGGTTTGTATAGGAAGTCTGCAATCTTTCCGCCTGGACTAATATCTCCTTTTTCTGTTGTTCCAGGGTTTTGTTTTTTTTCCTTATTTCTGCAGTCTTCTCCCGGACCTTCTTTTCCAATTCAAGTTTTTTTGCTTCTATGAGTTTTACCCTGAACCTGAAAATCAATGTTATGGCTGTCAGTACCAGGATGGCCATAATGATGAAAAAGTACCAGGTTCCCCACCAGGGAGGTTTTATCCTGAAAGAGAACGAGGTTGGGGTTTGATTCCAAATGCCATCATTGTTCATGGCTTTCACCATAAACGTGTATTCACCGGGTGGGATGTTGGCATAAACCGCTTCGGTTTTAGTGGAAACAGGTGACCATTCCTTGTCGAGCCCTTCCAGTTTCCACTGGTATCTGACTTTCTCGGGCACCTGGTAGCTCAGGGCCTCAAAGGTAAGGGACAAATGGTTGCTGTCGTGGGGAAATACCAGGTCAGCCGGGAGGTTGAACCAGGAAGTTACATCTGTGAGAAATCGTTTATATTCATCTGCGCGCCAGTCAATCTCCCTGAAAAAGAGTTTTATACTGCTTATATGAATTTCTGGTTCCAGCAAATTTGGCTCTGTTTTTTTGGGATCATACCGCATGGCTCCCTTGACGGTACCAAACCATAGGTTTTCCTCCCTGTCTATATAAACGGCCGTACCATTGTTCTCGATCCCGGTAAAGCCTTCATAGATCCCGAAATTCTGTATCCCTGTCACTTTTCCGATTGTATCAAGCATGATCAGGTCCATTCCCCTGGCTGTCCCTGCCCAGATATTTCCATTTCTATCCCTTGTGATGGAGTAAATATTATCTGATGACAGTCCATCCTGCATCGTCAGGTAACTGAATTTGTTTCCATTAAGTATATTGATCCCGCCAAGAAAACTGGCAAACCAATATCTTCCCAGCAAGTCCTCAGTCATATGCAGGATTATCGGATAATTAAGCCCGTCTTCAACTGTATACCACTGGAAAGAACCATGGGTGTACTTCCCAATCCCGTTATTGGCACATACCCATATGTTCCCTTTACTGTCTTTAAATACAGAATTCAGGATATTGCTTTGCAGATCACCTGATTGCCTGTTGAATGTTGTCGAGCGGCCATTTACTATCATGGAAATCCCATTATTGATCGTACTGAGCCAGATGGTATCGCCATCCACCAGCACATCAGAGTATGCTGCCGGGGACAAACCATACAAATCACTTACCTCCCTGATGGATCTCCTGTTAAAATGATACAGTCCGTTAATGGATGCCAGCAGCATATTGTCAGGTCCGATTTCAACAAAACCACGTACATTGTTTATACCAGGATAATCCTCCTTGCCATAGGGCGTGAAGGTATTCCCGTCGTAATGAACAATTCCCGTTCCTGCCAGTCCGAACCACATATCCCCCTTACTGTCCTGGTAAAACCTTCGAACCACATTATCATTGATGATCTGGTCAAAGTCGAAAGCAATAAAATTGTTTTTGCTATACTTGATCAATCCATTTCCATGGGATCCCATCCATATATTACCCTCATGGTCCTCCATAATGCTCTGGATAAAATCACTATGCAAACCATTGGACTGCCTGAAATAATGGAATTCCCCATCAGCCGGGTCATGCATGGCCACACCATTTCCGAAATTAAGGAACCAGGTTCTTTGGTTTTGATCATGATATATGCCAAATGCACCGTTCCACCATGAGGCATCCGGGACTTCAAAAGGTGACAGGATCCCGTTCTTGTATTTATGGAAGTTAAAAGCCCGGGCATCCTGGCTGATGGAAATCATCCATACATTTCCCCAGTCATCCTGATGCATGGGAAATATCCTGTGGTTTAGCAGGGCATCATATTCATTCAGCAGGGATTCCTTCAGTACCTGTTCATCATTGAGCTCAAATAAGGAATTATTAGTGGTGATGTAATGTATACCCTGATTTGTGTAATAGACATTCTGGATCCTGTTGTTGGTGATAAGTTCAGTGAATTTATCTGAAACCGGCACAATCTGGTTTTCAGAGATCATCAGAAGGCGCAGGAAGTTTTGTTCATCCAGTGATACCGCCCATATCCGTCCCAGGTTATCACAATAAACCTGCTGATAAGTCCGATTACTGGGATGATCCGGCTCCCTTAAATTCGTAAATGTGTTACCATCAAACCTGGCAATGGCATTCACGCTGCCCATCCAGATATTCCCTTCCTGATCTTCACATAGGGAGTATACAATATTATCGGGCATTCCATCATGCGTAGTGTAGGTTTGGAATGTGTTTCCGTTGAATCTGGACAGGCCCCCTCCACGGGTCCCAACCCAGATGATCCCCCTGCTGTCTTGCATCAGGGCCTGGACCTCTGTCTGTGGGAGACCATCCTCAAGAGAAAAGTTCCTGAATCCGTATTGCTGGGCATGGACCAGTGCAGGTATCAAGAACAGAAATGATGCAATTATTCTTCTGCTGACCTTCATCAGGATTTCAGTGAATAGCAAATTTAGGGCCTGTCGTTGGAATATGCAAGCAGATCAGGGATTATCCCATGGCACCTCTTACTGCTCCCCCGTCCACACTGATGGTCTGGCCGGTGATATAGGATGACCATGGGGAAAGCAGCCACAGGGCGAGTGAACCAAAATCGTCCACATTGCCTGTTCTTTTTACGGGTACATTATCAATGATCTTTTCTTTCGCCTCATCGAATGAGATACCGTCCACCTCACTGTTTTTCCATATTAGCCTTTCCAGTGCCGGTGTCATGTGCATTCCTGGTGCCAATACATTGGCTGTGATGCCTTTCAGGGCGATCTCATCTGAAAGTGTTTTAACGAAGCCGGTCACAGCCATTCGTAATGATGTGCTGAGTACCAGGTTCGGAACTGGTTGTTTAACGGAGATGCTTTCTATAAAAAGATATCTTCCATAATTATTTTTCTCGAATAATGGAAGAAATGTATGTGCCAGATCCACTTTCCAGCGCAGGACCTGCCGGTAAGCCTTGTCCCAGTCCTCCATGTTTGTTTCCAGGAATGCTTTGGCCGGTGGACCACCAGCATTGACAACAATGCCGTCCAGATCTCTTTCCCCAACTGATTCTACCAGTCTGCTCAGGGATTCGGGTTGTGTTATATCCAATGACAGGACCTCGATGGCAGGATGTTCATCCTGCAGGGCTTTGAGTTTGTCCATGCCGCGGGCCACAGCAATGACCAATGCATCTTCCTCGCATAGCATCGAGGCTATGGCTCTGCCAAAACCGCTGCTGGCACCGGACACAATGAATAGTTTACTTTTTAATTGAAGATCCATAATTATTGTTTCAAAGGGTTTCCTGCTTAAAATGTGAGTACTCTTTGATGGTCAAGATCAGCCTTGCCAGGCAAACAACAAAGATCAGCAAAGCTGCTGCTAGAAAAATCAGGTATGTTCGGGATTCCGCAAAAATATCACGGTAACTCTGCACATCTGTCCCGAAAATATATAGCATCAGATAACTGAATGAATTGATAATGATATGAATGAATATTACCGGTATGAGAGATCTTGTCTTCAGATAAATATATCCCAGTAGAAGACCGGTGAGGAATGCCGGTATAAACTGCCAGGGATTCATGTGAAAAAGCCCGAATAACAAGGCAGACCAGAATATGGCCTTGCCAGGTTTGTACCGGTTCAGAAATCCATCGAGAATGATCCCCCGGAAAAGGACTTCTTCCAGGATGGGGCCCGTAATACCAACCGTCAGAAAGGTCCAGATATCCTTGTTGGCCAACATGGCAAAAAGTTTTTCAATATATTCAGGCATGGGAATAACAGTGGTAACCGGGTCCAGGATCACATTGAGGGACAGGGATAACAGGAGGAGGATTACATAAAGGATTGCCGGGATCCTGTTAAAGTACAGGGTTCTTTCGCCTGGACCGGGAGCAGGCTTAAGCCGCCATGCTATCCATATAACCAGGGGCATGCTCACATTATACCCGATAAAATTTATGATCGACTGGTTGTTGATGCCAATTGCGGGAAGTAGGGCGGCAAACAGCAAACCGAGACCAAGGCTGACCGCTACAAAAATTCCAAAGATGCCCCATGCTTGTGGAAGGGAAGGATACCGGGAACTTGAAAATTGATTCATTTAGGATATTTATTAAATTTAGGATACAAGGAGATATAACAGTCCAATCCGGAAATCCTAAAAATAGTGATTTGGATTTAATCAACACCATTTTGCTGTTCCCAGAATTGCTGGTATAGTCCACCTGATCCATAAAGCTCCTCATGGCGGCCGGATTCAGATACCTTTCCCTCACTGATCAGGATGATATGATCTGCTTGCCTGACATTCTGGAGTTTATGTGAGATGATAACCAGGGTCATTCCTTGATCCCTCATAGAAAGAACAAGTTTGATCATTTCCTGTTCGGCTTCTGCATCCAGCGCTGATGTGAATTCATCCAGGATCAGGATCTCCGGCCTCCTGTAAAGGGCCCTTGCCATAGCAATTCGCTGACGTTCTCCACCTGACAGGGTTAATCCCTGTTCACCCACGGACGTATATATACCTCCGGGAAGACTGTTCAGGAATCCCGTTAACCCTGTTTGTTCTGCAATCTGCATGATCCTGTCTGTATCCGGATCACTTTCTCCGGGAGAAATATTGTCGAGTATGGTTCCGGTAAGTAGCTCGGGTTGCTGTGGTACCAAAGTCAAAACCTGGCGCAAATGGTTTTTATTTAACTGGTTTATATCGCAATTATTTACAAGTATCTTACCTTTCCGGACAGGATAGATCCCCATGAGCAAGCTTGCGATACTGCTCTTGCCACAGCCGCTTTTTCCCACTATCCCGGTAGTGGCTGACCTGGGAATGGAGAAATTCAATCCTTTGAAAAGAAGGGGCCTGGATCCGTACCTGAATGCTACGTTCTGGAATTGGATATCATGGGTAATTTTTGTTATTCCAATGCCGGTATTCTGGTTCTTTTCACCTGCCAGGTCAAGGATCTGGAAAAGCCTGTCAGCAGCGATTGTGGCATCACGGATGGTCCGATTCATACCGGTGAGGCTCCGGACAGGCCCCATCAGATATCCCAGCATGGCGTAAAATGACATTAGTTCACCAGGACTGAGCATGTTTTGCAATACCCTGAGAGAGCCGAACCAGAGAAGCAAAATGGTTATCAGTCCGGAAAAAAAATCACCGGCCTCACTGACCCGGATGGAAATCAGTCCACCACGAAAATTCATCCGGATCAGATCGATAAACCTGGATTCTGCGTTGTTGTAGGCATAATCCTGGAGGTTGAATCCGCGGACTGTCCGCTGGGCCCTTACGGTGTCCACCAACTGGGACTCCAGGTCGGCAGCTTTTTCCATGGTCCGGCGAAGGATTGATTTATTCAACATGTCATAAACAATGAATATCCCACCATAGACCGGGATCACTAATCCAGCCAGCAGACATAATTGCCAGGATAAGAGCGCCATGGCAGTAAAAGTCAGCAGTATGGTAATAAGGCTTACCATGAGGTCCACAATGGTATGGTTGATGAAAAAACGGATCTTTATAGCATCATTCATGCGTGAGAGTATTTCACCGGTCCTCATGCTGTCGAAGAAGCGTTGCGGAAGTGTAAGCAGGTGCCGGTAATATCCCATCATCAGTCCACAATCGATCTGATGTCCGGTTTTCAAAAGGAAAAGGTTTTTGAAATAGGATGTTAAATTCCTGATAATCAACAGAATGATCATCGCACAGCTCATCAGGTTCAACAGGTTGATGTTCCGGCCAACCAGGACAAAATCCATGATCTTCTGTACATAAAGAGAGGTTGAGAGCCCCAGCAGGCTGTAAACAACCGCCCCTGCAAGAGCCTGCAAAATGATTTTCCTGAATGGTCTGGCCAGTTCTATGAAACGGCTCAATACGGGGGTCTCCTTTTTTGCCTTGCTGAAGGAAGCTGAGGGAGAGATAATGATCAGGACACCTGTCCAGATCCGTCGAAATGCTTCATGGGATGTGCTTACAATACTCCCATGAGCCGGATCCATATATTTGATGTGATGTTTACCGAAGGAAACAAGAACCACGAAATGGCAGATCCGGTTTTTCAGGATCACATGTGCTATGGAAGGTGTGGGAGCTCCTGGCAGGGCTTCAAAGGGGCCTTTGACACCGCGTGCAGTCAATCCCATTTTTTCAGCAGCTTCGATGATCCCCATAACATTGGTACCTGCCCTGTCAGTGGAGGCCATTTCCCTGACCCTGGACAGCGGAAGATGAAGACCATGGCAGGCTGCCACTGAAGCAAGACATGCTGCACCGCAGTCAGCCTGGTCATGCTGGCGGATTCTTTTGATCTTTTTCATAGTTACCGCTTAGGGACTGACCAACATCCTATGGCTGCTGATCGCCGGATCGAGCCAGTCATCTGCTTTATCGGTCAGTAATTGAAACAGTGAACGGGGAGCAATAAGGCATCGTGCCTGGAAAGTCATGCCTTTGATAAGTTTCCCTTCGTATCCGTTTCGCAGAACCAGCCTTTTGTCCGGGAACCGGCATTTTACCCTGTAAACAGCTTGCTGGTTGAGCCAGATGTAATCATTCGAAATTTCATATATTTCCGCTTTTACCAGTCCCCAGTCACGGGATGGGAAGGCATCCACCTGAATGTATACTTCCTGGCCGGTACTGAGGTATGCGATATCTTTCGACTGCATATATATTTCACCGATCAGCTTTGAATCCGGACTGATAACCCCTATGGTTTCACCTGCCTGCAGTACCGATCCCGGAAAGATCCCGGAGAATTCCTCCAGGCTGCCGCTGACCGGAGCAAGGATCACGGACCTCCGGATCTGTTCCTCTGTCTGCTGTATCTGTGTGGTTAATTTACGCCTGCGGTCAAGATATGTGGTGTAATCCTCCTGCCAGGCCCGTTTTGATTCACTCATAAATCTTACCTTTTCCTGGTTTGCCTTATTCCTGCTGAATGTCAGGTCATCATATTCTTTTTCGCTGATTAGCCCAGCCTTGTACAGTCCTGTTTGCCGGATCCATTCCTTATGAGCTTTGTCAAACATTAATATCAGGTAATCAAGATGGTGACAGTATTCCTTATAGGCTGTCCTGAATTTCTGCCGGGACGGGATTTTCAAGGAATCGCTTAACAGTCCCATGAGGTCATCAAGGTATTGATCCGTATCTGTCAGTTCCATTTTCAGTAATTGAAGATTCCTGGCAGCATCGAATGACCGTACCTTCAATATCGGATCTGACATTTTCATATATTCACCTTCTGAAACATATACATCTTCAACCATGCCTGAGGTGACGGGGATGATATTCGCTTTCTCCTGGCTGGGACGAATGATCCCGTTACCAGTGACAGATACCCTGACCCTGACCAGCGGTAAACTGATCAGTCCACCTGCAATTAAAAACAGGCAAAGCTGGTATATGACCTTGCTTCCCGGACTGATACTAACCAGAAAGGCTGGAAGGTTCTGCATAAATTGATTATTTGATTCCCTTTCTGGTCGCATGAATACCAGGAGTTAAATAAACCATCCCTTTATAAGCTCCCAGTTCCTGAAGATCAGTGAGAAGATGACAAAAGACACAATGGTCAATATGACCAGCAGCCATATTTTACTTTTTTTCATAATGAACAGTGTTTAAGGCAGGATACCCATCCGGATACCCTGCCGTATTTCGCATTATTATTCAAGAAATGATGTACCGATCCAATCCGCAATGGCAAAGGAAGGACCGTGGGCTCCTCCGGCTGCAATGCCCAGGAAGCGCAGTACTCTGCCTACATCGTATGCAAAACTGCTTCCTCCACATATAGCTGTGTTTTCTTCGGTTGATAGATCCGTAAAAGACATTGAAAGACACTTTGTTTTTTCCATTTCGCTTATTTTTTTGATTTGGTTTGAACTAATTGTCACAGTTAATTTACAGGGGGCCTGCCTGCCAGTCCCGCTTTAAAATTTTCCCAGTCCCTGAAAATCTGAGCTGAACCAGCTACGGCGCCTCCTGCCACAATGGCTAAAAGAATTGGTGCAATGCCTCCCCTTGTGGTCTGGATTTCCTCGTCGCACAGTTGGGAAAACTGTTCTGTTGAGCAAGAATTTGTTTTCATTTAATTTGTTTTAAGTTTAACAATGATTTAAAATGGAGCCAGTGAGGCTCCGGTAGTTTAGCCAAACATTATTCGGGATCCCATCGACCCTTAATGTCAGACCTGTAAAAAAATCATGCAGGCAGATGGAAAAAAAATGAATCAGTTAGAAAACTGGAAGATAGTTTGCATGAAGAGGGAGATCCTGTTCCAGCTGATCAGGACGAGGATGACAGCGATGGCAAGGAGCAGGTAGACCAGGAATTTTCTGGCAGGAATTTTTCGCCGGGTGGGCTCAAGCTTTACCATTTCTCCATACTATTCGTATCGCAGAGAATCGACCGGGTTTGCCAGTCCGGTCCGCAAAGCCTGGTAACCAACTGAGATCAATGTGATAACCAGGGCCATTACTCCAGTAAGGAAAAATTCCCACAACTGGATGTCAATGTGATATGCAAAATTGTCAAGCCACTTATTCATGAAAATATATCCCATTGGCAGGGCAATAATCAATGCAAATATGACATAAATTACGAAATTCCTGGATATCTGGAGGGCGATCTTCACTACACTGGCACCCATAGCCTTCCGTATCCCCATCTCCTTGGTTTTTAATTGGGCTGTAAAGGCTGAGAGTCCAAATAATCCCAGGCATGAAATAAATACAGCAAACAGGGCAAATGCCTGCAGCAATTCTTTCAAACGTTTCTCAGCCTGGTAATTCTTGTTGAAATTGTCTTCTATAAAGGTGAAATCCAAGGCATATCCCTCTGCTATTTCATTCATTCTTTCCTTGATGGTTTCGGTCATCATGGAAATATCTCCAGGTGATAACTTCAGCAAAAGAAACTGGTACCATAAGTTCCTGAAGGCTGGATCATAATTGACTTCCAGGACCAGGGGCTCAATCATTTGCTGCAGTGAAGCAAAATGAAAATCTTTTGTAACACCCACAATATCACCGGACTGGCCAAAGTAGGAGGTGGCCTTAACACCCACCGGTTTTTCTAACTTCAGGGCCTGTACGGCTGATTCATTCAGGAGGAACTCACTCCGGTCACCGCTTGTACGTTTCAGGTTCCTTCCCTGCAGGATCTCAATGCCCATTAAGGGGATAAAATCTTCATCTACCCTGAGGAACCTTACCGATGGGTCACTGTCTTCTTCTGAATGAATATTAGGGTAGAGTGCCTCGACACTGAACCTGTCTCCAGGCAAATGGCTGACCAGTGTGGCACCCCTGACAAAGGCCAGTTTGTTGATTTCCTCTTTCAGCAATGCCGGGTTCTCTCCTGCAAGCTGGTTCGCCCTCCCGTTTAATGTCAGGGCGATGATGTATTCCTTGTCGAAGCCCATATCCTTGTTCAGAAAAAAATTCATCTGCCTGTAGATGATGATGGTACCCAGGATCATAAAGATGGAAACAGTGAACTGCAGAATGACCAGTCCCACCCTGACCCTGTTTGTTACCGATCCGGGATCCTTCATCTCTTTCATCGCTTTTATGGGACTTGTACGGGAAGCGAAAAGGGCTGGATATATTCCGGATACCAATCCAAGTACACAAACCAGCAGCAGTATCATGCTGATATTTGGAAAAGATAGTATCCCCCTTGAATCAATATTCTGTTCAGTGATCCGGTTAAACAATGGAATCA
>RCNB010002891.1_pt1 | contig 10368 bp, 10 predicted proteins | sample 2041321 | NCBI WGS metagenome assembly RCNB01 (sample SAMN09708232, study PRJNA481090) | Marine sediment metagenome, whole genome shotgun sequencing project.
CACTCGCTTCAACCGTGCTCGTTACAGCAGTCACGGACAGTGTAGGATTTGCACTTTTCTTGGGACTCGCTTCAGTCTTCATTAATTACATAAGGTAGGTGACAATGTCTGGAATAGTCATTCTCAACCCGTACTCAAATCGATGGAAAGCGGGAAAGCAAGTGCCTGAGATCGTCGATGCTCTCAAGCAATTGTCCCTCGACTGCGAGGTCGTGCAGACTCAGAGACCAGGGCATGCAATCGAACTCGCGGAACGAGCCTCACGTGAGGGAAGAGATCCGATTATCGCTGCCGGGGGGGATGGGACGATAGGCGAGGTGGTTAACGGGCTCCACCGCGCCAATCCGGAAGGCGTGCTTGGCCCTCTCGGAATCATCCCCTTCGGGACGGCAAATGATCTCGTAGTGAATTTAGGACTCCCGCTGGATATCATGGGTTCTCTCCAAGCGGTACGCGGTCGGAAAACACGCCGCATCGACCTGGGTCAGGTGAACGAATGGGTATTCGATAACAACTCAGCGGTTGGATTAGAGCCCGTCGTGACACTTTATAACATTCGCATGACCTGGCTGCGGGGTGTGATCCGCTACCTTGTCGCCGCGCTGCGGGCGATCGCTGCAAAGCCGGAATACGAAATGCATATCCGCTGGGATGATGGCGAGTATGAAGGACTTGTGTCCCTGGTATCAGTTGGGAACTGCCCCGTAACAGGTGGTATGTTCAAGATGGCGCCCGACGCAGACCCCACGGATGGCCTACTTACTTTCGTCTATGGGCATGCTCCGACGCACTGGAAAATGCTCTCCTTGCTCCCCAGAACAATCAGCGGTGAGTACATTAATGATCCTGCTATCCACCAGCATCACACACGGCAGCTCGAGATCACCTGCTCTCCAGGTACACCCATACAGGCAGACGGGGAGATTAGAGCCGAAGAGGCAACGACGATACGTTACCGTGTGCTCCCTGCTCGATTGGACCTCTACACACCGTGAAGCGCAGGTTGATCGTAAACGCGGATGATTATGGTCGCACTCCATCCATCAGCCGGGGGATCTGCGATGCTCACCTAAACGGTCTCGTCACAACAACGACCGTTATGATCAACTTGCCCGGCGCCCTCGAAGACGTACGCAGGGGAATTGAATGTGCTCCCACTCTGGCTTATGGTGTCCACCTAAATCTCACCTGCGGCAAACCCCTAATACCGCCTGATCGAGTCCCCACACTTATCGACGCAAACGGGTGGTTTCACGGGAAAGATGTAATCTTCAGTAACCCGGAGATGTTAGACCTCACTGAAGTCAAGATAGAGTGCAAAGCACAGATCGAGCGCTTCCTTCAGACCGAGGCGGAACTTGACCATCTCGACAGTCATCACCATTTTGGCATAGCCAGTACTGAGATTTGGCTTCTATTAACCGAACTTGCGGTTGAATATGATTGCGGCGTCCGCACCCCATTTCCGAATGACATTCGCGAAGAAGATTTATTTGAGCTTTATCCTGCCGACATGATCGACTTCAGCAGAACGCAGGCAAAAGTACAACTGGAGACGCTCGCAATTCCACACCCAGATTACTTTTATGCCAGCTTCTTTGGACCTAACGCAGTCTTGGACCACTTAATCGAGCTCCTGGAAGAACTGCCCAACGGGGTGAGCGAGATGATGTGCCATCCTGGTTATTCCGATGAATCGCTCGAGCAGACAAGCGGCTACAACCGCATCCGCGAGCAGGAACTGGCTGCTCTCACCGATCAGAGCGCCCTTGCGGCAATCGCCTCAGGAAATATCGAACTACACACCTATAGAACGGGATGTGGAAAATAGCATCCAAGCTTATCGCTTCTTTCCTGCGCTTCTTCTTCAAGCACCTGTATACAACCCTCTCCTGGGCGTATGACTTCGTCGCCTGGACAACGTCCATGGGACAGTGGCGGAAATGGCAGTCCGCTGCAGCGCCATCCTCGCAAATCGGCGACCTTCTTGAGCTAGGTTCCGGACCGGGACACCTGCTTGCCGATCTCTCACGATCTGGCCATAGAAGTGTCGGATTGGAACCATCGACTCAAATGGTCAAGCGTGCACAGCGCAACCTTGTTCGCAGATGTATTACTCCGATGCTCACCCAGGGTCGTGCGCAAGCGCTTCCATTTCGATCAAATCACTTCTCTGACATCATCGCCACCTTTCCAAGTGAATATATCGTCGATCCGGCAACGCTGACTGAAGCCTTCCGAGTCCTGCAGCCGGATGGAGAACTCGTCATCGTCGGACTCGTTCAGATCACGGGAGATTCTCTCGCAGACCGTTTTGCTTCCTGGCTATACCGCTTCACCGAACAGTCAGGCGAGCCGCGAGAGGAGTGGAAAATCCCACTCCAAGATGCGGGATTTAGTCCACGATTTGAAATTATCAAACAAGAGCGAGCGCGTGTGCTGCGCGTTGTAGGCTCTAAGCCTGCTTAATTGCCGGATAGAATAGGTAGGCCGGCGTTATTTGCCATTAGAATATGTGCAACTTTACTAGGAGGCTGCAGTCATGCGAATCGCAGAGGTTGGCGATCTAGCCATGCTTCAATTGCCAAATAACAAACAAACGATCTTCAAGCTCGAAGCCGATCGTGAGTACCAAACCCATAAGGGATCTATCTTCCATAACGATCTCATAGGCTCACCATGGGGGCGGGACGTCGAAACACATTTGGGAACATCCTATGTATTCCTCCCTCCCACTCTGCATGATCTTGTCCGCAACACCCGCCGAATCTCACAGATCATATTCCCTAAAGATATCGGATATATCCTCCTGCGCCTATCGATTGGACCGGGAACGCGCGTCCTCGAAGCAGGTACAGGCTCTGGCGCCCTGACCACCGCATTTGCCTGGATGGTGGGAGAGCAAGGGAAGGTATATTCATACGATCGTCGCGAGGATATGCAGGATCTGTCCCAGCAAAATCTCGAGCGCGTCGGTTTAAGGGATCGTGTGGATTTCAACCTTCAAGATATCACCGATGGAATTATCGAAAAGGACGTCGACGCAGTTTTCCTGGATCTACCGAAACCGGAATTGTATCTCTCTCAAATTCATGAGGTTCTGGCTAATGGAGGTGTGCTGGGGACAATCCTGCCGACAACCAACCAGGTTGCCGCCTTTCTGAGGAAAATCGAGGAAGAGCATTTTGGTATGGCTGACGTAGCCGAAATCCTGCTGCGCTTCTATAAACCGATCGCGGAACGTCTACGACCCACGGATCGCATGATCGCGCACACGGGATACCTAGTTTTTACCCGGCGGATGCACACGAAATGACTTATCAGGGCTTTTAATGCTTGTTTCTTTACACTCTGGAAATAGTATCAGTGTGGCGGGCGCATCCTTCCGGATCAGGTTCAGCACTTTAAAGACTTTTTACGCGCAGTGCGATTATTGAGGAAAAGTAATCCAATATGCCTACTTATCAACCGATGGATGATTTCACGAAACGCCTTCAGCAGGTTCTTCTCTCACAAAAAGCCGATGTCAAGATTGAATTGGATGCTCGCCTGGCTGCGGTACTCATCCCTCTCTATCTTCATGATAGCTCCTGGCACGCCCTGTACACAAAACGTACCGATGAAGTCGAGGACCATCGTGGTCAGGTTTCGTTTCCGGGCGGGGTTATTGAGCCTGATGATGAAAACTATGAGAGCGCTGCGCTACGAGAAACACAGGAGGAAATTGGCATCGACCCTGCGGAGATCAAGATCCTGGGCAGGCTCAACTCACTACTCACCACCACGCAGTTTCAAATTATTCCCTTTGTTGGAGTGATCCCTTGGCCTTATAAGTTGACTTTAAATCCGATAGAAGTCGCAAGTGTGTTTGGTGTTCCCATCGAGTGGTTGTCGGATCCTGCACACTTAGAAACTCTCTTCGAGGAAAGTTCTGTATCCAGCCCCCACTTTCCGATTTTTGCCTTCAAACCATACCAGGGGGAGGTGATCTGGGGAGCTACGGCGAGGATCACCAGGAATCTACTTCAATTGTTGGATCGTCTCAAGTAAAGGTAACGCTCCAGACTAAGGATTATTGGTTCCCCTCTAATGACTGATGATTCATTCCTTGCGTAAACCTCCCGTAGGTTCAAAACCTGCGGGAGATTATAGATCTAGGGTTTTAAATTTAAGCAAAAGAGCATGGCTAGACGGCCATGCTCCTTGAATATCCGGTTCGGTTACTCGTAAATAGCCTTAAACTTACTCCCCTTCGGGGGATTCTTCCAACTCTTCTCCCTCTTCGGCCATTTCGGGTTCGACGCCTTCTTCGAGCTCTTCGACTTCTTCCACTTCGATTTCTTCCTCAGCCATCTGGGCGATAACATTGGCGATCGTTTCGCCGGGATCAGTGATCAATGTCACCTTCTCCCCCAAGTCAAGATCACCTGCCGTGATGACATCATTCATCATGAGGAGCGCCCCGATATCCGCTGTCACTTGTTCCGGCAAATCTACCGGCAGGGCTTCTACCTCGATTTCGTTAAGCCCGGATACGACAATGCCCCCAAGTTCTTCCATCGCTGGGGCTTCCCCGATCAACACAACGGGAACGACTGCGCTAATGACAACATCCATGGCTACCACCAAGAAATCTACGTGCAAAATATCTCGACGGATCACATCGCGCTGGAACTCGCGCACCAAGACTTTGTGCGTGTTTTTGCCTACTTTCAGGTCGATAAGTGTAGACCCACCTACGTTCGCAAGTACACGAGATGCCACTTTTTCATCTAACTCAATTGGAAGAGGCTCAACACCTACGCCATACATCACGGCTGGCAGAATACCCTGTCTGCGCAAGGCTTTCACTTGCTTCCCAATTGTTTTTCTTTCGTTTGCGGTTAATGTTACAGCTTCCATTATTTTTCCCTTCGGAACGCCTCTCACCCTCGCAGGTTACCTTCGTTCCATCTGGTGAACCGGCTTTCGAATATTATTATTTAATCTCGCCTCAGCAGATTGCCAACTAACAATACGAGACCCACTGCGATACCTGAAACAAGACCCGCTAGAAGTGCACCGCGAGTGTCGAGTATTGTCTCCACATTGCCCTCAACTTCCTGGGCTAACAGGATGATCGAAGAGCTATTATTTAGATCTGCTTTCCGTGCTATCGTGATGCCAACTCTTGAGTCTTGCAGGACAGCGTGCTCCGTAATAACAGCGCCCACTGTGCTCTCTTCGCTGGTGCTCTCCGCACTGCGCGTAATGAATGCTGCTCCTTGATGCAAGCCGACAACATCTCCTTGGATCGTTAGAGCGCCCCCTTTATTCAACTCGACATTCTTGGCGATCACCTGATTGGCGCCGCCTTGTTCAATGCGGACTGTATCGGCTTCGACATTCTGGATCACCCCGCCATCAAGGTGGACGATCTCAGCTTGTATTTCATCGCTTCCTGGCTTTTCGTCTGTTGTCATCATTTCACCTTTGCCTGAATAAAAAAAGGGACTCCACCTAACCGTCCAGGTGAACGCCCTCGACGATGCGAGACGGATTCTACCCGATACACAATCGTTCCGTCAACGTTCGTCTGTCCGAGGTAAGCCTTTTACATAAAATCGCAAGCGTGGAGAAAGCCTCCGAAACCTGTCTGTTTGACCCGATACAGGCGGCATGATAGACTCACAGATTGGTCTCTTCCAGGTGTAATAATGGGGTTTTCGAAGGCCATACGGCTGCGTAATATTCTCTGCTTCACAATGCTCGGATTTGTGTGCATCGTCGGCCAGGCTGCAGCCCAGGCGCCAGGTTACGCGGACATCCGTGAGCCTCTCGGCGGAGAAGCCATCGATGGAGTGGTGACAATCGAGGGGTCGGCATCCCACCCATCCTTTGTTTCGTATGATCTCTCCTTCTCCCACTCAAATAACCCAACCGGGACCTGGTTCCAAATCGGCGATGCCGTTCGCACAATCGTCTCTGACGGCAGATTGGGGCTCTGGGATACAACCGGTATCACCGACGGCTTCTACACACTGCGATTGCGTGTGCATCTCAGCAATAACATCGTACTCGAGTCATTCGTTGAAGGGCTCCGCATTCGTAACAGCACAACGATTGAGACGGCCACTCCGCAGCCTTACAAAGTCACGGCAACGCCATTGATACCATTGCCTACGCGGACCCCGCGCCCCACTTCGCTGCCGTTTCCTGGTGGATCAAGCCCATCAACGGTGTTGAGGACTTTCACAGGGGGAATAATCGCCGGTGTGGTGGTCCTGCTCTCCATCGGTATTTACCTCTTCATCCGCAGGAGATCCCAAGAGCGATGGGCAGTTCTGCGAATGCGACAGATGCTGCGTAATGCTAATCGCAAGAAACGTAGGTAGAAGAATGTCAGAACATCAAGGACCATACCTCCTCGCCGGCCTGGGCAATCCGGGCCGAGAATTCCGGCGGAACCGGCATAACATCGGTTTTATGCTGATTGACCATCTTGCGCACAGATGGGGTTTGACGATTTCACGCATGCAATCTGAAGCGCTGATCGCTGACGGACGTGTAGACGGAGAAAAGATCTACCTGGTGAAACCACAAACCTTCATGAACCTTGTCGGCCGGTCGGTCGCTTCACTAGCCCGCTATTATCGCATCCCGCCTTCAAATCTAATCGTGATCTACGACGATCTCGACCTGCCGCTCGGGACCGTTCGCATCCGCCCCGAAGGCGGCTCCGGCGGACACAAAGGTATGGCTTCTATTATCACTGCCATGCAGTCAAATCAAATCCCGCGCATGCGTATCGGCATCGGTCGACCGTCAGGGAAAATGGATCCCGCAGCTTTCGTCCTTCAAGATTTCCTCACCGAGGATGCCGAATTTGTTGAAATGACACTCCAACGCAGCGCGGACTGCGTCCATACGCTGCTCTTCGATGGGATCGAGGCGGCTATGAACTCCTGCAATCCCAAACCTGCTGAAAAATGAACCTCTCCACCCTATTAGGTCCTCTTCGGGGGCAATCGACATACCAAATACTGTTGGATCAGCTTCTGGAAAAGACCTCTCCTGACGAAGCTTTGGAGATTCCGAAAGCAGTTCGACCGATGCTGGTCAGCGCTTTATACGAAGATCTTCAGCAGCCTATTCTGTATATCGTTCCTCGATTGGACCGCCTGCTCACCCTTCATGAAGAGATTCCGAATTGGACACCAAACGTAGAGCTTCACCGTTTTCCAAATCCGAATCCTCTTTTTTATGAACTGTCCCCTTGGAGTGAAGCCGTCAGAAATGAGCGTACCTCTGCACTCGCCTTCCTGACTCAAGGTGAAGGACCCGGCAGCCCACAAGAAGAAACCCCTGGCCAAAGCCTGATGCTTCTGGCTTCATCCAGAGCATTGATGACACGCACGCTCCCAAAACGAACTTTCCTGGCAAACTCACGTTATGTAAAGCAAGGTGCGGTCTTCCGCTTCGATAAGCTTCTCTCCCTTCTCATGAATAATGGCTATGCGCAAAGCAGCCTTGTGACCGAGCGTGGTCAGTTCAGCCGCCGCGGCGGAATTCTCGACCTCTGGCCCCCGGCGGAAGAGTTCCCCATCCGACTCGAATTTTTCGGAGACGATGTGGAATCTCTCCGCTGCTTCGACCCAACCTCTCAGCGGACGATCAAGGAAACCACCTGGATCTGGGTCACACCGGCGCGCGAGGGCCTGCCGCGTGACTTCGATAAAAATTGGTCGAAACAATTGCCTGGTATTGGCAGCGAAGATGACCTTTTTCTAACAGATTCGCTGGAGTTGTTTTTACCTTTGATGAATTCACACCCCTCCGGTATATCCAATTTTCTTCCAAAGAATACCTTGATTGTTTTCGACGATAAGATCGCTTTCACGAATGCCGTGGCAGATATCGAGCAGCAGGCCCTAAGCATGCATGAGGAAGCAATAGTAGAGAAGCGGATTTCTTCAGAATTCCCGCTCCCCTATCTGACCTTATCTGATATCGAAGAGAGCCTCGAGAACTACACCACAGTGGATCTAGGTTTGAACGCCGGGATTGCAGACATGCATGCGGTCCCGCTTGCAAATTCCTTCACTCCAGGACCGCGCTTCGGCGGCCAACTCGAACCTATTATGAAGCACCTGAGCGACAAACGTTCGGATCACGAAACGGTTGTCATCGTCAGCCGGCAGGCGCAGCGTCTTTGTGAGTTGTGGAGTGAGTATGATAACGCCGCGGAAGTCAGGCAAGAGATATCAGGAGAACTTCTCCCCGGAGAGATTATCTTCATACAGGGGCCACTTTCCGGTGGCTGGATACAAGACCTGGCACAAGGTGACCGCCTCCATCTACTTTCGGATGCAGAGTTATTTGGCTGGTCGCGGCCTCGACCTCGCCGGCGCTCGCTCGCACGACCATCTGCTCCCGAAGAGTCTTTCGCCGATCTTCAACATGGTAATTATGTCGTGCACATCGACTACGGAATCGGGAGATTCATAGGGCTTGTCGAACGCCGTTTAGATGAAATCCAACGAGAGTTCCTACTCATTGAGTACGCCGATGGCGACCAACTTTACATTCCCGTCCATCAAGCCGATCGTATCTCTCGCTATGTTGGCGCAGACAGCTCATCCCCTTCGTTATCCCGCCTCGGCTCCTCTGAGTGGGCTCGCTCGAAAGGCAAAGCGAGAGAAGCGGTCGAGCATATCGCCCGCGATCTTCTCGAACTCTACGCAGAAAGACAAACGGTGCTCGGAACGGCATTTCCCCCCGATACAGCATGGCAAAAGGAACTGGAAGCATCCTTCGCTCACCAGGAAACAGAAGATCAAATACAAGCACTCGAAGCAATAAAAAGCGATATGGAAAGATCCAAACCGATGGACCGCTTGATTTGTGGTGATGTAGGTTATGGAAAAACGGAGGTCGCTTTGCGCGCGGCATTCAAAGCGGTGATGCACGGCAAACAAACCGCTATGCTCGTTCCGACGACCGTATTAGCACAGCAACATTTCAATACATTCCGACGCCGGCTCGCCGCCTTTCCCATCAAGGTTGAGATGCTATCCCGTTTCCGGAGCCGGAGCGAGACAGCGGAGATCATCGCGAGCCTGATTTCGGGTGAGATCGACATGGTGATCGGCACCCACCGCCTTCTCCAACCCGACGTCCAATTTAAGGACCTTGGATTGCTCATCATCGACGAAGAGCAAAGATTTGGCGTCACGCATAAAGAATTCCTTAAACGCATGAGGACCGAGGTTGATGTTCTGACCCTCACCGCAACTCCGATCCCACGAACGCTGTATATGGCCCTCACCGGAGTACGCGATATCTCGACCATCAGCACTCCACCAGAGGACCGGCTCCCTGTGCGAACCCATGTTGGTTTGTACGACCCCCAACTGGTCCGGTCTGCGATTCTCCGCGAACTCGACCGCGGAGGACAGGTTTTCTTCGTCCATAACCGCGTGCAGACAATTGCTACAATGCAGCGCCGGCTGGAACGTCTCGTACCGGAAGCTCGTTTTACGATGGCCCACGGTCAGATGCTCGAGAAACGCCTATCACAGACGATGGAGCAGTTTGCACGCGGTGAGATCGATGTTCTCGTTAGCACATCCATCATTGAATCGGGCCTTGACATACCAAATGCCAACACGCTCATCGTAGATCGAGCGGACAGGTTCGGCTTGGCCCAGCTCTACCAGCTCCGCGGCCGCGTCGGGCGAGCTGCGATCCAGGGTTTCTCCTACTTCTTCCGTTCCGCCGGTCAGCGGGCAACCGAGGAAGCCTTACAACGGCTGGAGATCATCGCCGAACACAGCCAACTCGGCGCAGGGTACGCGATCGCCATGCGAGATTTGGAGATGCGCGGCGCAGGAGATATCCTGGGCACTCGTCAGCACGGCTACATCGCTTCCGTAGGGTTTCATCTTTATACCCGCTTGCTATCCTCGGCTGTAAGACGCATGCGGCTCGAGATGGGACATGAACTTGTTCTTCCTGAGGAGGTAATAAAAACAACTGAGCTTCCGCCTGCCGCCATCGACATCCCTCTTCCTGCAGTGATCCCGGATGACTACATCGCAGATCGGGCTCTGAGATTGCAGCTCTACCGGAGACTTGCTGAACTTCGATCGCTTGATGACCTGGAAACCATTGATGCCGAGCTACATGACCGCTTTGGCCCTACGCCCAATGAAGTTCTAAATTTGCTTTATCAACTTAAGGTGAAAATCATCGCCACGAACGCAGGAATCGACAGGATCATAACAGAAAGCGGCCAGATCCTCATTGACCTGCCAGAAAAGAGAATTGTGCCTGATATTCACGCTTTCGGTGAAGGGATTCGCCGCAGCAAACGCGGGCTATGGCTTT
>RCNB010002892.1_pt1 | contig 10368 bp, 11 predicted proteins | sample 2041321 | NCBI WGS metagenome assembly RCNB01 (sample SAMN09708232, study PRJNA481090) | Marine sediment metagenome, whole genome shotgun sequencing project.
GAGGAAAGTGCGATCCTGCTCACGCTTGGTCCAGCTATTCTAATGCTCGCATTCGGCTACTTCCTCGGTGGGGTGGTAGGCGACTTCGCTTTCAAACGAACACCTCGAGGGAGATTGCTCGTCGCGATGAGCGCAGTCTTGTTGGGAGCGGTGCTGCTCACAATCACGATGAATGTTCCCATCGAAGAGCGCACTCTATTCATGGGCATGATGGTCTTGACGGCGTTGTTCATTCCCTTTGCGTCGCCGAATGTCATCTCGACAGTCCACGATATCACGCTGCCTGAAATCCGCAGCACTGCTTTAGCCGTCCAGCTATTCATAGAGAATGGTGGCGCGGCGATAGCTCCCTTTATCGCTGGTTTGATTGCGGTGCGGTATTCTCTGCACGATGCGATTCTTTGGATCTGCGTGATAGCCTGGGTGCTGGGAGCGATAATCCTGGCTTTTGCAGCTTACAAGGTGCCGGAGGATGTCTCCAGCCTGCGCGACGAAATGCGTGAGCGAGCCCTGAGTGAGCAACAAGCTCCAGCACTCGGGAAGATATGAGTGTGATACCCGATCGAGCGATGGTTATCAAGCGGGATGATCTGAGAAGGGTTAATGGTTGATCGAAACGAGGCGCTGAACCGGAAAATCTTCGAGAGCGCAGAAAGCGCCTCCCCGGTGCTAACGCGGCTCATTGCCGGGGTTCTCACCGGCTATCCGGAGACCGTCTTTAATTTCAACGCGTTTGAGAAGATCGGGCTTGCCCTGCTTAATCGATTGCCGGTTTCGGTCGCCCGTACGGTTGTCCGCCAGCAGTTTCGATGGACAGCACTCTCTCCCCTTGAAGCAGAAAAACTCCAGGTAGAACAACTCGTCGCTGCACGCCTCGCTGACTATGATGGAGTCGATGGAACATTTGATACGATCCTTGTAGGTAGTGCGATGGGTGGCGCCACGGCTCATCTCGCAGCGGTGCTCGGTGCCCCATTCCTTCCTCAGCCTTTTATTCTTGGCTTGCGAGGCGGGAGCCCCGAAGACGAAGTGCCCCCTCACCTTGCGCTCACTTCGCGTGTAGCAGAGCGGATCCTAGACAGGAACCCGGAAGTCATGGCCATCGGACACTTCGATCCGATCCATGATGGATGGCTCACGCGTGTCGTCACTCATCTGCGGTTGAAGCTGATTGATTTGCCGCGAGGTTATCGGGAATTTCTTCAGAATAGGCTCAAACCGGGAGGCATAATTGTCTATCTCGATTGCGAGGCGCGCTGGCTGCACTACAAACAAGGCGCTCGACAGGTCTACCAAATCGGCGGCTGGGGAGGTATTTCGCCTGAGGAGTTCATTGAAGGAAGTGAACGCATCGATCGCGCGCTGACGGAGTCTGGCTCAAAACACCGTGGGGGTTGGGGAATCCCGGATCAAGACCCCGTCGAGGGACCTGAATCGGAGTGGGGAAGTGAGCCAGGTCTCGACCAGGCATTAGAAGTCTTTGCGCGCGAGCAGGGATACGGTTTTGAGCGTATCACGTTCGACGACCCGCAGGGGTTTTCGCGCCTGGCATTCCTCGCCCATGAGGAACTTTACCGCCGGCAGGGCCGCGAGGCAGAGGGTGTCGTGGTGGAGACCTTCACCCAGTATGATCCTCAACTCGTGCTCTCTTCGGGTCTGTTGCCTCTATGGTTGATCTTCAACACGAAAGATAGCCGCGAATTTCTTGAAACACAGACCCAATTCTTCCCCCGCGGGAAGCCTGTCTATTTCAGCGGTCTGGTCACACTCTCACGCACACCCGATATGGTGCCGTGGGAGGGGTGGGCGCAGGCTTTGGAAGGTTTCTCCTGGACCAGCATCGGCGCCCGTCCCTCGCGATACCCCGAGGATCTAATCTCTCTGTGGCGATGGTCGGAGCGCCTCCGTGATCTTGCGCCACCCTTAGAAGCTGTCATGCCCTCAACTTTGCCGCTCTCCGCGCTGCTCGATCTTATCCCCCAGATCTAATTGACATACACATAAGCAGGGATCAACCAGCATTTTAGACTTTATTTGACAAATATTATCTAATAAGATATATTATAACTAGACCCACCCCCGTAGGGGGGGGATAAGATGGGAGTGCATGATGGATCGCGAGGACACGCTTCACCGCTTGAAAAACATCGCCGGCCATATTCGCGGGATTGAGCGCATGGTTGAGAACGATGCCTACTGCATAGATTTGCTCAGACAAATCCAGGCGGTGGAAGCGGCGTTAAACAAGGTGAGTTCGAATATATTGAACGATCATCTACATTCGTGTTTGATTACCGCGGTGCGGGGCGATGACCCGGAAGAGCGCGAGAGAGTACTCAAAGAAATCATCGAAGTCTATGAGACAGCAACAAAAGTATAGAGTCACGGAATCCGAGAAAGTATTCATGGAGGTATAGGATGAGCACAGTTTCGTTTGAAGTACCGGGGATCTCATGTGGTCACTGCACGCACACGATCCAAACAGAAGTAGGGGAGCTCGAGGGAGTGAAGAGCGTTAAAGCCTCACAAAGTGACAGGCGAGTGACGGTGGAGTTTGAGCCCCCGGCGACGGAACAATCAATCGTAGGCTTGCTGACGGAAATCAACTACCCGCCAGTATTGTAGTGGTCAAATCATCACCGTGGGATAGATGATTTGTTAAGCATAGAAGCGCAGCGGAGTGACGTCATCTATGTCACTCCGCTGCGCAACTGCCTAACAACAGCTCTCTATTTTGTCTACACGAGGAACGCCGCGATCAGCCAACTCCATGTTGACCGACCAGCGAACGATTTATTAGTAGAACTAAAGAAGAGGCAATGAGTAGCATGGAAGAAGCGAATAAGACTCTCACCCTTCCGATTACTGGAATGACCTGCGCGAACTGCGTGGCCGCGGTCGAGCGCAACCTGAATAAACTCGATGGAGTTCAGACTGCGAATGTCAATTTAGCTTCTGAGCGAGCGAGTGTGGAATTCGATCCCGCCAAGGTGGATCAAAAGGACATCATCGCCCGAATCAAACGAACAGGATATGACATCGCCCTCGGTGAAGCAGACTTCGTTCTGAAGCGTTTGGGTGACGTCAATGACGCACGCCGGCTGGAAGAAGCCCTGCTTGTAACCGACGGCGTTGTCGGCGCTTCGGCGAATCTGTCTTCAGAGCGTGTACGCGTCCAATACATACCGACCGTCGTGAGTCAGTCAGATCTCCGTAAAGTGATCCACAACACGGGTTTTGAAGCACTCAAGACATCCGATCGAGTGGAGGATGTCGAACGTGCGGCACGAGAGAAGGAGATCAATCACCAGAAGCGATTGCTTACGGTGGGGTTGTTTTTCACGATCCCCTTGTTCCTGCTCTCGATGTTCAGAGATTTTGGGTTATTACCCGCGGGTCTCGCTGATGCGAACTGGCTCCCGTGGCTTATGTTCGCCCTGGCAACACCGGTTCAATTCTACGTGGGCTGGCAATACTACGATGGAGCCTACAAGGCGCTGCGCAACAAGTCAGCTAACATGGATGTTCTAATAGCTATGGGCTCCTCAGCTGCCTACTTTTACTCCATTCCGGTGATGCTTGGCTTAATCGATGGGCATGTATACTTTGAAACTTCGGCAGTTATTATCACATTGATCGTCATGGGGAAATTCCTGGAGGCGCGTGCGAAGGGCAGAACGAGCGAGGCCATCAAAAAACTACTTGGTCTTCAAGCGAGGACGGCGCGCATTGTCCGCGATGGGCAGGAAATCGACATACCCATTGAAGAAGTCGAGGTGGGCGACATCGTTGTTGTCCGCCCGGGGGAGAAGTTCCCTGTTGATGGCGTCGTGATTGAGGGCAAAACATCTGTCGATGAGTCGATGCTCACCGGCGAGTCTCTGCCGCAAGAGAAAGGACCTGGAGATCCTGTAGTCGGCGCTACGGTGAATAAGCTAGGCCGGATCAAGTTCGAAGCGTTAAAAATTGGTAAGGATACGGCCCTGGCGCAGATCATTCGCCTGGTCGAGGATGCTCAGGGAAGCAAAGCACCAATTCAACGTCTGGCAGACCAGGTCTCGTCGGTCTTCGTTCCAGTTGTGATCGGGATTGCCTTAATTACATTTTTAGGGTGGTTTTACCTTGCCCCTCCTCCGACGGGCGATATCTCTAACTTTACCCGCGCCCTGATAAATACGGTGGCAGTTCTGGTCATTGCTTGCCCTTGTGCGATGGGCCTGGCTACTCCAACAGCAGTGATGGTTGGGACCGGCAGAGGCGCCAATATGGGGATTTTATTCAAATCCAGCGGGGCGCTTGAGCGGGCGGGAAGTTTAACTACGGTCATCTTGGATAAGACGGGCACAATCACTCGCGGCCAACCTACGGTCACTGACATCATCGTGAATGGATGGGATGGGAGCGAGAGAGATTTACTCAAGCTCGTCGCGAGCGCTGAGCGTGGTTCCGAACACCCATTGGGAGAGGCGGTTGTCGAGGCGGCTCTAGATCAGGATATTCTATTAGATGAACCGGATGGTTTCAAAGCCATTGCCGGTCATGGAATAGTCGCCAGCGTGGGAGAGCGGGAGGTTGTCATCGGTTCGCCGAAGCTGCTCGCTGAACGCGGTATGGGCATCAATGGCCTTAAGGGGGAGATAGAGCGCTTGCGGTCGCAGGCTAAAACAGTGATCGCTGTTGCAATAGACGGCAAACCAGCCGGTATTTTAGGCATCGCCGATACGGTGAAAGAAGGTTCGGTTGAAGCAATTAAGGACCTCCAAAACATGGGGCTGGAGGTCGTCATGATAACGGGCGATAACCTGCAAACGGCCCAAGCGATAGGTTCTTTGGTCGGTCTACACTCACAAGATTCCCAGGGGAACATTCTGATCCGCGCCGAAGTGCTTCCGGCAGAGAAGGCAGAAGTCGTTAGAGATCTTCAAAGCCAGGGAAGGGTCGTTGCCATGGTCGGGGATGGGATCAATGACGCTCCAGCGCTCGCACAAGCGGATGTTGGGATTGCCATTGGAACCGGTACGGATGTGGCTATTGCCGCCGCTCCAATTACGCTTCTAAGCGGGGATCTGCGCGGCGTACCGCGAGCGATAACTCTATCACGTAGAACCCTGCGTACCATCAAGCAGAACCTATTTTGGGCGCTGATTTATAATGTACTTCTCATTCCGAGCGCAGCACTCGGTTTCCTGAATCCCATGTTTGCCGCCGGGGCTATGGCTTTCAGTTCGATTTTCGTTGTAACAAACAGCCTCAGGTTGAGAGGGTTGAAGCTCACCTGATTGTCTGCTTCACCCGGTTGAGAGCAATTTTTATTTGCCACCTTGATCGTTGGGGGTGAAGGGGGTATGCTTCACACATTCAGGATGTGATGAAACCACAATAAGGGGAATTCTGGGTGGAGGAGAAACGGATTCGATGGATCTCAGCGGCCTCACTTTAAGTCCATACTGGGTTGGCATTGCGACTCTTGCAGGATTGTTATCGTTCTTATCGCCCTGCGTCCTCGCTCTCGTACCAGCCTATATCGGCTATCTCGGCGGGCGATCTGTATCGCCCTCGGGCGATGTTATCGCCAATCGCTGGACCACCTTCTCGCATGGGGTGGCTTTTGTCTTTGGGTTCAGCGTCGTATTCGTGCTGCTTGGCGCCGCCGCGTCTGCGATTGGTTTCATCTTATATGATCTGCGCACCTGGATTGCACGCATCGGTGGAGTGGTCGTGATTATCTTTGGACTTCACACAATGGGTGTGATCAACATCCCTTTCCTGAACTACGACACCCGGCGGCAGGTGCAGGCTAACCCGGGATTGGGTTACTTCTCATCGGCGCTGATGGGCGTTTTCTTCGCCGCTGGCTGGGCGCCGTGCGTTGGACCAGTCCTCGGCGCCGTGCTTACCCTGGCGATAAGCAGCGCTCGAATTATCGAGGGCGTTATCCTCCTCAGCGCCTATTCACTCGGCCTGGCGATCCCCTTTCTTCTGATGGCTTTGGGGATAGGACAAGCGGCGGAACTCATGCGTAAGTATAGCAACGTCGTCCGTTACATCTCGATCATCACCGGCGTTATCCTGGTCATTGTTGGTGTGTTACTGCTCACCGGTAAGCTCGAGCAGCTAGCGCGATTCGGATTCTTCGTCGACTTCGGCCTTTAGGTACAGCATGCGTTTGGGATCTTCCTCTCGCATTGTCGCATACCTCCTGGTGGGCTTTCTCGTTGGGATCGCTTTTGCATTAGCCTTATTTCTCGGCTTCCCAAGTGCAGAATCAGAAACTAGTATCAGCGTTCTATCAACCGCCGCACCGGAAGCGGACGAAACACTAGAAATAGGAACGGTAGTGAGCAAGATTGCACCAGAGATCGGTGCACAAGCTCCAGACTTCGCGTTGCGCGATCTGGAGGGAAATGAAGTCCGCCTGAGCGATTACCGCGGAAGAACGGTACTCCTGACCTTTTGGGCGACATGGTGCGGTCCCTGCCGTCTGGAGATGCCAGCATTTGAAGAACGCTATCTAGAGTTAAAGGACGATGGTTTCACCGTCCTGGGGTTAAATTACGATGAACCTGTTGAGGATGTAAGTGGTTTCCGTGACGAACTCGGGTTATCCTTTCCTCTTCTTCTCGATCCAGGCGGGAGTGTACAACGGCTTTACCGAATCCGCGGCTATCCATCGAGTATCTTCGTTGATCCCCAGGGTGTGGTCCGTGTAGTCCATATAGGACTTATAACCGAGGGTCAACTGAGCGATTATCTGGTAGAACTTGGGTATTCCCTATGATACGTGTGACGCTTTTTACTAAAGAAGATTGCAGCCTTTGCGAGGAAGTTAGGTCCTACCTGATCTCACTTGAGAAGGAAGTTCCTCATACCCTTCAAGAGGTGGACATCAATTCCGATCCGGCACTTCTTAAGCGCTACCTCGAGCGTGTTCCTGTTGTCCAGATCGGACCATACACACTCGAGGCGCCCATCTCTGAGATCGATTTGAAAGTCGCGCTAAATGCGGCGGTGGATGGGCATTCTAGTGTTGAGCGTTCTTCGTCAATATCGCGAGAGCAGGGAGTCAGGATGAATAAAGCGCTCCTTTTCTTCTCACGCCATTGGCTTGCCATCTTCAATTTGATCGTTCTTCTCTATATCGGCTTACCCTTCGCTTCTCCATATTTAATTAAGGCTGGTATGACGACTCCTGCTCGTGTGATATACAAGATCTACGGCCCTCTATGCCACCAGCTTCCTTTCCGTTCCTGGTTCCTCTTCGGAGAGCAGCCTGCTTATCCATTGGAAAGAGCAGGTTTGGACATGAAGAGTTATGAGGAAATCGCGGGTGTCGACTCTATCGATTTGCTGCGAGATCGAGCCTTCATCGGCTATGAGAGTGTGGGATATAAGGTAGCGCTTTGTCAGCGCGATGTCGCGATTTATGGGAGTATTTTTCTCGCTGGTGTGGCTTTCACCTTCCTCCGGCACAGGTTAAAACCGCTGCCGATCTGGGCATGGTTCATTATCGGCATCCTCCCGCTTGCACTGGATGGGGGATCCCAGCTGATTACGTCTCTACCTTTCGTGCCCTTCCCATGGCGTGAGAGTACGCCCTTCTTCCGTTCGCTCACGGGGGTGCTTTTCGGCGTGGCGAATGTATGGATGGCGTATCCGTATGTAGAGGAAATCATGGTCGATACCCAAACCCTTGTGGCCACAAAGCTTGCTGCCGCAGGTGAGATCAAGTGATCGATGAACCCTCTTTTTAAATCCACGGAGAACAGCAGATAGGATTCTTGAAGACAAACAACCTGCCTTTGTCTTTCTGCTTGCCATGGTAGACTCTCACAATGGTTCGCACACAGATTGAATCCCTTGTTTATTATCAATTTAAGTCCCTATTGCAGCAGGATTTGATCCATGGTGTTTTTACGCGTCATGGCGGTGTGAGTCCCGATCCCTGGCATTCGCTCAACCTCGGCGGTACTGTTGGTGATGCCCCTGACAAAGTGGCAGAGAATCACCAGCGGTTATTTTCCACGTTGGACCGTCCATTCAGTTCGGTTTTCGATGTCTGGCAAGTGCATTCTGCCGATGTAGTTGTCGCCGATGGACCACGCAACGACCGCCCTCATACCAAGGGAGACATCATCCTTACAGACGATCCCGGTGTGACCCTCCTGATGCGGTTCGCCGACTGTGTACCCATTTTTCTTTACGATCCCCACCGGAGAGCGATCGGGATTGCTCATGCAGGCTGGCTGGGAACGGTACGCCGGGCAGCAGAATTCGCCGTCCAGGCGATGGTGCAAACCTTCCAGTCTGATCCTGCCGATATTATGGCTGGACTGGGGCCTTCGATTGGACCGGACCATTACACGGTGGGAGCGGAAGTTGTCGAACAGATCGAGGCGAGCTTCGGACGGGATGCCTCTCACCATCTCGATCGCAGAAATGGGAAGACATATCTGGATCTCTGGAGCGCAAATCGGGCTTTATTACTGGAGCAGGGGGTGGTTCAAATCGAAGTAGCCCAGATCTGCACAGCCTGCCATATCAATGATTGGTACTCACATCGCGGTGAGGGAGGGAAGACGGGCCGGTTTGGGGCTGCGATCGCCTTGAGAGGACAATAGTGGAACAGCAAATTGACGCGAACCTGCGGATTCTAAAAGCGCGGATTTCCGAAGCTGCAAAAAAAAGCGGAAGAGGAGTTGACGACGTCGAATTGGTTGCCATCTGCAAGGGGCAGCCAGCTTCAAGCGTGAATGCCGCATACCAGGCTGGACAAAGGGATTTTGGTGAGAACCGTGTTGCAGAAGCACGTGAGAAGCAGACTGAACTCACCGATCTAAGCGAAATCCGCTGGCATATGGTGGGGCACATCCAGAGCCGAAAAGCGAAAGATGTCGCCCCGCATTTCTTCATGGTGCACTCCATAGACCGTGTGAAGATCGCGCAGAGGCTCGATCGTTTCGCCGCGGAATCTGGGCGGATCTTACCTATCTTGATCGAGTGCAACACATCGGGGGAGGCGTCGAAGACCGGCTGGTCGGCATGGCAGAAGGATGATTGGCCGGGCGCCCTCGAGGATATCCGGACGATCCGCGAGCATAAGAACCTGGCTGTTCGAGGTTTGATGACGATGGCGCCCTGGGCAGCGGACCCCGCGGTCCTTCATTCCACGTTTCAGGGTTTGCGCGCATTCCGGGATTTCTTGGAAGAGGAACTCTTGACGGATTTACCAGAGCTCTCGATGGGCATGACGGATGATTACGAGATCGCGATTGAAGAGGGGGCGACGATCGTACGTGTAGGGAGAGCGATCTTCGGACCGCGCCATACTGATGCCTGATAGAGTTGCGGTAAAATAGTCCTTGAGGGAGAATCCCTCATTGTGTAGAAATTGCTGACAAGAGAGAATGTGTTTAGGTATCTATTTAAATTAATCTAAAGGAGCACCTTTGACGAGCCTAGCGAATGCAATCTTGATCATTACAAGAGCGTTCACATTAATCATCCTGGCGGATGTACTGGTTGGATATTTTTTGGATGTGTATCACCCTATACGCCAATTCCTGGATTCGATTGTTCAGCCATTTCTCGCGCCAATTCGCAAGTTATTACCATCTGCGGGAGGTCTTGATTTTAGCCCGTTGGTGTTGTTTTTTCTCGTTGAGATGGCCGGTAGAGTGTTAGTGGGGATACTCGTTTGAATCAACAGATAAATAACAGGGAATTTAAACTCTCTAATGGGAAACGGGGGGCTGCACTTACGGTCCGCGTGACTCCACGATCCCGAAAGACTGAATTTGGAGGCATCCTGGAGGATGGAACAGTGCGGATTCGTGTCGCAGCACCGCCGGTGGAAGGGAAGGCGAATCGCGCCGTTATCGCCTTCCTGGCAAAGGCGCTGGGTACTCGGAAAAATAAAATCGAGATCGTTGCCGGTGAGCGTGGGCTGGATAAGATCATTTCGATCGATGGGATGCCTGCCGAAGAGGTTGAGAAACAAATTCAAGCGCATCTCGAGCGAAAGAGCAAGAAATAACTCCAAGAACGACGTATTAATAAATGCGATATTTGGACCGACTGAAATGTCGGCCCCTACGTTTTAATAATTTATGGGTCTCTACGAAGCCAATTATGGGACAGCCCCGTTCAGGTTAATCCACGAATATTGGGCTCAGGTAGATCTGGCCGGCATCTGGGAGCGAATTTCAACGCCTGATGCTCTGAGCTGCCAAAGCGCCTCGTACGCGGCGTCTCTTAAATGGGGTTCAGAGGAACTCAGTGCCTGAAAGAGTTCCATTGCCAACTCTTCACCACCAGCCCAGACGATGGCTTCAAGTGCAGCGATTTGCTCATCCTCTGACCCTTTATTCA
>RCNB010002893.1_pt1 | contig 10367 bp, 6 predicted proteins | sample 2041321 | NCBI WGS metagenome assembly RCNB01 (sample SAMN09708232, study PRJNA481090) | Marine sediment metagenome, whole genome shotgun sequencing project.
CCAATGAACTAACGATGAAAATAATCTAATTTAATAATTGCTATAATACTTCAGAAAAATGCTTGTTGGCATAATTTTAATAGTTCAAAAAACACTTACAGAAAATGGTTGGTAAGAATGACTGACGAAATAACTGTTCTTTATTTAGATGATATTTACAATATGTTGCACAACCTAACAATGAAAATGGATGCCGACAGTATCACTCCTGATGTCATTGTTGGAATAAGTAGAGGGGGATTAGTTGTATCTCGTTTACTAAGTGATATTCTGGGAATAAATGATGTTCAAATCATAGGGATAGAACACTACAAAGGAATAGATGTAACAAAGAAAGGACCAAAACTCACCCAAGATTTGACAAGTAACATTAAAGGTAAAACAATTTTACTTGTAGATGATGTTTCAGATACAGGTAAAAGTTTAGAGCTAGCAGTAAAGCATTTGAAAGGTAAAAAACCAAAGAAAATCGTTACCGCAACAATAAACTACAAACCAAAATCAATATTCAAACCTGATTACTATATGCAAGAAACAACTGATTGGATCGTTTATGCTTGGGAATGGTTTGAATTCTCGAGATTATACTACAAGAAACAAACTAAGCTTGGAAAATCAGCTGATGAAATACGAGCTATGTTAAAACAATTCAATATACCAGAAATTGTTATTGTAGAAGTTGTAAAATAAAAAAAAAGTATTTACCTTCTGGTTATTTCCAGAAGGATTTTCATTGTTTTTAGGAAATTTGTTTTTCTCGTTCTTGATCTTCTTGTTTTTGGTAATATTCACGAACAAATTTAGGCATGACGTAACCAAGGTAGGCGAATGAACACATGAGGATAGCAAAGACGTAAGCAAGGAAGAAGAATATTGTATATCCGTCACCAAAGATTGATGATGCAAAATCTCCCAAGGCAACATCTAATGCAAAGCAAAGATAGATCAAAATACCAAATATTCCTGATAAAATGATAAATCTGAATCCAGCTTTCTCCCATTTTGTGGTAGATTGTTGGAATGGTTGTCTTGTAAAGATTATCAAAGCACTAAATGAAAGAATTGTTAATAGTAAGTGATAAATTGTTGGTCCAAGATTATATGCTGGACTTGGCCATGTTTCAATTGTATTTCCAAAGAGCATTCCTACTGTTATACCATTAAGAAGTCCAACAAGAATTACAGAAAACATACCAGTTTTTCTGAATATAGCTGATTGAGAGAAAACAATTACAACAAAAAGCAAGATAAATACATTGCTTATAGCTGAGAATGCATAACCTAAGTTTATGCCAAGATCGCTAAAACTTACTCCTCTGTCTGCCATCTTACCGCTTGCGATAAGATAAGATAACAATCTCATTACAAATAAACAAATTATAGCAATATCCCAGAAACTAAATGCTATAGCAAGAGCAATAGCAGCAGTTTTTCTTCTTTTGGCGTATCTTACATAAAGCATAATCACAACAAAAGTGACGAATAGAAGAACAATCCCTTCTGTTACTGTTGCCATGAATAATTTTTGAACTTCACTGAGAGCCATTTATTTTTGCCTCCGGTTTTTTTAATCTCTCTCTAAGCCAATTAGGCATAAAGAAACCAATATACGCTAAATTAACCATAATCGCCGCTGTTAACCAACCGAGATTATTAAAGTGAGTATATCCGCTATCAAATACACTTGCCCAAACATCTTGCACAACTAAATCTATAGCAAAGAAAACATAAACAAGTTGTGCTAAAACGGCTGTTGCAATAATAAAAGAAAATCCTACTTTTTCCCATCTAAGTGAAGCTTTCTTTCTAGCTTGAACACTAAATACAAGTAAAATCGTAAATGCAGTCATTGTCCATGCTAAATGGTAAATTGTTTTACCTAAACCATATGCTGGATTTAAATAATCTGAACTTGTTGGGTCGAAACTTCTAACGAATAAGTGTATGATCATACCAATAGTAACACCATTTAATATTCCATGAAGAATTGGCATTATTTTCCCTGTATACTTGAAAACTTGTTTTTGTGAAAATATTTCTGATACAAAGTAAACTATGAAGATATTAGTGAGAGCTGAAAAAATATAGCCAATATTTATACCATATCGTGAATATTGGATTGCCCCTTCTATAGCTCCATCTGGATATAAAACCAATTGTAATAATGTACCAACAAATGTAGCAATTGCTGCTAATCCCCAGAATAGGAATGAGAAAGCAATCAATAAAGCTGCAAGTCTTCTTCGTCTGTAATACTGAATAAACATTCTAATAACCACAGCAGTAACTGCGACAATAGCAATAGCCATCATTACTAAAGCTGCTACTGTTGGGGTGCTTGGTAAATCTGCCAAAAATTTTGCCTCCGATTACCACAATGCGTCTTTCATTTTATCTAAAGGTGATTTTTCCTTTAAATACCATTCAACAATTTCAATCAAGGTTTTATCAAATTCAAAATAATTTTGAGAGTCAGAATCATAGACTTTCCCGAAACCTTCAACTATCTCTTTAGCAACATCTTGCCACTCATTCTTCTCTTTTTGATTCAATGATCTATTGAAAACAAGAGCGACAGATAAATTAGGAATAGCTTGAATAAGTGCTGATAATCCATTGTCATAATCTGAAATGAAAGTACCTTTTTCCAAATTAATTGCGGTTTTTTTAATCTCCTCTAATGTTACTTTGAAATCCTCGGCATCATACTTGATATTACCGAAATTTGATCCCAATAAAACTGCTTGAGTTTCTTTAGAAAAGATTACTACATTTTCAATCAATGTTTTTTTTCTCCGGACTTTAATTTAAGAACATAATACATAAAGTATAGACTAGTAAACGATAATCACTAAATAAATCTCACCTTTGAAGCAAATTGCATATTAAATCAATATTTTACTGCAATATGGATAAAGTTTGTAAATAGAATTAGAATATCATAACTGGTGCTATGGATGACAAAAATTTCTCATTATTCTTCTCCCGGTAGAGTTTGTTTGTATGGTGAGCATCAAGATTATTTGAGATTGAAGGTAATTCCTGCAGCAATCGATTTACGTACTAATATTTCTGTGCAACAACTTGATCAGAGTAAGATTATTGTTCATTCAAAGGACATGAATACTTCGGATGAATTTTCCACAGAAACAGAAATTCCTCTTATTGGTAATGAATATGATTATCTACGGGCAATAATAACGGTCTTAAAAAAAGAAGACCTAGTCACGAAAATTCCTGGTTTCAAAGTTGAAATCTCTAGCAAAGTACCAATAGGTTCAGGATTATCCTCATCAGCAGCCTTGTTAGTTGCTTGGTTAACAGCACTCAATGATCAATTAGCTTTAAACTTGTCATCCGAAGACGTTGCTGATTTAACCTTTAAGGCAGAGAACAAGATACTTGGTATTAATTGTGGCATTATGGATCAATACGCTTCTTCTCTTGGGGGAATCTTCTCTCTTGATTGTGATGGTCCTCCTTATCAAATAATTAAACATGAAAAAGTTCTTTCCGGTTTAGTTATTGGTGATAGTCTTGTAAGACGATCGGCAAATGAACCATTAACCGCAATGAAGAATCAAATTTTCAATGGTTATGACAAAGTTTCTCAGAAAACAAATTACACCTTCAAAGATTTAACACTTGAAAATTTAGAAGAGGTAAAGTCATTAATTACAAAAACTGAATACCAACGATTGGATGGGGTGGTAAAAATAAGAGACTACACAACACAAGCAAGCAATGAACTTTCTAAACAAAAAAATCATGATTTGGTCCTTTTAGGTGATTTACTAACAAAACAACACATTGCTCTTAGAGATAATTTAGAAGTTTCAATACCAAAATTAGATCAATTAGTAGATGCTTCCATTCAAGCTGGAGCATTAGGGGCAAAACTTTCCGGAGCAGGTTTTGGTGGGTGTATAATTGCATATGCACCAAATAAAGAAAAGGAAGTAGCAAAAGCTATAGAGAAAGCTGGTGGAGAAGCAATTATCTGCAGGATAGACTCACATGGTGGGAAAATAGATTAAAGAAAAAATTTGGAAGGAAGTTATTTTCTTCCAACCATACGTGGGCTAACTTTACCTTCTAAGATCAAATACTCAATTTCTCTCTGAATCGTTTCAGGTGGGAAGAGAAGTTGTTGTGAGATTTTGTTGATGTCAATATTACCAATCTCTTGATAACCTAAAGCAAGCTGTGCAACTTCACTTCTTAATTGTAGATAGGAGTAAATGTAAGTATTACTTTCATTGAACATAGCTTGGAATTTTTGAGGCATATATTCTCTTCTCAAAATGCTAATAACTTCATCTTCTTTCAACGAAGCATATTTAGCAATATCAGTTATTGTTGCCTTTCCTTTCTCTGTTAATTCTTTGTCTGTAAAGTTCAATGTATTATCTAAGGACTTACTCGAGACAAATAACCCAATTTGGAAGTACTTTCCTTCAATTTCTTTTCTAGCAAACAAGTCTTGAATTAATACATTAACAAGGTAGGAAATGTTTTGTTCTTCCATATACTCGTGAATACTGATAATACCTTTTTCTGTGATATCATCTTTCACTTGTTTCTTGAACATTTCAACAAATCCACTTATGCTTCTTTGGTAGAGTGAGTTAACATTTGCAGCATGAATTAATGAAGAAGCAATATTGCCTTCTTTGAATTCTGCCATGGCATTGGTCAATGCTTGATATTTCTTATTGCGAAGGACTCTGTTATCAGTGACTTGTGTGAATAATGCTTCAATTGATTTGAAATCCCAAACTAAGAGTTTCTTAAGTATGGTTCGAATCATCAAATCAATGAAGAGGTTGAGGATTTTTGAATCACTAACAGCTTCAAGGTATCTGAACATAAACACATCGTAGAGTTTAGTTTCTTCACCAAAATTGCCGGTCCTTTCATAAATATCTGCAGCAGCTAAAATATATGGAATGGAATGCAAGGCTAAATCTTTCTTTCCAGATTGAATCATTTTATCTGCTTCAGTAACAGCGGACTTTGCTAATTCTTCAGCTTTGGTAATATTTTCCCGATTAGCATAAACCATACCTGGAACGAGGAAACAAATGTAACCATCTTCCAATGGTGTGCTAACAAATAGTTTCTCAATTGTTGTTGCAATAATTTGTATGCTCTTTTCATCTTTTGAAAGTTCATAATTTTCGAGAGCGGCTGAATAATAATACAATCCTTCTCGGTGATAACTTTCCTTTAATTTTTGATCACCAATGCTTGCACAAGCAATAGCTACTTCAGCAATTAAGCGAGCATCATCAAGTAATGCGAAAATTCTCCCTGCTACTTTGAGATAATCAATAGATTCACGTAATTTTTTACGATTAGCATAATCTTTACCAATTTGTACGCACCTTGAACCGATTTCAATAATTTTTGTGTTTTGATTCAAACCATTCATAGCAATTGCTAAAACTTCATAGAGAGCATCGATTCCTTTGTATCGTTTCTTCTCAAAAGTTTCAATATCAATCATTGTTCGTTCAATGATTGCTAGACCAATTGGGATTTCTTGAATAATAACTGCTAATTGTAATGCTTGATCTATGATTTTGATTACTGAATCAAAAGCTTCTTGCTTTAGGAGTAATGGTTCAATTGTACTATGCCATTGTTGTATCATTTCAGGAAGTTTTAGATTTCCGAGTAATGACAAATTAAGATTAGCATTTTGAATATTGTTTAGTAATCGAAGTATTGTTTGTCGTGTAAAAATCATGAGGTCATAATCTTCTACATTACGAGCTTGGTCATTGAGTTGGATACTTGGCACAACAACCACGGGATAAATTTCTGGAACTTGTAAAGTGCATGTCAAATCAGCTAAAGTATTAAAGATTTTAATACCATGTTGTCTGCTATTTGCTTTTAATGCTAGTTCCCTTGCTGTTTGAGCTAAAATTCCCATGAATTTACGAATTTCTTTAGGATCATTAACTTCGAGATAAATATTCAAAGCTTGATCTATAGTTGGGTCCAATAATTCAAAAATACCTTTATCTGCAAGATAATTAACGTGCTCCAAGTAGATAGTTGCAATTTCTATTTGCATCTTTACATTCTTAGCTAATTCTACTGATCGTAATGCTGGCTCGAAAATTCTTCGATAAATGTTTGGATCCTTTGTTCGAAGTAATTTCTTACCATGAGTAATTAATATGCTAGCAAGTTTTTCAAGTGCTTCATTATCATCAATTTGATGGAAGAATCTGTTTGTGGAATCAACGAATTGTCCAATAATTTCCATTCTTTCTTCTTCGTTTTCAATGGATTTCTCATATTTACTACTCAAAATTTCTGTTATAGCTTCAAGATAGTTTGTGCTAGCACGACTTGCTTTTTCTCGTTTCTCTTCATACTCAACGATGATTTCTGCGCCTGCGTTCATAAATTGAATACCTAAAATGGAATCTCCTTCTTTTACCATCTTCAAACCAAAATCAATACATCTGTTACCAACCTTTGGTAAATAATTCTTTAATCCTGCTTGAGTCGATAATTCCATTGACTTGGAGAAGTAGAGTGCTGCGATTTCAAAATTACGTTCATTAATCATTTTACCTCCTTGATTAATGAAAATCTCTGAAATCATCATAATTCTTTCAGGGAAACCGAGGATAAGGAAAAGCTCTCCAGCAAGATCGACAAGAGGCATTCCAACATTGATATTATCATGATCGATTTGTTTTCTACCTTCAGTTATCAATTCATTAACAATATTTCCTGCTTCTTTGGTTAATCCTCCTTGAGCAATAAGTTGAACACCATTTCTGAAAGCTTCAACTGCTGCACTCATTTCATTTCTTGCGATCAACGTTCTTCCAAGGTCGATACTAATTTGCCCAATTCCGGTAAGATCATTGATAGTTCTAAGAATACCAATACCTGATGCAAAAATAATATGAGAAGCTTCAAGTTTGCCATCTTCTCGAAGGATAATACCTTGATTCCTACAAACAGTTGCTAAATGTTTGATTGCTGATTCATCATTAATTTGGGCTATTTTTTCCATTCCTTTATCAATTAACATGGCTCCTTCTGCGCCCTTTCCATAAGAAATAAGTAATGCAGCTCCCACAAAACATTTCTCAATACCACTTGCAACTTCCCTTTTAGAAAAGAGAGCATCAATTGCGGTATTGATTAGATGACTTCCTTCCTTAACTCGTTCCATTTCAATGTAATTTTTAGCATTGTAAATTAATTTCTCTGTACCAAGGAAAAGTTCATCGGCAGTAGAAAGGGATTCAAAAGCAATTGGTAAGTATTTGAATGCAATATCAAGCTGTAGATTTTTTTGTAGTTCTTCCGAAATACTGAATACAGTGTTTCCAAGATCGATTAAACGATTATTTTTCTGTACCCTTCTAAACAATCCAAAAGCTTCTTTGAAGAGTTCTATTGATTTCTCATAATTTTTAATCTCGTAGAATGTTTGTCCTTCAATTAAACATAATCTTCCAGTGAATTCTTCGCCAACGATAGTTCCAATTGTTAATGCTACTTCCCATAATCGTAATCCTGCCTCTGGATTATTACTCTTCATATGAGCAGTACCATAAGCCATCACTTTTTGGGCTGTATTTTTAACTTCATTAATTTCCTCTTCTCCTTGTTGGATTTTTGCAATTTTTCCAAAACAAAGAATAGCGTTTTCAATACTATTTATTTTCATTAATTGCTCAGCAAGTTCTTCTATGAAACCGATGGCTTCTTTGGATTTCTTATGCTTTGTTAGAATTTCTGCAGCACGAAGACCCCAAGAAACTGCTACTTCGTTATTTTCTACACTAAGAAAGACTTCACAAGTATTAACACAAATACCTGCTGCAGCATCGAATCTATGAATTTCTAGTAAAACAGTAATCGTTTTGTTAAGATATTCTGTAGCATTAGTTAAATCGCCATTTCTAATCAAACTTGCAGAAAAATCACTGACTTCAGAAGCTAGCGCTGTAATTTGAGCCAATCCTTTCTCCGCGATGTAGGCATTGAAAGTTTTCTCTAATGCTTTTATGGCATATTCATGTAGTAATTCCTTAGAGAATGTTAACCACTCTCTATATTTTATCTCGCCATCCATTTTCTTGTCTTTAATTTTTAGAGCAAAAAGTTCTGCTGCTTTAAAGAATTTTTCAGCCATAACATCTCTTTGTTGTTCAGCTTCAATTTGAGAAGTTATTTCCTTAACAACAATGCCAATAGCAATTTCTTGTAATCGACTAATTAACTTGTTAAGATCATTCTTCTTCTTAATCTCAATGAAAACATCTCCGGCAGCATTAAAGTTCTCTAAACTTCTCTCTATCATGCCAGAATTAATGTAGAAGTTACCTAATGTATTAGAAATCTCAGCTGAAGATTGCTTATCTTTTAACTCAATGAAATAAATTGTTGCTTTTGCTAAGAAGGCAATACCTGTTTCAGGAATTGATGAACTTAAAAATCTCTCACCTTCAATTCTTGCTGTTTGAGCAGCTTGAACTTTCTGTTCTGCTTTGTAGAGAGTGTTAAAACCGAGTTCAATAAGTTGACTTGATTCAACAAATATTTTTCTTTGGAAGAGATCTCTTCCTCGTTCAATTATTTCTGCACTAATAATTATTGCATGTTTCAGAGAAGCATCAAAATAGACGTTGATTGATTGTTTATAGTATTTATTTGCTAATTCAAATTGATTGCGATCATAGAATCTTTTAGCAATTTCATATGCTCTATTAGCTGCTGCTAATTTGTTTACCGCTTCATCTATTTTAACTGCAAGCTCAAAACCTTTCTCAGCTTCAATAATTTCTTCTTTATTTAGTACTGCTGTAAATGATTCAAAACAATGCTCAGCTACCGTTTGGAAGAGTTTAGTCGAAGCTTCAACACCGCTTTCAATAGATGCTTTCTTATAATATGTTAAACTCTTCTCGTAATTTGAGTTTTCAGAGTGATATCTTGCTAATGCCGATAAAATTCTAGAAGCTTCATCTGGTTGTTGTGCTTTGTTAAATTCTATGGCTCCTTCTTCGAATAATGGTTCTGCAAATTCCGTCAAATTTTTTCTGAGGAAATCTGTAGCAAAGCTTACCATGATTTTTGCTGCACGTTCATTTTCTCCTGCTTCTGATAGAACCCTGCCACTTCCCCTTGCAGATTCCATAGTAACCTCGTTTAATTCTTCATTTTCGAATTTTCTTACATTCTTGATATGTTCTTCAATAACCTCAACAGCAGCATTTGTATCTCTTTTAATTAATGATCGTGATAATGATTCATTATATTTACATGCAGCTGACCATAATTCTCGAGCATTAATAATATCCCCTGATTTCAAACATTGTTCTGTATATTTTGTTGTAATTTGAACAAGAGGTAAGAATTTTGTTTCTCGAATATACTCCGGAATAACTTCAGAAGCGAGATTAAGTCTTTCGAGAGCAATATCAATATGATTCTCCAATAATAGCTGTTCAGCAAGTCGAATATACACATCTGCTGCTTCTTCTTCTTTTCCTGCTTTTATGTATGATTCTGCTGCTTTAGTTGCTAGGTCTATTCCTGTTTGTAATTGTCTTACTTTAAACATTTGAGCCCAGGCGGCATCATATGTGTCTGCAGCTAATTCCAATTGGTCAAATTCTAAGAAATAATCTGCTGTTAATCTATACATTATTTCAGCATAATGAAAGTCATTTTTACTAAATCTGTCTTGAGCGAGTTGACGTATTTGACTTGGTATATCCATTCTCAAATCGCTTTCTGGTAAGGCTTTAAGAGGATCGATCATTAATCGATATGCTTCAAAAGCTAATTGGAACTTATTATATTTTAAGAAGAGTTCAGCTTGTTTCTCGTAAACCTGTGCCTCAAATGTTCTATCTATTTCTTGACCGATTTCTATAGCTATGTTGAAATAATCTCTTCCCATTGGTAATCGTTCATCTGTGTATAATTGTATTCCAATGGAAATGACACTATTACCAAAATTAATAGTTTCTTCATTATTTCCAACTTGTAAATAGTAATCTTTTGCAGCGTTAAAGTATGGAATAGCGTATTGAAACATCTCTTTTTCAAATAAAGCAAGTCCAATAAGAACTAACTCTTTTGCTAAGATAGAAATTGCTGGGACAGCTTTTCTATTCTCACAAATATCTTTTGCATGTCGAATAATACGAACTGCAATATTGTTATCAAAGTATATTGTCTCAGGTTTTGTAATGTGAAATTCGGGATTTAAAATGTCAGAAATTTTGAATTCAACAAATTTGATATAAGAATTCATTACACTCTCTGTTGCACTTAAGATGACTTTTTCATCTGCTTTCATTTGCAGTTCGTATTAT
>RCNB010002894.1_pt1 | contig 10364 bp, 12 predicted proteins | sample 2041321 | NCBI WGS metagenome assembly RCNB01 (sample SAMN09708232, study PRJNA481090) | Marine sediment metagenome, whole genome shotgun sequencing project.
AGGAATATTTATTAATTTGCACATTCTTAGGGATGATTTCTTTCCCACGCTGAATTTTCGACGCTTCGAAAGGATAAAGGTAGATAAGGAATGGATATTTTATTCATTTATTAAATTTATTTTAAAATGGCTGTTTTAGACCACATTTCATCGCAAGAAGCGATGGCACTAGAAAACAAGTACGGAGCACAAAATTATCATCCATTACCAGTAGTATTAACAAAAGGCGAAGGTGTTTTTGTGTGGGATGTAGAAGGGAAAAAGTATTATGACTTTTTATCCGCGTATTCTTCATTAAACCAAGGGCATTGTCACCCAAAGATTGTCAATGCAATGACAGAGCAAGCGCAACGTTTAACGTTGACGTCTCGCGCATTTTATAACGACGTGTTGGGTAAGTATGAGAAATTTGCTTGCGAATTCTTTGGATTCGATAAATTATTACCTATTAATTCTGGAGCAGAAGCTGTAGAAACAGCCTTAAAGCTTTGTAGAAAATGGGCTTACGAGGTTAAAGGAATCGACTTAAATAAAGCTGAGATTATTGTTTGCGAAAACAACTTTCATGGAAGAACAACCACTATAATATCATTTTCTAATGATCCTGTTGCTCGTAAAAATTTCGGACCATATACAGGTGGATTTATAAAAATTGAGTACGATAACTTACAGGCCTTAGAAGATGTTTTAAGTACAAACCCAAATGTTGCCGGGTTTTTAGTTGAACCAATTCAAGGTGAAGCTGGTGTATATGTGCCAAGTGAAAACTATTTGAGAGATGCAAAGGCCTTATGCGAAAAATATAACGTATTATTTATTGCAGATGAAGTACAAACTGGTATAGCGCGTACAGGACGTTTATTAGCTACTTGTGGTAATTGCGACTGTGTTGATAAAAATTGTTCAGGAACTCCAGATGTAAAACCAGATGTTTTAATTCTTGGAAAAGCCTTAAGTGGAGGTTTATATCCAGTATCTGCTGTATTGGCTAATAACGAAATTATGAATGTTATTCAACCAGGAAATCACGGTAGTACATTTGGTGGCAACCCAATTGCTGCTGCTGTAGCTATTGCTGCTTTAGAAGTGGTTAAGGATGAGAAATTAGCAGAAAATGCTGATTATCTTGGTAAACTTTTTAGAGCAGAACTAAATAAATTTATTGAAACCAGTTCTATTATAAATCTGGTAAGAGGTAAAGGTTTGCTAAATGCTATTATAATTAATGATGATGAAGATAGTGACACCGCTTGGAACATTTGTCTAAGATTACGAGACAATGGTTTACTAGCTAAACCTACGCACGGAAACATGATCCGTTTTGCACCACCTTTAGTAATGACAAAAGAGCAACTACTAGATTGTGTATCTATTATAACTAAAACTTTAAAAGAGTTTGAAGTTTAGAAACAGCTTAAAATAGATGTAAAAAAAGCGATTTTCAATTAAGAAAATCGCTTTTTGTTTAATTAAGATTGAGTATTATTCTGTTTCAATTCCCAATTGTTTAAAAACTTCTTGTTGTTGCTCGATATAGGCATCCCATCCACCTACAGCGATTATGGAATAAACAGACCATGCAAGTGATAAAGCGCCTAGAGCTAAACCAATAATTGCTATGATTTTAGCAGTTTTAACTTGCCCATAGTTACTGTAAAGATCTGGTTGTTCCGAATAAAGTTTTTCATCTTTTTTTGCTAAAAAAAATGCGATTCCCGAAAATATTAGTCCACCTATTCCTGCGCTACAGCAGCAAGCTATAAATGAAATACTTCCAAGTACAATTGATATCGTTGCATTAGGTAATTTTTGTTGTTCCATAGTAATTTTTATTTCAAATAAAGTTTAAGTAAAAAGCTGCCAATTATAACAACCACGTTAAGAAAAGCCAATATAATAATAATTTTATTGCCTGATTTAAAATTCTTGAAATGATTGATAATTATAAATCCAAAAAGTGCTATAATAGTATAGATAGCTGGATACATAAAAAATGCGTCTGCAAATTGCCCTTTAAGCATTAAAGCCATAGACCGCTGAAGACCACAACCCATGCATTCAAAGCCTAAATATTTTTTGTTTAGGCATGGCAACATATAATCTTCTAGTCCTGTTATAAGTAATTGCATGGTGCTAAATTAAGGATTTGCTAAATACTTTTATAATAACACTTATAAATTATTGTAAATCGTATTTTTGTAACCTATTTCAATTTTAGACGATGACTATTTCAAGAATTATAAATATTATATGCATTGTTGCTGGTGGAGCAGTAGCAATATTTGCACAAGCCCAAGAAAAGCAAAACACCTATTTATTAATGGGAGGTATCATGTTGTTGATGTTTGGTATTTATAGAACTGCTAGAAATATTCCGAGTAAGTATGATAAGCAAGAAGAGGAGACTTTTATAAAAACAGAAGATGAAGATTAAGGTTGGTGATACTGTTGAAACTATAGATGACTCGATTTTCGGAGTCGTAACTAAGGTTTCTGGAAATACGATTACTATTGAGGATACAGATGGGTTTGAGTTTCAGTTTGAAGCTAATGAACTTATGCTTTCTTCTAATGAGAATACCATTGAGAATGCCATCTATGATTCTGATATAGAAGCGGTAAAAAAAGAAAAAGAAACAAAAAAGCGCAGCGCAGCACCTATAGTAAAACCAAAAGAGCGCAGTGCTCCTAAGTTTGAGGTCGATTTGCATATTCATCACTTAACAGCATCAACACGAGGGATGAATAATTTCGATATGCTTAATCTACAATTAGATACGGCAAGACGACAATTAGAGTTTGCCATACGCAAACGTATTCCTAAAATTGTTTTTATACATGGAGTAGGAGAAGGAGTGCTTCGTCAAGAGTTAGAAACCCTTTTTGGTCGTTACAATAACGTTAAATATTACGACGCAGATTATAAAACTTATGGTTTAGGCGCTACAGAAGTTCGAGTTTTTCAGAATATTGAGCCTTAGTTATTAGGATCATTACTAATATCAAAGGAATCTTTGTAAGCACCAAAGTCTATTATGGTGGCATTTATAATTTCTAAGTCGGCATTCTCAATTATAAAACTTGTAGTTACTGATCTTGTATAGAGATTGAAGATAAAACCAGAATCTGAGAAAGCTTCCATAGCAGTTGGATGATTATATAAGTATCGGTAAATGTTTATACCATTTTCATCAACAACAAAATTACCTATATCTCGCGGATCCATAGCCAACTCCTCATCTTCTAATCGTGTTTCTATTCCGTCTCCATCATCATCATCGTCTAAATAATCTGCAATGCCATCACCATCTGTATCTAATGGTTCTGTGAATGGGTTATCATCCCCATCGGCATTTTCTAGATCGATTTCAAATTTTGTTTTTACATTATCATTATCATCATCTTCATCTAAATAGTCTGCAAAAGCATCACCATCAGAATTTAATGCATCACTAAAGTCACCATCTCCATTTGGGTCTCTTCCTTCATCTTCACTCGAAATACCATCGTTATCATCGTCTTCTATAGTTGTAGTAACTTTTACCGTTCCTTGTGTTGCTTCATAATCTTCAACTACAGTTAAGTCAAAAGGTGGAATAACATCACACAATTCCTCATTTCCAATAGCTCGATTATAAGTTCTGTAGTTAAACCTAATAGTAGTTCTATTTATAGTTAAAGAATCTATGCTTGGAATAGTGAAAAATGCATCAGTTTGCTCATTTTTAGGAATTAAAAGTGTTAAAGATTCATTAGGGTCTGTGCGTGTATCATACAATAAATAAGAATCTACATCATTGTCACAGCGTTCTAAATCTTGACTAAATGCTAACTCTATATTTAAAATATCACCATCATCGCAAGCGACTAAAAAGGCTAAACAAAAGATTATATAAAAACGACGTATCATGAATTTAATTTTGAACAAAAATAAAGGATTTGTAAAATTATAACGCTCCATTGTCTAAATAATTTTATTTACAATATTTTTGCCCTATGAAACATCCATCACTATAACTATAGTCGCAAAAAATATATATTTATATGGATGTAGTATGTGACCTTTGAAAAATAATACGATAAACAGATGAAAGCAGTATATCTAGATAACGCAGCCACGACAGCTTTACGGCCAGAAGTTGTAGGGCGCATGACAGAAGTTTTAAATGAGAATTATGGAAATGCCTCGTCCTCACATAGTTTTGGTCGTGCTTCTAAGGCACTTTTAGAACAATGTCGTAAAAATATAGCCGCTTATTTTAATGTCTCTGCTGCAGAAATTATTTTCACTTCTGGTGGCACAGAAGCAGACAACCTCGCTTTAAGAAGTGCTGTAAGAGATTTAGGGATAACTAATATAATTACTTCTAAAATTGAGCATCACGCTGTTTTACATACTGCTGAGCAATTACAAAAGGAATATGGTATTGAACTTGATTTTGTCGATTTAGATAGCTGTGGTTTAGTTAACTATGAGCATTTAGAGCAACTTTTACAGTCTTCTAAAAATACGGTAGTTAGCTTAATGCATATAAATAATGAAATTGGTAATATTCTAGATATTGAGCGCGTCGCGAAACTTTGTAAAGCGCATAATGCATTATTTCATACAGATAGTGTGCAATCTGTTGGACATTATAAAATAGATTTAAAAGAAATTCCTGTTGACTTCTTAGCCGCTAGCGCTCATAAATTTCATGGACCAAAAGGAGTTGGTTTTTGTTTTGTAAGAAAGGAATCTGGGGTAAAGCCTCTTATTTTTGGCGGTGAACAAGAGCGTGGTATTAGGGCTGGTACAGAATCTATTCATAATATTGTTGGTATGGATGAAGCACTTAAAATTGCTTATGCTAACTTAGATACAGAAAAGAAACAGGTATTAGGTTTGAAGGCTTATTTTATAGAACAACTAAAAGTTCATATTCCAGAAGCAAGTTTTAATGGTGGTTGTGAGGATACTCATAATAGCACGTATACTTTAGTGAATGTGTGTTTACCAATTGCGCCAGAAAAAGCACCAATGTTACAATTTCAACTCGATTTAAAAGGAATTGCCTGTTCTAAAGGGAGTGCTTGCCAAAGTGGTAGTAATCAACAGTCACATGTTCTTACAGCAATACTTGATGAAGAAAAGCTAGGAAAACCTTCGGTTCGTTTCTCATTCAGTGTTTTTAATACAAAGGAAGAATTGGATTATGTAGTTACTGTTTTAAAGGAATTTGTTAATTCTTGAATAATACAATTTTAAAATCTAGCCGATAATCTCAAATTAAAAACCCGAGGTGTTAAGTAATTAGGAATAGCAAATTGGCGCTTACTGTAAACATCTCTTACCCAAGTATTGGTAATAGAGTTTTGATTGTCAAACATATTGTAGATTTCAAAACCAATTGAAAGTTCTCTAAATGCTTTTTTCCATTTTGCATTATATACTTTGTCAGGGTTTACAACTTCAAAAGAAACACCTAAATCGGCACGTCTATAATCGCGTAAGCGTATTTGAAAATCATAAGGATCTGCATAACTCGGTGAACCACCTGGAACACCTGTATTATAAACCAAGTTTAAATACATTTTTAAGTCTGGCATATTCGGCACATAATCCTGAAATAAAGCACCAAATTTTAAACGTTGATCTGTTGGTCTCGCAATATAACCGCGATTATCTATATTCTCTTCGGTCTTTAAATAACCAAAGCTAAACCAAGATTCTGTTCCTGGTACAAATTCTCCATTAAGCCGCATGTCTAAGCCATAAGCATAGGCTTCTGCATTGTTTTTAGCACTATAACGAATTCTTACATTCTCTAAAGTATAAGGATTTACGTCTGTCATACCTTTGTAGTAAGCTTCAGTAACTAACTTGAAAGGTCTATCCCAAATTTCGAAACTATATTCATTTCCTAAAACAATATGAAACGATTTTTGTGCTTTTACATTGGGTTGTACAACTCCAGAAGAATCTCTTAATTCTCTATAGAATGGTGGTTGATAATATAAGCCACCAGCAACTCTAAAGAGTACATCTTTATCCCAATCTGGTTTAATAGCAAATTGTGTTCTTGGGCTAAAAACAGTTTGAGACGAACTCTCAATGCCTTCGCCACTAACCGTCCAATTATGTGCGCGTATACCAATATTATAAAATACTTCGTTTTCTCCCCAATCCGTACGTTTGCTATACTGACCAAAAGCTTGTAATCGATCTATTTGTACTTTGTTAAGTGCTCTAATGTCTTCAAATGCTGTTAATGGACCGGAGAAAGGTTCGTAAGGCTGTAAGTTTGGTGAGCTAAAATTTGGTGGACGAATTGAAAAACCAGCAGAATCAATAATTTCATATTCTACTAAGCGGTCTCTAATATCTTCGTGAGTGTATTTAACCGACCATTCAACCGTACTTTCATCATCAATTTTATAATCACCTCTGTGTTCTAAATTAACAATAAAAGCATCTAAATCATTACGAGCATGTGTTAATTGTGAACCAATACCTTCACTAAATTCTACTTCACCTAAATCCTCATCACCAATATTAGAATTAACTTCTCCTAAACGATATTGCGCGAAGATGTCGAAGTATTCCTGTTCTACAGTATGATATGCTGAAGCGATTACTTTTAAAGTTAAATCGTCATTTACAAAGTAATTAGCTTTAAATGCACCAAAATAGGTCTGGTATTGATCTTTTTCCTGACCATCATAAAACACTAAAAGTGCTATAGGTTCTTGTAAGGTACCGAAGTTGGTTTGTCTGTTTTCTGGTTGAAAATTATACTTGTTTATTGATATATTCCCAAGAAAGTTAAGATGAAATTTACTAGAAAAACGGTACGTTAAATAAGTTTGTGCATCTGCAAAAACAGGCTCAACATTACCTTCAGTTTCAAGACTATTTAATAATAAACTATTATCTCTATAGCGTACTCCAGCAATTCCTGAAAACTTACCGTCTTTAGAAACCGTTTCGGCAGCGATACTTCCACCTAAAAGACTTAAATCTGCTCGTATCCCAGAATCAACTGGATTTCTGTATGCAATATCTAAAACTGAAGATAATTTATCTCCATACTTAGCTTGAAAACCACCGGCAGAGAAATCAACATTCTGAACTAAATCTGTATTGACAAAGCTTAACCCCTCTTGGTTACCAGAACGAATTAAAAAAGGTCTGTAAACTTCAATTTCATTAACATAAACTAAGTTTTCATCAAAGTTTCCACCTCTCACGGAATATTGTGTGCTCAATTCATTAGAAATATTCACACCAGGTAAGGTTTTTAGAATATTCTCAACACCTGGTTGTGCGCCTTTTATCGTTCTAATCATTTGCGGAGAAATTGAAGTAACTCCATCAACAGATTGCCTGGTGTTGATATTAATAACGACAGTTGCAATTTGCTCCACCTCAACTTTCATCACAGGATTATATTCTAATTCCTGTCCGTTTTTTAATTTAAATTTCGCTACAACGCGCTTGTGGCCAATATGTGTAAACTCTAAAGTCACTTCAACGCCAAAAGGAATCTTTAGTTCATAGAATCCATTTTCGTTACTCGAAGTACCTTCGCCAGTGCTGGCTTTTATATTTACATCGGTAATAGGATTATTACTTTCATCTAAAATAACACCTCTAATAATTGCAGATTGCGCGAAGGAAAGCACACTAAAAAGTAAGCTTAGTAGAACTATAAAATTTAAGCGTTTCAAATAGTTTAGTTTTATTTTCTAAAAAATGTTGCTTCAAATGTAGAACTATTTCCAACATTATCGGTAACAATTATTTTTAATTCGTTCTTAGTGTCTTTAACGATATTATCATTAAAATCGTGTATTAATGTATTGGTTTTATAATCGTACTCCATTAAAATCCATTTACCGTTTACAGTAGCTCTGTATTTACTAATACCAGATAATTTATCTTCAATTTTCACCTTTAAATACCGATATTTACTTAGCCATTTTTTATCCTGAAAATTAACAGGACTAATCGTTGGAGCAACAGAATCCATTGCTAGGGTATAGGTGCCAAAAACTTTACTGCCTGCACTAAGAATATTGCCTTTACGCTTTGTATATACATAACTCGGTTTTTTGTAGTAACCATATAACCGCGCAATAAAGATTTTATCTTGATGCTCTTTTTTATAATTACTTAGGTCGTAATTAATGTAAAAATTCTTTTGCAATGGGACGTTGTCTTCATGAAGATGTAACGTGTCTGAATTTACCTTAAAATCTATATAAGTATCATCATATAAGGTATTTCCATAAAAATTAACAGTTATGTTACCCGAGTTTAGTGTTGTCGGTTTATCGCTATAAATAAGTGATTTGTTGGATATATCATCAACAATTTCTTTTTCAATAGTTTCATATTTGCCGTTAACAGGAATGGTAACCCAAGTTTCGTTCTCTTTATAATCTATTATTCTAATCTTATAAACTGAAGAGGTGCTGTCTTGAACCATAACATAACCATTGTCATTGGCATCTTTATATAAACTTAACGGATTATTTTTTTGAATAAATAATTTCTGAATTCTCGTTTTTTTAGTTTTATAATACTCGTAATCTATTAATCGTTTTACGTGTTTGGATTCATCAAAACTAAAACGCTTAAAATCTATTTCTAGGCTTTTATTGCCATTAAAAAACGTTTGAATATTACTAACTCCATTTTTATTTGGTGCTAAATCCTGTTTGTCATTAGTAGAAATACCAAAACCAATATTTCCATAAGCTGAAATTTTTTCAACTTCATAATCGCCATTTTTTTGAGGGATTAATCGTAAAGGAATACGTTCATTTTTACCATTAATTATAGCATTTTCATCTTTAGGATACGCATATATTGCCGAAACATAAGGTGCTTTAGAATCTTTTACATCGATACCAAAAAGCATGGGGTTCATTGGTCGCTCTTGGTTGTCTCTAATTTCGAAATGTAAATGCGGTCCACCAGAACTACCGGTATTACCAGAATAGGCGATGACTTCATTAGGTTGTAGTAAGAGTTCTTCAGAATTTGGAAAAACTTCAACCTCAAAACTTTCTTTATCGTACTGACAATTTTTTATGTACTGCTCAATACGTTTTGAAAATTTTTGAAGATGGCCATAAACGGTAGTGTAGCCGTTAGGATGTGTTACATACAACGCTTTCCCGTAGCCAAAATGCGAAATTTTAATTCTACTTACATAACCTTCCGCAGCACTATAGACTTTTAATCCTTGTTTTTTTTGTGTTTTAATATCTAGGCCACCATGAAAATGCGATGGTCGTAATTCGGCAAAAGTACCTGCAAGAATCAATGTGATATCTAAAGGGGCTCTAAAATAATCTTGAGGATATTCAGATTGAGAATAAGCAGAACAGGTTATTAAAAATAGGAGCAAAATTTTTTTCATATAATATTCTATTGTAGCTAAAATATCAATTTGATAACGAAATGCAATTGTTAAAACAGTATTATTTTTAATATGCCTAATCTTAGTGTTTATTTTGCATATTGAATCTTTAATGACGTATAATAATCATTTCGCAATTTGTTTAATGATTATTATAGTCATGTCCATTTCTTAACGGTTTAGTTTTAATGATGTTATTCGAATTAAAAATAATTGTAAAAGAATTGTATTTCTTCAATAGGTATGTTAACTTTGTTTCAATAGTATTGAATTGCTTTAATGAGTAAAATAGAAGACATTGTTGATGGTATAGAGAATAAAATCAGTAAGATTTTACATAAGCAAGAGGTTTTGAATCAAACCAATGCAAAACTCTCTGAACAATTAGAACAGCAGCAAATAAAGCTACTTGAACAACAAGAAGAAATAGGGTCTTGGGCAGAAAAATATGATACGCTCAAAATCGCAAATTCAATGCTTGGTAGTGACGAAAATAAACGAGAAACAAAGCTCAAAATAAATACACTTATTAGAGAAATTGACCATTGTATTGGACAACTCTCAGAATAATGTTGTAAATTAGACTAGATGCCAGAACAATTAAAAATTAAACTTTCAATCGCAAATAGGGTGTATCCATTAACGATTAATCCTAGTCAAGAAGAAGGTTTACGTAAGGCCACTAAGAAGATTGAGGCCATGATTGGACAATTTGAGCAGAATTACTCTGTAAGAGATAAGCAAGATGTATTAGCAATGTGTGCTTTACAATTTGCAGCTCAAGTAGAGCAAAAGTCAATAGATAAAGAGTATGTAAATGAAGAAGTTCAAGAAAAGTTAGAAGCTTTAAATGAACTTTTAAATGCACATATTTAACTCGTACGTTCTTTAAAATAAAAGGTTACTGCCTACATTAGTTACATTTTTTGATAAACTCAACGATCAATTCTTTAA